>JAAUYD010021114.1_pt1 | contig 12054 bp, 9 predicted proteins | sample 7278101 | NCBI WGS metagenome assembly JAAUYD01 (sample SAMN14350128, study PRJNA611818) | marine sediment metagenome | isolation source: surface marine sediment (0.6m) | place: French Polynesia: Moorea | collected 2018-08 | reverse complement strand
TAACTTGTACTCCCAGTTCATTACTATCATTGCGGAAAAACATATCGACCTACAAGAATACTTTAAAGGTTAATTAGAGAAAAGTCAAATTTTTCTAAGCACGTGCTGTGATTCTTTTAATTTTGCCCGCGATTCATCCCACCATGGGACATGGGGGTCTTCTCGCGGAAGAGAGATAAAACCTGACTCTCGACACATCCTACACCCTGTCATCGCTATTTTCTCTTGAATTTCACCAAGCTACTTAAGTGTTGATTTACACTACAATTATATCTCTTATTAAAGTCTTAATGAAGTACCAAGTTCTCAATGTGATTTGAAAAACCTGCGCTGTAATCTTTGATTACAGCATTGGGACTATGTTATAAAACTTAAATATGAATCTAGAATATAGTGTCAACTGTAGTTGCGCCAGTAAGGTCAGCACCAGTCAGCATAGCGCCAGTGAAGTCTGCCTTGCTTAAGTCAGCATTGACGAGAAGAGCGTTCGTAAAGTCGGCATTAGTAGCAATTCCATTCACAAAGTTAATACCTGTTAGATCTGCTCCGACAGTATCTGCGTCTGCTCCATCACTGAAGTTAGCACCATCAAGATTTGCATTGTTTAAAGTAGCTCCATTTAATAAAGCATCTTCAACTGTCGCACCAACAAGGGTAGCTTCTGTAAGGTCTGCCCCTGTAAGGTCTGCCCCTGTAAGGTTTGCTCCATTTAGGTTTGCTCCTTTTAGATTTGCTCCACTAAGATTAGCTCCAGTTAAGTCAACACCACTGAAATCGACTCCTTCAAGAAATGCCTCGTCTAATTCTACTCCTCCAGTAAAATCAGATCCAGTCAATATTGCTCCATTTAGGTTGGCTCTACTAAGATCTGCTCCAGTAAAAATAGCATTAGTTAGATCGGCACGTTCTAAGAATATGTCTTCTGCATTCACATCAGTGAAATTGCTCCCACTTAGGTTGGTGTCTGCTAGCCTAGCACCAGTTAGTTGAGTCTCCGTTATCATCCCAGTATTAGGATCAACAAATGAGGTGAAATCAACACCAGATAAATTAACATCTTCTGCACTAAAATTGGTCAAATTTGCACCACGAAAACTGGTAGTCCTGGTAATAGTAGGATCTATTTCGACTGGTGGATTTGTATCAGTTAATGCCACACCACTTAAATTAGCTAGGTCGAAAGTAGTGTTGCTGACGGTGGCATCTGTGAAGTTAGTTAATCGGAAGTCAGCACCAGTAGCATCAACATTTACAAGGATAATACCTTCCAAATTTGCGCTAGTAAAATCAACATTGGTTAAGATAGCATCAGTAAAATCAGTGCTTTTGAAGTTTGCTCCTATAGCACTAGCTCCATCTAGGTTAGTCCCAACAAACAAAGTTCTTTCAGACTGTTCACTGCTAAAATTGCCACTGTCTAAGGTGGCATTGATCAACGTAGAGTTGGTTAAATTGATCTGTTGAGCTTTAATCAGAGTTAGATCTGCTCCAGAGAGATCAGTACCAATTGCCGAAGCATTAAATAGATCGGCTTCACTAAGATCGGCATTGACAAGAATTGTACTATCGAAAGTACTGTTTTGTGCAGTTATTTTAGAGAGATTACCACCAGTACCATCACCGATAAAAATCTCACCGTTTAAAGTTTGTCCAAATAGATTGATTCCTGGAGTTAGCTGTATCATTATATGTTTTTTTCACTCAAAATTTATCCTATAGTGCTATACACTATAATTTTCTAGGCAATAATACCTGAAACGCTGTTATAATTCCAAAAAATAGTGAATTTCTCGATAACTAAAATTGCCTAAGTTATGATAAGTTGATATTATTAGAACTCTTGCAAAAATATTTTGTGGTATGATGATAGGCTATTTTTATTTCATTTTTTACCCATTGAAATAGTAAGAATTGAGAGATTTTTTCGATTATCTATTATTTATTATTCCGCGATCAGCGAAGCTGGCACTGCGCGATCGCCTGATATAAAAATTGACAGCAGAAATTGTTTCAGTAATTAATTAATTACTGAAATTAATTAATTAATTTAATTTTTCAATCCAATTTACAAGGCTAATTCATGATTATAAATTCCCGCAATTAAATTAGCTCTTAAGCCAAATCTGCGATGTCGATTTCTATATCGATGTTGACCAATTAATTGAACAAATGGAACAAATCACAAAATCTAGTCGTGGTTCTCGTCGCAAAATCATGACTAATCAAATTAATTACTTTGATAAAAGACAAAATAAGGGTTTATTAAACTATGATAAAATTTCTCAATTAAATTTACCAATTGGTAGTGGTGCTGTTGAAAGTTTAATCCGTCAAGCTGTTAATTTACGCCTTAAAGGTAATGGTAAGTTTTGGTTAGAAGAAAATGCCGAAATTATTTTACACCGAAGGTGTGAATGGCTTTCAGGAGTTTGGTCGAATTTCACAAATTCTATTTTAACTTGGAGAATTTATCCCGCTAGTAGCTAACATTATTTGAGACGAATTTAAGAAGAAAACCTATTTTTAGCTTATCCGAATAATTGATATTCGGTAGGATTTTGATGTTTAAATTTCTGCTAATTTTACTATTTTTTAATTCTGGCTGCTTTTTTTAACCTCAAAACATCTCGAAACTTAAAGTTTAGTTTTGTAGATAGCGATCGCCTAAGACCCAACCAACTTTTTCCGATTGCTCCCTTTAACCTGAGCATATGTGCTCGGTCGCGAGTACGATATGGAACTGAGATTGCCTTTCGTAATTCGGCTAAAGTCTCTTCTTATTGCAGATTAAGTTTGATACGTAGTCGTGCTGGCATTCTTTCATTATTGTTTCACCTTTCTATCTTATATTTAATTGCACCCACCTACTTATGGGAGCTGTCATCCACTCTTGGCCATTGACCATCGTGACAAACTATTAATCTAATTTCCTCAAAGGAAGGAAAATATTATTATTAGACAGTAGTGATCAAGTGATTAGTGGTTAAAAAAACACCAATGACCAGGAGCAATCTTTGGCCAGATAAAGTAGTCAAGTATATCTTAATAAGTTTAATAACCTTTTTGGTAATTGCTACGTCGATATCTACAGCCTGGGGACAAATTTCCCACCCTGTCAAAGATTTTTTGCCCGATTCTAGTAGCTCAAAAGCCCAAGCTTCCACTCAGCCAACTTCATCACAGCAAGTAGGCACTCTCATTTTTGCCCCCATAACTATAGATGGGCGGGAAATATTTCGAGTAGCAGCAACTGAATCAGAGAGTGCGGGAGGTAAGGAGGTGCAATCACCATTTGCTCGGCGGGTTAAAATTATCCAAGATAGATTCTACAAAATTATCAAACAAGGCTTCGACCCAGAAGCATTAGAGGTAAGTATCAGCTTGCTCAATAATCAAACAGTTATTTTTGTTTCCGATTATACCCAGGAAGACCTAACCAGAGAACTCCTAGTTACTATCACTCCCTTAGATGCTCAACTATACGGATTGCCTTTGTCCGTTTGGTCTAAGCAGTTGCAACAAATTATTTATGACAATCTCATTAGGGCGCAACAAGAGCGTCAACCTCAGTATTTACTAATTCGGGGGTTAATCTCTGGGGGAACGCTTGTGGGGATGATTTTGGCAAGCTTAGGGCTTAGATGGCTCCAAAAGCGACTGAAAGCTCAATTAGTTGAGCTAGAATCTCAAAAACCATCGTCCTCTGACGATAGTGTAATCACCTCAGCCATAGAAGGCAATGGACAGGAAATTAGTACTACCGATTTAGAAACTACTGTTGCTGCTCACCATAGACAGCTAAATTGGCAGTTAGCCCTCAATTTAAACAACTTGAACCGATTAATCCTGCAAATTGGACAAATTGCGATTTGGGTGGCGGGACTGGCTTGGATGGCAGGCTTATTTCCTTGGACGCGCTGGTTGCAGTCTTGGTTGAGTCAAAAGCCCCTCTCAATTTTGCTAGTTTTGGTAGGTATTAACTTACTGGTTAAAATAGCTAATTTCGGCATTGATCGCGGCTTAGCTGTACTCACAGAAGAACTATCCTCCACCAATGCCGAGCAGCAAAGAAAAAGCCTCAGGCTGGGGACTTTGGTTGGAGTACTTAAAGGTCTTAGCACTATCCTGATTATCTTGATTGGCTTCATTCTTTTACTGTATGTCCTGGAAATTCCCATTGCTCCCGTGCTAGCTGGTGCTGGTATTGTTGGTTTGGGGATTTCTCTGGCTTCTCAGGATTTACTCAAAGACATAATTAACGGCACTCTGATTTTGCTTGAAGATCGCTATGCTGTCGGCGATTTTATTACCATTACTGGGATCAAGGGCCAAGTGGAGAAGATGAATCTGCGCCTCACTGAAATTCGGGATATCACAGGGACTTTGAGTACGATTCCCCATGGGGGTGTTGCTATCGTGCAAAACCACACCAAGCATTGGTCGCGGGTCAATTTTACCATCGAGGTCAGTTGTAAAACCGATGTAGTTAAGGCAATGGCAATACTTAGACAAGTAGCTGAAGAAATGGCGCAAGATTGGGAATGGGGAGAAAAGATCGTAGACCCAGTCAACGTCTTGGGTGTCGATGAGTTTGCTCATAGTGGTATTCGGTTACTAATTCGGATTAAGACCCAACCGGGAGAGCAATGGGATATTGAACGGGAGTTTCGCCGCCGTCTCACCATTGCTTTCGAGCTAGAGGGAATTGCCCTTGGGGTGCCACAGCGACAAATTATTTCCGCCCAACAGACTCAGGAAAAAGTAATCAATTAAATAGATATTCTCAATGAGCAAGAGATGGACGCGAGGGCAATTTTTACGTCATTTTACCTGGGGTTTAGGCACTACTCTGGTGCTAGCTGCTTGTCGCCAAGGTTCTGATTCCCCACTAAAGCCCAGAACTGGTCAGGACACAGACACCACTAACACCAACATTCTCAGGGTAGCAACCGCTCCTGCTTCGCCCCCCTTTTCCTTTCAAGGTCAAGACGGGAGAATTCAAGGCTTTGATATCGACCTAATTAATGCTATCGGGGAAAAGGCAGGTTTAGAAGTGCAGTTTAAGTTCGTCCGCTTTGAGCGTATTATCCCTCTAGTGGAATCTAGTAAGGTAGATGCAGCTATTAGTGCCATCACTATCACTGCCAAACGGCTGCAAACTATTGACTTTTCCCAGCCTTACTTCAAATCGGGATTGGCGATCGCTGTCAGGAAAGACAATACCCAGATAACTGAAGCTAAAAGTCTAGCAGGCAAGATCGTCGGCGTGAGAATCGGCACTACCGGTGCTGATCGAGCAGATCAAATCCCCAATGCCCAACTTAGCTTCTTTGACTTTGGCTCTTTCCAACTGCAAGAGTTGCAGAATGGCACAGTGGATGCAGTCATCCATGATGCTCCGATCTTGCAATATTTGCTCACCCAAGGCGGCTTTGACAACCTCAAAATATTAGAAGAATTGCTCACCGAAGATTACTACGGCATTGCTCTGCCCAAAAATTCCTCCAAATTATCGACAGTAAATGAGGCGTTGAATATGTTAATTAACCAAGGTAGCTACGCTCAGATTTACCAAAAGTGGTTTAAGGGCAAACCTCCCACTCTACCCATAGATTATCAACCACAATAATTATCTTAGAGGGCTAGCTCTCCTTCTGAGGTATGAGTTAATTTTGACTTTTCTCCTGCTTTTAATTTCTCTTCTAGCTCGACTTTATTGTGATTGCTATCATTTTTTTGCAATTTTTTTCTGGGAGAATAAAATATATTTTTAATTCTGTCCCTTATTCGTTTTTTACGAGTACTTTCCTCGATATTTTCCTCAATTAATCCTAATTTTTGCAGGTAAGTTTTATGCTGAACTAGAATTTTCTGGGAGTCAGTTAAATCTGTGGCAATTTGCTCGGCTAAACTTGGTAAATCTTGCAGTAATTCTTCAAACACCTGTGCCTTGATAACAAATAGATTCGTATCTTCTATTGCTCGTAAAGTTATCTGTCGGGGAATCCCTAACATAATACCTATTTCCCCCACAATTTTTCCGGCTTCTATGGTACGCAGTCTCCGATCTAATTTTTCATCAATTAATTCTAATGCACCAGAAAGAATAATGTAAAATTCATCGCTGGTATCCCCAGGACGGTAGAGTAATTCCGATTTGTTGATTTGGTGCCTATACCCGGCTTCAATTAATTTTCTTAACTGCAATTCATCACAATTGCGGAAATATGATATTTGTGGAAGTATATCTCTTAAATTTACATTTTTATTGGGTAATTCATTGTATATTTTATCCCTTTGAGCTGAGCTAGAATGGTTGGTTAATGCTTCGGGATTGCGAATCCATATATCTCTTTGAGGTAAAGGCATCACAATTCCCCGTTCCCGCAAAAAATACTCGACAATAAAGTTTAAGGAGCTGATTATTTTTGCTTTTCGCTCAATGCGATCGGTCGAAACACACAAAACGAAATGCAATCCATTATCTCCAAACTGTTGAAACAGAACTTCTGGAGGTGGTTCTTTTAAAACATATTTTTCTTGATAAGCAGCATTTAAAAGAACTTCAGTTACTAACAATGGATCGCTATTATAAGCAACTTTAACAGGAACTTCTATTCGAGCAATTTGTTTTTCTAGGCTCCAGTTGATAATTCTATTTTCTACTAAATGACTATTCGGAAAAACAATATTTCTACCATCTGAAACTTGTACTAAAGTAGAGCGTAAAGAAACTTCTTTAACTTTGCCTGAAAACTCCTCTACTTGAACAAAATCTCCTACTTTAACTGTCCTTTCTACTAGTAAAGTGAGACCGCTAACGAAGTTTTTAGTAACGTCTTGCAATCCGAAACCAATACCTACACCTAATCCTCCGATGATTACAGTCAAAGATGCTAAATTAAATCCGGTGGTCTCTAAAATAACTAGAAAGCCGATTAATCCTACCCCATAACTTATGACTGTAGCGATAACTTCTTGATTGGCTTCGTTAATTTTGAGTCGCCCTAGCAGTTGCTTTTTAAGAAAAAATTTGCTTCCTTTAGATAAAAATATAACGATGATAAATGAAAGAGTTAGTTTGAGAATCGATAGGAGAGATATGGTAGAATCCCCTACGGAAATTAAAGGAGCAGTAAATAAATCTCGGGCTCGGCTGAAGAGGGTATTAAATATTGCTTGTAAATCTTGGTTGATGTCTGTAGATATGCCTAGAATTGGAGTCATTATAAGTAGTTAAACAAAATTAATATCGATCTTACTGCTGAAAATTGCTATAATCGAGCCACTTATCAGCGATCGCTCGTATCTGCTGCCGTTGATGCATTTCCAGCAAAACCAGATTCAAATCTCGCTCTATAGAGTTGTTTTGAGGCAGCACAAAACCGTAGGTTTCAGTGCCAAGACTAAAGGAGGCTAATCTCAATTTGAGTTGGGGATGCCGGTGCAGATAGTATTTTAATGCCGGACGATCGAAAATCGCGCCCTCGATTTGACCCGATGCAACCAGCTCGATCGCCTCCTTAAGGGTGTCTGCTTCCAGCAATTGTGCCTGATAGTATTTGCCCCAATCGACTGAACTCGTACCAGACACCACGGCTATCTTAGCCCCCTGAAGGTCAGCCGGACTGGCAAACCGTTCATTTACCGCTAAATCAGACAGGGATAATGTCAATGCTGAAGCCAGACCAGCAGTGATGGAGGAGAACGCTAGTAAGGAGATTAACATCCAGATGCCCGCAATAAATCGCCCCACCTTGGTAAGAGGAGCGCGATCGCCATATCCCACCGTAGTTGAGGTCACCAGAGCAAACCAGATCCCATTACCTACCCCGCTAAAATACTTGGGCGGAAACTGCCCGGAATTTTGGTGTCGCTCTGCTAGCCAGATGAGATTGCCAACAACGAACAATGAGATACACAATACCAATACGGAGGAAAGAGCAGCTAGGCCAAAAAAGGGCTTAACTCGGCTCCAAAGGCTCGGTGGTTGGCTGGGCAATACCAATCCAATCTGAACGAAAAAGATAGGTTGGGTAAACTCAATCCGCATCGTTTCCAGCCGTTTAGGGGTAATGCTGATCGGACCAATGAGTACGTCTAGTTTGCCATTAGCGACGGCTTCAAGACCACTCTGAACTCTAGGTTGCCGAATCAATTCATAGTCTAATCTTAGCTCTCGTGCTATCTCTTGCCAGATATCCAGACTGATGCCTTTAAATTCATCGTCATCCTTAATCACAAATGGGGCAGAACCAGCAACCCCTACCCGTAACTTTTGCCCTTGCACTGGAGCTGGAGCTGTGACCAACCACGTTATTGTGAGTCCAAAGATTAAGGAAATTCGCTTGGGCAGACTAGCAAATTTAGCACTTGATAAAATTAGCCTCTTGCACCTTCGCCCCATTGGATTGAGATGAAATCTCCTGGAGAGCATAAGAACTCCAACACCCATATTTCATAATTTATTTCGACCACTAGAATATTTTATCTTCCTAGGGCATTGGTAACAAGTTAACCTTAGAACTCTTGCAAAAATATTTTGTGGTATGATTATGGGTTATTTTTATTTCATTTTTTACCCATTGAAATAGTAAGAATTGAGAGATTTTTTCGATTATCTATTATTCCGCGATCAGCGAAGCTGGCGCTGCGCGATCGCCTGATATAAAAATTGACAGCAGAAATTGTTTCAGTAATTAATTAATTACTGAAATTAATGAATAAATTTAATTTTTCAATCCAATTTATAAGGCTAATTCATGATTATAAATTCCCGCAATTAAATTAGCTCTTAAGCCAAATCTGCGATGTCGATTTCTATATCGATAAGACAAAATATGGACTATAAATGCCAACGTTATGGGTCAGTTTTAACTCTGGCTGATAGATTCTTTCCCAGTAGTCAATTGTGTAGTAATTGTGGTCATCCGCAGAAAATGCCTATATCTATACGAGTTTACAACTGCCCTAGTTGCCAAAAAAGTCTAGATAGAGATTTTAATGCCAGTTTAAATCTGGAAAACTATACAAGTATAGCGGTTGGCTTGACCGCTTTAAGGTCTAGGTCAGGGGTGCTGCCGACAGTCCCGTGTGAAGTAGATAGTAAACACCAATCTAGCTTGTCTAGTTTTGGGTAGGTTTTATAAAGCAGGACTGTTTCTTAGTCTTTCTTTAATGGAATCATCATCCAGTAGAGGAGTATTCTGTAACCTTTCTCTGAGGGATGGTAAAGGAGTTTTTTCCTCAGTTTCCTCAGTAGGAGTGGGTTCAACTTTAGGAGTGGGAGTAGGAGTCTCTGTTTTTTTTCTCAGAGAGGGTAAAGTTAGAGATGGGCAAATTTCTACATTGTATTTGTAATTGACGTTGACTCGATAAGGTTTAGGTTGACCTGTATTGTTACTAAAATCTCGATTTTGAATATCTTTACTAGCTTGTTGATTGAATATTGGATAGTTGGCACTTTTAATTAATTCCAAAGCAACAACAGTATTGTTACTGTCTATTACTACTCCATAAACGCTTGTTCCTTCTAATCTTCTGATACAAGCATCTTTGGGATAGATACCTTCTATGTCCACAACTTCGGGTTCTATGGTTTTAACCTTAGTCAACCAAGCAATATAGTTTTTTCTTGCATCTTCGTCAGTTGTTCCGATTTCTTGTTTTGTCAAACTGGCACTAATATTACTAATCTCTCCTTGTATTTTTTGCTCACGAACTGCTGCAATTTGTTGAGGAGTGGGTAATGGTTCTTTTTTAGTTTCTGGAGTCGGTTCGGGTGGTTTTTCTGGTGGTGGTTTAATTGCTTCTGGTGATGGTGATTCTTGAGGAGTGGTGGGAGTAGTTACAGAGTCTAAGTCTTCTAGGGGTGGTGGTGAAGGAAGAGCGGAAAAATCTCCAATAGGAGGTAATTCAATGTTGGTACTGATGGGAGGAAGAGGAGGTAAGGATGGTAATTGAAAGTTAGGTGGTAAAGGAATTGGTAAGGGAGGAAGATTGGGCAAATCCCCTAGAGTAGGAGTAATAGAGGAAGGAAAAGCAAAGGGAGGGGCTGCGCCATCTAAGGAACTACTGCTAAAGTTTGGTACTTCCCATTGAGGTTCTAGATTTGGAAGACGGGACGCTTCAAAGGGGTTGAGTTCAATAGTTGCTACAGTTGCTTCTACTGAAACTTTATTCTCTCGAATCATTAATTGAGGAAACCCGTATTTATATATTAATAAGTGCAAAATAATAGAGGCTACAAGGGCGATTTTACCAGCACTTAATAACTTGCTTGATGGTTCGTGGGTATCTAGCTTTTGGGACATATTAACAGGTTTGAGTACGCAGATGGATAATATAATAATTTAGCTTCTTATTTGCACAGGCATTACCAGATAAGTCATTTTTAAGCCAGTTAGAGGCGTGAAGATGACGGGTTGATTCCATTCATTGAGTTGCATTTTGACTTCTGTCCCCCTTATTGCTTTGAGTCCATCTGTGAGATATTTAATGTTAAAGGCAATATCAATATCTTCTCCTGTAATCTCGGCACTGATAGATTGTTTGGCACTTCCTACATCTTGAGCGTCAACGGATAAAGTGAGTTCCCCTTGGACAGAGTCTAAGCTAAATTTGGCTATATTATTTTTCTGTGCCATAACTGATACTAATTCCAGGCTGCTTAAGAGTCTTTTGCGATCGCATACTACATATCGAACAAAAGTACTAGGTAAGAGGCGTTGATAAGGGGGATACGCGCCTGTTAATCTCAGAGTGGTTAGAGTACGAGAGCTTCCCTCAAAAATAATTTGTGTATCGTCGTAGCGCATCCGAAAGGTTTTTTGATTTCCTGTTTCATCCCCTAGCATTTTTTCTAATTCTCTTAAGGCTCTAGCTGGAATAGTTACCGCAAATTCAGGAAGCTTAATTTGAGAACTTACATCACCAGCGTCTGGAGTTTCCCCAGAGGATCTGTCCTTATCTTCTGATGCTTCAGACTCATCAAGAAAGATTTGAACTACAGATAAGCGATGAGAGTCTGTAGCTGCAAATTCCAGGGTTGTTGCTTCGGTAGAAGATACATGAATTCCTGTTAGTACTTCTTTTGATAGTTCGGTACTGGCTGCAAACAAACAACCTTTTAAGCCTTCAAGAAACGAAGTAATCGGTAAATCAACAGTATTTTCCTGGCTGACTACAGGTAATTCGGGGAATTCTTCTGCATCCATGCCATTAAGTTGTAGTTTACTAGATGCAGCACTGAGAGTTGCCACTAAATTGCTGTTGTCGATGGAGACATCACAAGTTAAAGTAATTTCCATTTCTGGCAACCGAGATACTATATCATTGAATAGTTTGGCTGGTAGAGTAATCATCCCTCCTTCTGGGATATCTGCTTGGAAACTGGTACGAATTCCTAAACGTCCATCAAAAGCCGTCATGGTTAATTTTTTGGTAGTTTCATCTGCTTCTAGCAAGACATTACCTAACACTAAAGGTTCAGGGCGAGAGGGTACAGCACGACTGACAAAGGCTAAATTATTTTTTAAATCACTCTGACTACAAACTATTTTCATTTTATTGGGCAACAATAAATTATTACTTAAGCAGTTCGATAGTACTATAGATTATGGAAATAGAGAACTGTTAGTTTAACTGTTCTTATTTGTGGAAAACCTGTGGAAAACTGGGGATATTTTTTCCCTATCTGTGGAAAAGTCTCCTCTCGGGGGGATTGGGGGATTGGGGGGAGGGCAAAAAGGAGAGTTTTTATTAAATATTTTGTATATTAAAATACATAATTTTCTTGATTTCAGACTCAATAAACCGTCAAATTGTGAAAAATATCTACAGATTGGAAAAAAAGCGATCGCCTGAAAAAGCGATCGCTTGAATTAGGAAAATGTTATTGTTTGTTATTCGGGTATTGGCTCTGTTACTGATTCTGTTTGTTGCATTTGATACTGTTGCAAGATTTTTTGTTGTTGCAACAGTTTAAAATCTGAGGCTGAATCTCGAATTTGTCCAATAGAATCTTGACTAAATTCTTCAGCAGTCCTACCATTG
>JAAUYD010218074.1_pt1 | contig 12056 bp, 11 predicted proteins | sample 7278101 | NCBI WGS metagenome assembly JAAUYD01 (sample SAMN14350128, study PRJNA611818) | marine sediment metagenome | isolation source: surface marine sediment (0.6m) | place: French Polynesia: Moorea | collected 2018-08 | reverse complement strand
GACTTCAGACCACAGACTTCAGACCACAGACTTCAGACCACAGACTTCAGACCACAGACTTCAGACCACAGACTTCAGACCACAGACTTCAGACCACAGACTTCAGACCACTTTAAAAAGTTTAACCTACTCCCACCTTATGTCAACCCCCTGATGTCTGACGTCTGTGGTCTGATGTCTGACATCTGCTCTAGGCGAAGCGAACTGAATAAATCGGTGGCAAATTACCAGAAATCAATTCCCAATGATCCCCCCCGTTTGAGGAGACGTACAAATTGCCGGTTGTGCTGCCAAAGGCCAGCAAATCACCCTGGCTGTGAAATGCGTGGCGAAAAACAACATCGTAACAATTTTCCTGAGGTAAACCAGTGCGCAATTCTTCCCAGGTTTCCCCACCGTCGCTGGTGCGCGCCACAAACAGCGCCCCATCAATGGCCATGCGCATATCGTCTGATTTGGCCGGAATCACCCACGCCGTATTGGGGTTTTGTGGATGAACCTCGATCGGGAAGCCAAATTTGATCCCCTGTTCCGGGCTCGAAATATCGTCCCAGCTGCGCCCCCCGTTGGTAGAGCGAAATACGCCGCAGTGGTTTTGCTGCCACAATACATCTGGATGGGAAGGAGACAGGGTCAAATAATGGGGATCATGGCCGTATTCAGCATGAGGGTCCGGCAAATATTCGGCAATTAACCCCTTATTCCGGCCGTCCCACGTTTTCCCACCATCGGTGGACTCAAAAACCCCACCAACGCTAACCCCCACATAAAGATGATCCGCGTCGCGAGGATCAATGACGATAGAACAAGAGCCGGCTTGATCCCGGCCGCCGCCAAACCAATTTTGGGGGCGTGACGGATGATTCCAAAACGCTTCGTTTAAATAAAAAGATTCTCCCCCATCATCGCTTTGAAACAGGGCCCCCGGCTCAGTGCCAACATAGAGCCGTTCCGGCTGATCATCCGCACCGGGCACAATGGTCCAGATATAAGTCACCGCGGCTGGTGTTTCGGCCGGTGGATCCTGCCATACATCCCACTTTGTGGCCCCTTCAGGGTATGTGGGACCGGGTACTTCAGTTAGAGTTTCTCCCTCATCGAGGGATTTGTACAGCTTTTGCCCCCAATGACCGTGATCGGCAGCCACCCAAATTGTGTCGGTTCGCTGATCCCGCACCGCATAGCTCAGAGGCACTCCAGGAAATGCCTCTACTTTGCGCTGCCAGCGGTGGCCATCGTGTTTTAAAATGATCAATCCCTTACGGGTGCCTAGAATAAGTGTGGGGTTGGACATAATTCCTCCCAAAAAAGCTAATTGCTAAAATTAATAGCTAATCGCTAAATAGTTCAGTTATTTGACAATTAGCTACTAGCCATTAGTAGTTATCTATTGTTTATCCGCCAGAAAGCGCCTGAAAAATGTGCACCGTCGCGGCCGTATCGACGGAATCGCTTAGCAATTCTCGATCGTGAATCATCTCCCCATCAACAAAAATATTGACGTGCTTCCTTAAACGGCCGTGCTCATCAACCAGATAACCGCCTAATCCGGGAAATTGATCCTCTAAATTGGCGACAATATCGCTGACTCTCTCTCCCTCTACCTGGAGAACCTCATGATTGGCCAGATCAGGGAAAAATCGTACCAAATGACGCGTGTATTTCACTTCAACCATGATTTATCCAATGTCTAAATACAAATTTGATGTAAAAATATTTTTGATTGGTAGGAGATAACCCAAAAGAAAAGCGAAACCCATATCAAAATAGCACATTTGTTCGCTATTTGTCAATTTTCCGTTTGCCCCATCACCTTTGACCGAATCTTGCCAAACGTTATTGACAGTGCCCGGCTTTAAATGGTAAGCTGGGTCCAGAAAATTATATCTAATATCTAATTTTCAGGGCATGTTCCACGGCACATAGCATACTACCCCAAATAAATGCTATTTGTGCCACACAATGAGGTGAGCTATTTGGAAATTGCCGGTCGCCAGGGCATTTCGTTCATGGACGAAAGAGGAAGGTGCCAGTTGGCTGAGACCCATCATTATCCACATAAACAACTTCGAGCGGTCATCACGGATGAACTGCGCCATGCGATCCAGCGTGGTGATTTCATGCCGGGGCAGTGGCTGAGGCAAGAGGCCGTTGCCGACCGTTTTGGCGTTAGCCAGATGCCGGTGCGCGAGGCGATCAAAACCCTGGTGGCTGAAGGATTGGTCGAACATATTCCCTATCGGGGGGCCCGCGTGGTCACCCTCACGGCCGAGGATATCCTTGACCTGCACGCTCAACGAGCGGTCCTGGAAGAGCGAGCCACGGCCGCAGCTGCCTTGCGCCTGACCAAAATTCAAATTTCTCGCCTGCAGGAAATCGTGGCCACCATGGAAAATCACATGGCCACGGCCGATCTACCTCTCTATCGCGACCTGAATCGCCAATTTCATTCCACCATTTACCAGGCCAGCGGGCGATCGTTCTTAATCCGCACCCTCGACCAGCTTTGGGGGGTCTTTCCCACGATGCTGTGGGGAATGTATTCAGTCACGGCCAACGCTTCTCTACCAGAGCGGGATGCTGATGATCTGATTGAACATCGTCGGATTGTGGAGGCGTTAATCAACGGTGATGCTCAAGCCGCAGCCAAAAATATGGCCTATCACATTCAGGCTGCCGGTCATCACTTTGCGGCCGCTTTGCGAAACGCGGCCGCATAATTTTTGCGGTTTTACAGCAAACCAGTTTGTTCCAAAAACACACCCAACCCGGTGTGTTTTGATAAAAGGCATAGTGAAAAATTTCAAGGAGGAGATTTTGAAATGAAAAAACTATTGCGCCAAATGACTGTCTTATTCGCCATTTTTGTCCTGATCAGCACAGGATTAATCGCCTGCGGCGGCGGGGAAGTTGCCGCCCCGGAAGGGGAAGGTGGACCAGAAGCGGTGGATTCAGGGGGGGAGGAGACCGCAGTAGAGCCGGCCGAGCGAAAAGTCGCTACGTTTGTCTTTACTCAGGAGTGGGATTCGCTGAACCCCATCTACACCAACATGTGGTTCTCCACCATAACCACCCAAATTTGGAACGCGGCCGCCTGGGACTTCGATGCCGAAAATAACCTGCGTCCGGTTCTGGTATCTGAAATTCCCACCATGGAAAATGGCGGTCTCTCAGATGAAGGCCGGGTCATCACCATCAATCTGCGGGACGACATCATGTGGTCTGATGGGGAACCGATTACCGCCGAAGATTTCCTGTTTACTTATGAGATGACGATCAACCCCAGCAATACCGTTGGCTCAACCTATCCCTACGATCTAATTGAATCGGTTGAAATACCGGATGAGCAAACGGTCATCGCCACTTTCGCTGACCCGTTTGTTCCCTGGGCCGCGACGTTGTGGACCTATGTGCTGCCGGAGCATACTCTACGGCCGGTCTTTGACGCCGAAGGCACGCTCGATACGGCCGAATGGAATCGCAACCCGGTCCCCAGCGCCGGTCCTTTTGTCATGGCGGAATGGGAGTCCGGCAGCTTTGCCCGCTTTGAGCAAAATCCCTCATATTATGGGGATACACCAAACCTCGATGAAATCTTTATCCGCTTTGTTCCGGATGATGCCGGTCAAATCGCAGCTCTGCGTACCGGTGAGGCTGACCTTGGCACCTTTATCTCTTACTCCGATGTGCCAACGCTTCAGGATGCCGGCGTGAATATCGCTTCCGTGCCGTCGGGTTACAACGAAGGGTGGTTTATTCACTTTGGTGAAAATGCCCACCCGGCTCTCTCCGATGTCAAGGTGCGCCAGGCGATCGCGATGGGGTTTGACCGCTTTGCGATCAACGAGGATCTTTTGCTTGGCTTAACCGAACCGGCCGTGACCTTTTGGGATAACTCTCCCTACGCTCCTGCAGACCTCGAAGCGTGGCCGTATGATCCGGAAATGGCCAACGCTTTGCTGGATGAAGCAGGCTGGGTAGACAGCAACGGTGATGGGGTTCGCGACAAAGACGGCGTTGAGCTGGTTCTCGTCCACGGCACAACCACGCGCGAAGTGCGGGCGGATACCCAGGCGGTTGCCCAACAGCAGCTGGCGGAGATCGGCATCAAGCTCGACATTCAAGGGTTTGATTCCAGCGTCTTTTTCGCCAGCTATGGTGAAGGTGGCCCGTGTGCCACCGGCGAGCTTGATATCTGTGAAATGTCAAACTCCCCATCCTTCCCGGATCCAAACACCAGCCGCTGGTTATGCAGCGAAATTCCGAATGATGAAGCCCCAGACGGCAATAACGATCAGTGGCTCTGTGATGAAGAACTGGATGCGCTGTTCCAGCAGCAGTCCACGCAGGTTGATTTTGCCGAACGGCAGGCTACATTTGACGAAATTAGCCGCATTATGTACGAAAATGTGTACTGGCTCGGCATCTGGCGCGATCCTGATATTTGGGCTCTGAGCGGCCGCCTGACCGATACAGAATTATCCGGGGCAACCCCATTTTACAATATTGTTAATTGGGATATTGCCGAATAATTTTATTCAAACGGTCATTCATTTGATCTGCTGCTAAGTCAATATACCCCCTCCCAGCAGGAGGGGGTTAGGGGGAAGGGTCGTTCAACGTGAACGCCCCCTTCCCCCACTTCCTTCCAAGGTGGCGTGGTGATCACGCTTAACAACCTGTTTACCTCTGTCGTTGGGGAAAAGAAAAGAGAGGCTTTCTTATGGGACGTTATGTAATTCGACGGTTACTCCAGGCGATTCCCCTGCTGTTTATTATCAGCATCATTCTCTTTGTATTAATGCAAAATATGGGAGACCCCCTGGCAACGTTAGGCGGCCGGCAGCCTACTCGCTCAGAGGATCGAGCACGCCTGGCTCGCCAGTTGGGGTTAGACAAGCCGCTTTATACCCAATACTTCTACTGGTTGGTCGGCAACGATTGGACGATGATCGACGTGGATGGCGATGGGGTCGCCGAAACGGAGGGGCGGCGAAAAGGGGTCCTTCGCGGCGATTTTGGCACGTCGCTGGTCAGCCGCGGCCGGTCGGCCACAGAAATTATCTTTGAACGGATACCCAATACGCTTCTGCTCATGATACCAGCCGAACTGATCACCATCGTGATCGCCCTGGTGATCGGCATTTACTCGGCCTTGCGCCAATATTCAGCCATCGACAACGTGGTAACAACGATCTCGTTTGTCGGTTTGGCAATGCCCATCTTTTTTGTGGCCCTGGGGTTGGTTTACGTATTTGCGATCTTGTTCCAGAGGTGGGGGCTGCCCAGCCTCCCGGCCAACGGCATGTTTGATCCCCGCATCGGCCGTTCTCCCGGTCAGCTTTTGATCCACATGATCTTGCCAATCACCACCATCGCCTTTATCAGTTTTGCCGGTTACAGCCGCTATATTCGCAGCGCCATGCTCGAAGTGATCTCCCAGGATTACATTCGCACGGCGCGGGCCAAAGGGTTAAGCAGCCGCTATGTTCTCTACACTCACGCCCTCAAAAACGCGGCTTTGCCCATCGTCACCCTCATCGGCTTAAATTTGCCGTTCCTCCTGGCCGGGGCGGTCGTCACCGAAAGTATATTTGCCTGGCCGGGCATGGGGCGGCTCTTCCTCGATCATCTCGGCCGCTCTGATACCCCGGTTGTGATGGGTATTTTGCTTTTAACGGCAATTGCCGTCATCGTTTTTCAGCTTCTAACCGATATTACCTATGCCCTTCTCGATCCGCGCATTCGGTATGATTAGGTTAAAGATAGAGAAGAGACAGACAAGGAGAAAATGATATGGCTCAAGGCACGTTACCCCTTAAACCACCGGCCGAAGTTGAGGCGCCTCCCCTAACCCTGGGGCAGATGGCCTGGCGCCGTTTTCGACGGCATAAGCTGGCCATGGCCGGCTCGGTGGTGATGATCCTGCTGCTTGTGTACGCCTTCGGAGGCGCTTTCTTCTTATCCGAAGAATACGCCAACTTTACCGACACCTCAATTCGCCTGATCGGCCCAACCGCCGGTCATCTGTTTGGCACCGACACCGTCGGCCGCGATATTTTAGCTCGCACCATTTACGGGGGACAGATCTCTCTGCTGATCGGTCTCGCGGCCGCCATCGTACAGGTCATTCTCGGTATCGTCATCGGGGCGTTCTCCGGCTATTACGGTGGCTGGATTGACAGCGTCTTAATGCGCTTTGCCGAGGCGATCATGATTGTCCCCACGCTGTTCCTGCTGCTGGTGATGGCCAAATTTTTTGGCGGCCAAATTCCGGAGTTGACCATACTTGGCCGGACATTTAGCGGCAGCGTCGTTGTCATTATTTTAATTATCGGGTTAACCAGCTGGCCGCGCCTGGCCCGCATCGTGCGTGCTGAGTTTCTAGCCCTCAAAGAAAACGAGTTTGTCGTCGCCGCTCGAGCCATCGGCACCCGGCCGCTCGAAATAATTTTTCGTCACATCCTGCCCAACACCATTGCTCCCATCGTCGTGACCGCCACCTTAGGGGTAGCCAACGCCATTTTAGCGGAAGCGTACATCAGCTTCCTTGGATTAGGGGTTCAACCTCCAACCGCAACCTGGGGCAATATGATCACCGGGGCCACCAACTACATCGAATCCGCGTGGTGGCTGTGGTTTTTCCCCGGCCTGCTTATTTTGTTTACCGTTTTGAGCATCAATTTTATCGGTGACGGGCTGCGAGACGCCCTGGATCCACGCAGCCGGCCCAGCTAGCACAATTGAAAATGACCTCAAATATCAACAGTCAGGAAAGAAACCCGATATGAGCAATCCCACCACAAACGGAACGATGTTATCGGTAGATGATCTATGGGTACAGTTCAATACCCCCGAAGGAACGATCCACGCCGTGAACGGCATTTCGTACAAAATTAATGAGGGCGAAGTTGTGGCCGTTGTTGGCGAAAGCGGCTGTGGAAAATCAGTCAGCGTCATGTCTTTGCTCCAACTTATACCCATGCCACCGGGGGAAATTACCCGCGGTACCGCCAACTTTCTAAACGAAGATCTACTCAAAATGGACTCGCAGCGGCTGGAAGAGGTCCGCGGCCGGGAAATCGGCTTGATTTTTCAAGACCCGATGACCTCTCTCAACCCGGTGTTGACTTTGCGCCGCCAGCTCACGGAAGCGCTCATCAAACATATGAATATGAACCCGGATGAGGCCGCTGCCCGAGCGGTTGAATTAATGGCTCTTGTCGGCATTCCCGATCCGGAAAAGCGGCTGGACAACTATCCGCACGAGTTTTCCGGCGGCATGCGCCAGCGGGTAATGATCGCCATGATGTTGGCCTGTAACCCATCTCTCTTAATTGCTGATGAGCCAACCACCGCCCTCGATGTCACCATCCAGGCTCAAATCGTCGATCTGGTCATTCGCATGCGGGAATTATTGGGGATGGCCATGATCTGGATTACCCACGATTTAGGGGTTGTGGCCGGTATGGCTGATCGGGTGATCGTCATGTATGCCGGCCGGATTGTCGAAGAGGCGGATGTTTTTAGCCTGTATGAACAACCCCAACATCCGTATACTCACGCCCTGCTGGCCGCTCTCCCTCGAGCAGACCAGGCACGTGACAAACAGCTTGAATGGATTTCCGGTTCCCCTCCAAATTTGCTCGTGAAGCCGACCGGCTGCTCATTTGCCCCCCGATGCAAATTTGTGCAGGAAAAATGCCTAACTGAAACACCTGAATTAGAGCCGGTGAGTGGATCACACAAAATCGCCTGCTGGGTCGATATCAATACAGGAGCATACCGATGACGGAAAGAGAAAATGCGGAAGCGTTGGTCCAGGTCAACAACTTAAAGAAATTTTTCCCCATTCGCAAAGGAATTTTGGTCCAGCGGCAGGTGGGGGCGGTCCGTGCGGTCGACGGGGTGTCGTTTTCGATTCAGAAGGGTGAAACGCTGGGTCTGGTTGGGGAAAGCGGCTGTGGCAAAAGCACGGTCGGCCGAACGCTGTTGGGCCTTTACGATATCACCGACGGCTCGGCCGCCATTGACGGGCTAGATATCGCCTCGGCCAACAATCGCACAATGATGGCCGTACGCCGTAAAGCGCAAATGATATTTCAAGATCCATACGCCTGTCTCAACCCCCGTTGGACCGTCGATGCCATCGTTGGAGAGCCACTGCGGGTCCACAAAATAATCACCAATCGACGAAGCCGCTCCGAACGCGTTAAAGAGTTGCTGGAACTTGTCGGGCTGTCAGGCCGCCACGTTAACCGCTTTCCGCATGAATTTTCCGGGGGCCAGCGGCAGCGAATCGGGATTGCTCGAGCTCTGGCCAGCGACCCCCTGTTTATCGTTTGCGATGAGCCGATCGCCGCACTTGATGTTTCAATTCAGGCTCAAGTTGTCAGCCTGCTGGAACAGCTTCAGGAGCAGTTTGGGTTAACGTATCTCTTTATCGCCCACGATCTGAGCATGGTCCGCTACCTTTGTGATCGCGTGGCCGTGATGTACCTGGGGAATTTGATGGAGCTGGCCGACAGCGATACGCTCTACGACCATCCCCTTCACCCCTATACGCAAGCGTTGCTCTCGGCCGTGCCCATTCCCGATCCGCGCGTGGCTCGTCAGCGTCAAAGGGTGGTGCTTGAAGGAGACGTGCCCAGCCCAATCAATCCACCGGCCGGCTGTCGTTTCCACACCCGCTGCCCCATCGCTCAACCCCACTGCGCTCAGGTCGAACCGGCGTGGCGGGAAGCCCAACCAGGTCACTGGGTTAAGTGCCATGAAGTTGAACCGAAACACGTCCCTGAGATAACCGCCTAATAGAAAATCAGCCGTAGATTGCATCGATTAACCTGGATTTTTCTCTAATCCATACGCGAAACTCAGGACAAAATCCGCGGACCTCTAGTTCACCCCTACGAGGTCTGCGGACATATAAATCCCTTAACTCTTTATAATTCACTTCATTTTTCACAAAAATTATGATTAAAATCGGTACCGCCCAATCAACCCCGGGCACCATTCAGACCGGCCACTATGAAGCGTTTACCCACCCAACAGGCCAATCTGAATTTTTACCGGTTGTCATTGCTCAGGGGCGTGCTGAGGGTCCCTGCATGTGGCTGACGGCCGGTATTCATGGAAATGAACACGCCGGCCCAGCACTCATTTACGAGCTCATCAATCAGAAATTGGTCGATCACCTCCAGGGTACAATTGTAGCCCTGCCGCTGCTTTCTCCGGCCGGTATTCGCACCATGAAACGGATTCCATACCATGATCAAACCGATCCCAATCGCTTATGGCCCGATCACAGTGAAGAAGTGGATGAAACCGGTGACAAACCCCCTCCCTCTGCGCTTGAGAAAACATACGCCCGGCTGTTTGACCAGATTGCCAAAACGGCCGACTACCTGATCGATTATCACAATTATTCGATCGGCTCTCTTTCATTTGCCCTGCAGGATCCGGTTTTCTACAATGCGGATGAGGAAGCGGAGACCAATCATGCGCGGGCCACCAAACTCGCCGATCAGCAAGCCCAACTCCTGGCGGCATATGGCCACACCATCGTCCGTGAATACGCAGCCGAAACCTATCTAAAGGCAAAACTACATCGCTCAACGTCGGCCGCGGCCATGCTGCTGGCCGGAATTCCCGCATTTACCGCCGAATTGGGGGTGGGGCCGGTTCCCGACTGGAATATCGTACAAGCTGGGGCGGCCGGTACGCGCAACGTCCTGCGATGGGCCGGCATGCTGCGCAATTCCCCTGAACCGATAACCGGCATTCCCGTCGTAAATCCCGGTTATCCGGTACGACGCATGCGCACACCTCGCGTCCCCACCGGCTGTGCGGTTCTCTTCCGGGTCGCTGCTGGGGACAAGGTGCAAAAAGGGGAAATTTTGGCGGAACTGCGTGATGGGTGGGGGCGGCCGATTGATCCACCGGCCATGCACGCCGAGCATGACGGGTTTGTCATTGGTCGGGCTCACGGCATATTTTTTAATCCCGGCGAGGCGATTTTGAGTATGGCCATTCGCGATGATTCGCTGCTGGTGCTGCCTTATCCTGAGAAGCAATCGTGATCAGGACGCGGTCATATTCAGCACCGCTTTAAACAAACCGGGTTTGCCGGCGGTTAAATCGCGGAAAGCCTGTTCCGTGTCCGCAAACTCATAAATCGTGACCAGCGGCTCGGTCACGATTTGACCTTGCGACATGAGCTCGATCCCCTGGCGCATCGCCGCCACTTTTTCATCCTGGCGGCGTACGTGACCGTTGATCACGTCAATCGCCTTGTAATTCCATCGCTCCATATTCACCGTCCGCAAACCGTTATTTGACTGATGATACCCAACCAGGATGATTCGGCCGTGCTCGGTCACCAGGTCTGTACACAAATCGACGGCGCTTTGCACACCTGCAGCCTCAATAACCACATCAAACTCGCCATGGTTTGCTAATATCTCTGTTGAATTGTGTCTTGATGGGTCATAAGTGACGTCGGCACCCATCCGTTCACCCATTTGCCGGCGTTCGGCGACCGGATCGATGGCGCACACCAACCCGGCTCCTTGATATTTGACCAGCTGCAAGCAAACAAGCCCCATAAAACCACATCCCACAACGGCTGCCCGATCACCGGGCCGGATGCCAAAACGATTCGCCGCGTGGACACAGCAGGCGATCGCTTCCCCCAGCGCATAAAGCGGATCAACGTTGGAGGGTAACTTGACCAGCATATCTTGAGAGGCCGCAAAATAATCCGCATACGCGGGGAGGGCCAGAGCGGTCACCGTATCTCCAACTTTGAAATCATCAACCGAACGGCCGACAGCCATCACCAAGCCGCTGGCCTCATGCCCCAGGCGATTGTAGGTGGCCGCATATCGTGCCCGATTTTGATAGACAAAGACATCCCCGCTGCATACACCGCAGGCCAGAGTTTTGACCAGCACTTCGTGGTCGGCAATCGACGGTTTTGGCGCTTCTTGAATCTCAAATCCGGCAGTGGTTAATACGGCCGCTTTCATATGATGCTTTCCTTTTACTTCTCTTTTCTGTGGCGACTGATCAATTTGCCGCTTATCGCTCCCCTTCCAATCCAACGCGGACAATACGGGTCACCCGTTCGATCAACTGATCAACGTTATCAATTTGCAAATGTTGATCAATTAACAGGAGAGAAAGGCCGTGACAGGCGGACCACACGGTCATCCCCACGTCTCGCGGGTGATAAGTTTTTAGGAAACCGGCCGCTTTACACTCTTGAATCATCTCGATTAATTCATCAAGCGTTCTTCGGACGACCTCGCGCACTTTCGGATGATCCTCAGCCCGTACTGCATCCGCCCCGTACATCAAGCGGTAGGCGGTTGGCTGAGCAATGGCAAATTGCACATAACTCATACCCATCTTCTCAAAACGGATGATGGGTGAAAGTGTAGGATCAGCGGTTCGAGCGCAGCGTAAATGCTTGATTAACTCTTCAAACCCTTCCTGAGCTACAGCTGCCAAGAGGGCGGCCTTGTTTTCAAAATGACGGTAAGGGGCTGTGCGGGATACACCGATGCGCTGCGCAAGGCCACGCATCGTTACCCCTTCAACACCCTCCTCGGCAATCATCTGGCGGGTTGTTTCCAAGAGTGCCTGACGCAAATCGCCGTGGTGATAACTTTTGGAATCTGACGTGCTCATCATTCCCATCCCCTTTGATCCATTTTCCATTATTGTACGCTATATCTAACGTACTTCATATTGACGAGGATAACATTGCCAATTAATATGTGGACACAGTCAACATTTAAATTTAAAAGAGGATCAGTTATGTCAACTTATGGCAACCAGGACCCCCCCTTGCCGTTAAAATTAATTCGAGGCGGATTTCAGACAATCGGCGCTTTTTCGCCCAAGCTGGCCGGCCGACTGGGATATGAGCTGTTTAGAACCCCGCTGAAGCGATCACCGCACAAAACCAAACACAAACTGATGCAGAACGCGGATAAAACGGTCATTCCCTTTCAAAATGGGTCAATCACCACGTTTAGCTGGCCAAATTCCGG
>JAAUYD010153636.1_pt1 | contig 12058 bp, 14 predicted proteins | sample 7278101 | NCBI WGS metagenome assembly JAAUYD01 (sample SAMN14350128, study PRJNA611818) | marine sediment metagenome | isolation source: surface marine sediment (0.6m) | place: French Polynesia: Moorea | collected 2018-08 | reverse complement strand
GCCGTGTTCACGGCGATGCGGTACATCCAGGTATAAAAGGCACTGTCGCCGCGAAATCGCGGTAGCGCCCGGTATGCCTTGATGAAGGCCTCTTGCGTAATGTCGAGTGCCGTCTCGGGATCTCTGACATAGCGCATCACCAGGTTCACGATTTTATGCTGGTATTTAAGCACCAGCAGATCAAACGCACCCTTGTCACCCTTCTGGACACGCTTGACCAGTTTCTTGTCGGACGACTGGTTCGACATTCAGACGTGCTCGCCGGAAGTTCCGCGCAGCCAACCGACACCGGGATAGACCGGCGCCAAGGCGAGAAGTTCTCGAATTCCTGCCTTATTCATCTTTATTCTGTGACGTCCTTCGCACCGGCCACTCAGGACGGAAATTTTGCCTGACTGATGAGTATGTTAGCAGCTTCGGTTGGAAGCTCAAACGTGGCGCCAGATTACGTGGAGCCGGCGCCAGTCGGGGTCCCTGCGGCGGTTGCCGCGGACGGGCTCGTGGATGACCGCGCCGTCCTCCGGATCTAGCCGCAGCCAGCCGTAGCGGCGCAGCAATACGCTGCCATCGGCAAGCCCGGCCCGGTACCAGGCGCCGCTCTGACCCAGAATCTCGACACCGCCGTCTGCGAGGATACGAATACGATGACAGCGGCGCCAGCCGCGCCGCAGCGCGAGGAGGTCGCGACAACTAAACGCGACCCAGACGACGAACGCCGGCAGGCGTACCCAGGCCGACGCGGTCGCGAGGGCGATGGCGAGTCCCCCGAGCAGCACTATCAGGAGCCCTGTCGCTAGCACGAAACGACGCAGCCGCGGGTCAGGGCGGATTTCGGCGCAATATCCGGTTGATGACACGCGCGATCGGTTCGGCATCAGGCGTTTGCTGCTGCAACAGATAGCCGTTCAGCTCCGGGTCCGAAAGCGCCAATAATTGGCGAAACGCCGCCTTATCCGCGTCGCTGTCGCCGTCGTAGTACTCCTCGAGGTAGCGAAGCAGCAACTCGTCGAGCTCACGCATGCCACGTCGGCATTGCCATTTCAGGCGCGAGAGTTCGCTCAATACTTCCTTTCCGCGAGCATCTTCTTGGTCTCGGCAATCGCTTTCGCCGGATTCAGGCCCTTGGGACAGGTCTGCGTGCAGTTCATGATCGTGTGGCAACGATACAGACGGAACGGGTCCTCGAGTTCGTCGAGCCGCTCACCGGTAGCATCGTCGCGCGTGTCGACAAGCCATCGATAGGCCGCGAGAAGCGTAGCAGGACCGAGATACCGATCCGAGTTCCACCAATAGCTCGGGCAGCTCGTCGAACAGCAGGCGCACAGGATGCATGCTGACGGTTCGTTGATCAGTTCCTGGTCTTCCTTGGACTGCAAACGTTCACGGTCCGATGGCGGCGGCGTGCGTGACTGCAGCCACGGCTTGATCGACGCGTATTGCGCGTAGAAATTGGTCAGGTCGGGTACGAGGTCCTTGACGACGTTCATGTGAGGCAACGGGTAGATCTTTACGTCACCGCGAATGTCCTGGATATCGCGCGTGCAGGCGAGCGTATTGCCGCCGTCGATGTTCATCGCGCACGAACCGCAAATGCCTTCGCGGCAGGAGCGGCGGAACGTCAATGTCGGATCGATTTCATTCTTGATCTTGATCAGCGCGTCGAGAACCATCGGGCCACAGCTGTCCATGTCGACCTCGTAGGTGTCGACCCGGGGACTTTCGCCCGTCGACGGATCCCAACGATAGACAGCGAACGTCTTCGTGTTGCTCGAACCGTTCGCGGCCGCAAAGTGCGTGCCTTTCTTGATGCGCGAGTTCTTCGGGAGTCTGAATTCAGCCATGATCGATTTCCCTAGTAAACCCGTGCCTTGGGCGCAACGTAGTCGACTTCATCCGTGAGCGTTTGCTCATGTACGGGGCGGTAGTCGATGCGCACGTCGCCCGGACCGCTTATCCAGGCAAGTGTGTGCTTCATCCAGTTCTCGTCGTCACGGTCGGGGTAGTCCTCGCGCGCATGCGCGCCACGACTTTCGAGGCGATTCGCCGCCGACTCGATCGTCGCGGTTGCGTTGAGCAGCAAATTCTCGAGCTCGAGCGTCTCGACGAGATCCGTGTTCCAGACCAGCGAGCGATCCGTGACCTTGACATCGTCGAACGACGCGTAAGTCTCGCGAAGCAAGTCAACGCCCTCGTCGAGCACCTCGCCCGTGCGGAATACCGCCGCGTGGCTTTGCATGATCTTCTGCATCTCGAGGCGAATCTCTGCCGTCGAACGCGAACCGTTGGCGTTACGCAGGCGATCAAGACGCTCGACCGAATTCTGGCCCGCATCGGCCGCCAGCGGTTTGTGCCTCGCGCCCGGCTCCATCGTGTCTTCGCAGAAATGCGCGGCCGCGCGGCCGAACACGACGAGATCGAGCAGCGAGTTGGATCCGAGACGATTCGCGCCGTGGACGGACACGCAGGCGGCCTCACCGACCGCCATGAGCCCGGGCACGACCTTCTCGGCATCGTCGCCCTCCTTCGTCACGACCTGGCCAAAGTAATTCGCCGGAATCCCGCCCATGTTGTAGTGGACGGTCGGAAGGACCGGAATCGGCGCCTTGTTGACGTCGACGCCGGCGAAGATACGGGCTGACTCGGCGATGCCGGGCAGGCGCTCGTCGATGACCTCAGGGCCGAGGTGCTCAAGGTGCAGGAAGATATGATCGCTCTCGGGCCCGACGCCGCGACCTTCACGAATCTCGATCGTCATTGAGCGAGACACGACGTCGCGCGATGCGAGGTCTTTGGCATTTGGCGCATAGCGTTCCATGAAACGCTCGCCTTGTGAGTTCGTCAGGTAACCGCCCTCGCCGCGCGATCCTTCGGTGATCAGGCAACCCGCGCCGTAGATGCCGGTCGGGTGGAATTGCACGAACTCCATATCCTGGACGGGCAATCCGGCACGCAAGACCATGCCGCTGCCGTCTCCCGTGCACGTATGCGCTGACGTGCATGAGAAGTACGAACGGCCGTAGCCACCGGTCGCAAGAATGACCTGGTGCGAGCGGAAGCGGTGCAAGCGGCCTGTCGCGAGATCGATCGCGACGACACCGCGACAGTCGCCATCCTCCATGATCAGGTCGATGGCGAAGTACTCGATGTAGAACTCGGCATCGTGCTTGAGCGATTGCTGGTATAGGGTGTGCAGCATGGCGTGGCCGGTTCGGTCCGCCGCAGCGCAGGTACGCTGGGCCGTGCCCTCGCCGTAGTGCGTGGTCATGCCACCGAAGGGCCGCTGGTAGATCTTGCCGTCCTCGGTCCTCGAGAACGGTACACCGTAGTGCTCGAGCTCGATAATCGCATCGGGCGCTTCCTTGCACATGTATTCGATCGCGTCCTGGTCGCCGAGCCAGTCAGAGCCCTTGACCGTGTCGTACATGTGCCAACGCCAATCGTCTTCACCCATATTGCCGAGCGCGGCGGAAATTCCGCCCTGGGCCGCCACGGTGTGGCTGCGAGTCGGGAAGACTTTCGTGATGCACGCCGTCTGGAAGCCGGCGTTGGCGAGGCCGAACGTCGCGCGCAGACCCGCGCCGCCGGCGCCGACGACGATGACGTCATAGCTGTGATCAACAAAATCGTAGTCGCTCATGCGCCGATTCCGAGTTTCAAGATGGCAAATACGGCCGCTACACCCAACAACAGATGGGCAAAGCGGGACAGGACGAGCGCCGCAATCTTGAGGCCGTGGCTGTGCACGTAGTCCTCTATGACGACCTGGACACCGAGATAAGAGTGATAGCCCATCGTGACGCTGAGTAGCAACAGCAACACCGCATTGACAGGCTCGCCGATGAAAGCAACGGCGCTGCCGTGGTCGTAGCCTGGCAATGTCGCGATGGACCAGGCAAACCACAGACCGAGAATCGCGAGGCCGGATCCGGACACGCGTTGGGCCCACCAGTGCGCTGTGCCGTCCTTTGCGGTGCCGAGGCCGAGTACGCGACCGAGCGGGGAACGCAGGCTCATAATGCGACTCCCCAGAATGCGGCGGTCAGCACAAACGAACCGACGATGACGAACCATGCCGATGTGGTTGCCTGCGATTTCTCGAATCCGCGACCAGAGTCCCACACGAGGTGCCGGATGCCGTTGCAGAGGTGATAGAAGAAGGCCCAGCTCCAGCCGATGAGGAGGATTTTACCGATCAGGCTATTCGCGGCGCCGAGAAACACGGCATAGACTTCGGGCCCGGAGGCGGCATCAAACAGCCAGGCAACAAGGACTACGAAACCGGCGGCCATGCCGATTCCGGTTGCCCGATGCAGGATTGACGTGACCATCGTTACCGGCCAGCGGTAGACCGAAAGATGAGGCGACAGTGGCCTGTCGTGATTTGTCATGGCATAGCTTCTTGATTAGAAATCGATACAGCGCCCGGCTTTTTCCCAATCGCCATAGCGTGTCGGGTCGGGGCCGCCGCGGCCGCCGATCTCTTTCGGCCGCTCGGCGTCATCGATACCAGCCTGATTCGTGTCAGAATCAGCCTTGGAATCATCGATTTGGGCCTTATCCTTCGGGTCGGGTGTACTCATGTGGCGCAGTATGCCAGAGGCCCGGAAACGCTGCATTACCACCAAATGATTATGGCCTTCTCAAAATGCTCTCGATTTCGACTATCAACGTAACCGGCACGGACGCCCTCGAGTTTCTCCAGGGACAACTCACCAACGATCTGCAGCGCCTCGAATCCGAGCCCGAGATCCTGGCCGCGTGGTGCACCCCGAAAGGCCGCGTGATCTGGTTCGGCACAGTCACGAAGGCGGACGGCGGCTACGCACTATCGGTGCCCCGCGACCGGGCCGAGACGATCGTTGCGCGCCTGACGATGTTCCGTTTTCGCTCCAAAGTGGACTTCAATATCGTTGACGAGGGACAAACAGTCGATCCGGAACTGCTGGTTGAGAGAGGCCACCCCTACATCGGCGCCGAGCAGGCCGAAGGGTTCACGCCGCACATGCTCAACCTTGACCTTCTCGATGCGATAAGCCTGGACAAGGGCTGTTACACGGGGCAGGAAATCGTGGCACGCACACACTACAAGGGAGCGACCAAGCGTCGCACACTGCGATTCTCGAGCGCAGGTCCGGTCAAGGTCGGCGACAAGGTCATGGCGGCCGAGCGCAGCATTGGTGAGGTCCTCAATGTCGCCGGCAACGAGTTGCTGGCGGTCGTGCCTGTCGACCAGTCCGAGGCCGAATTATCCGTTGGGGGTATCAAACTCGAGCGACGCGAGCTGACCTACCTCAATTTGGGTGCCGGACACCCTATCTAATCGAAGATCTCGGGCCGCATGTGCGGGAATAACAGCACGTCGCGGATTGACGGCGAATCGGTCAACAGCATCACGAGGCGATCGACGCCGATACCGATGCCAGTCGTCGGCGGCATGCCGTACTCCAGCGCACGAATGTAGTCATGGTCGTATGACATGGCCTCGTCGTCGCCGGCCGCCGCGTTCTCGACCTGCTGGCGGAAACGCTCGGCCTGGTCCTCGGAGTCGTTTAGCTCCGAGAAGCCGTTGGCGATTTCGCGCCCTGCGACGAACAGTTCGAAACGGTCGGTCACGAACGGGTCGTCGTCGTTCTTGCGCGCCAGCGGCGAAACCTCGGCCGGGTATTGTGTAATGAACGTCGGCTGGCGAAGTTTGGCTTCGCACGTCTCGTCGAAGATCTCGGTCTGCAGTTTGCCGGCGCCGTAGTTGTCCTTTACCGGCGCGCCCAGCTTCTCGCAATATGCGGCCAGGTAGTCGCGATCGCGAATCTTCGACTGGTCGAAATCCGGATTGAACTTCACGATTGATTGTTCGACGGTCATGCGTTCGAACTTGCCGCCGAAATCAAATTCCTCGTCCTGGTAGTGCACGATCGTCGAACCGTTCACGGCTTCGGCCATGCCGTGCAGCATCGCCTCGGTTGTGTCCATCCAGTCGTTGTAATCGGCGTACGCGCGATACGCCTCCAGCATCGTGAATTCCGGGTTGTGCTGCGTCGACACGCCTTCATTGCGGAAATTTCGGTTGATCTCGTAGACGCGATCGAACCCACCGACGATGAGTCGCTTCAGGTTCAGCTCGGGCGCGATGCGTAGGTACAGCGGCATGTCGAGCGCGTTGTGGTGCGTCGTAAACGGCCGCGCAATCGCGCCGCCGGGCGTAACTTGCATCATCGGCGTCTCGACCTCGAGGAAGTCGAGCGACTCGAGGAAGCCGCGCATGTAGCTGATGATCGCCGAGCGCTTGCGGAACGTCTCGCGGCTTTTTTCGTTGATGATCAGGTCGACGTAGCGTTGGCGATATCGCGTTTCCTGGTCCGACAACCCGGCCCACTTCTCGGGCAGCGGCCGCAGCGATTTGGTCAGCAGGCGAGCCGACTCGGCCATCACCGTGAGCTCACCCGTGTTGGTCCGAAACAGAACACCTTCGGTGCCTACGATGTCGCCCACGTCCCATTTCTTGAACGCCTGGTAGACACCCTCGGGCAGGCGGTCTCGCTCCAGGCGCACCTGGATTTGGCCCGAACGGTCCTGCAACTTGATAAAACTCGCCTTGCCCATCACGCGCTTGGCCATCATGCGACCCGAGACAGCGACGTGAATATCCTCTTCCTCGAGCGCGTCCTTATCGTGCGCCTCGAAGGTCTGATGTAGTTCCTCGGCAATGGCATTGCGGCGGAAATCATTCGGGAACGCGTTGCCCTGCTCGCGCAACGCATCGAGTTTGCCGCGGCGTTCCGCGATGAGCTTGTTCTCGTCCGGCTTCTTCTTCTCGTCTGTCACTTTGATCTCGTATACCTAGTCGCGGTCGGTGCCCGCTCCTAAAGTCCCTGTTTCAGACTTGCTTCGATAAAGGCGTCGAGGCCGCCATCGAGCACTGCCTGAGTGTTACCGGTTTCGACGCCGGTGCGCAAATCCTTGATGCGACTCTGATCGAGCACGTAGTTGCGAATCTGGCTGCCCCAGCCGACGTCGGCCTTGCCCTCCTCGACCTCTGCGGCCGCGGCGCGTCGTTCCTGCAGCTCCATCTCGTAGAGTTTCGCCTTGAGCTGGTTCATCGCTGTTGCTTTGTTCTTGTGCTGCGAGCGATCGTTCTGGCACTGCACGACGATGTTGCTCGGCAGATGCGTAATGCGCACGGCCGATTCGGTCCGATTGACGTGCTGGCCACCGGCGCCGCTCGCGCGATACACGTCGATACGCAGATCCGACGGATCGATCTCGATGTCGATGTTGTCGTCCACTTCCGGCGAGACGAACACCGATGAGAAAGACGTATGGCGGCGATTGCCCGAGTCAAACGGCGACTTGCGGACGAGTCGATGGACGCCGGTCTCCGTGCGCAGCCATCCGTACGCATACTCACCCTTGATGTGAACGGTTGCACTCTTGATGCCCGCGACTTCGCCCGCGGATGCCTCGATCACCTCAGCCTTGAACCCGTGGGCCTCGGCCCAGCGCAGGTACATGCGCAGGATCATCTCCGACCAGTCCTGGGCTTCAGTTCCACCCGCACCTGACTGGATGTCGAGATAGGCATTGTTCGCATCCATCTCGCCCGAGAACATGCGGCGGAATTCGAGGTTTCCGACGCGTCCCTCGAACTGCTCGAGGTCGCTGACGACTTCATTGACCGTATCGTCATCGTCTTCATCGAGCGCCATATCGAGGAGCTCGCCGGCATCACTGAGGCCGTTAGTCAATTCATCGAGACCGACGACGACCTGTTCGAGCGCGGCACGCTCCTGGCCGAGCGCCTGGGCGCGGTCAGGTTCGTTCCATACATCGGGTTGTTCGAGCTCGCGCTGGACCTCGGTCAGGCGTTCCGCCTTGCCGTCATAGTCAAAGGTACCTCCTCAACGCATCGGTGCGTTGGCTGAGGTCGGCAATCATCTGTTTGATCTGGCTGGTTTCCATGGTCTTACGCGTGTTTGCAGGGGCGGAAAGGCCGCGATCTTATCACGCAGAAGCGGTTGATAAAGCGGCAATTTGCTCCACCACGAGCTGCGCGCTTTCGATGCCGCGATACTCGTTTACATCGAGTCGAAACGCGAGCTGTACGGTGCCGCGGTAGCTCGGGCCGGCCTGGTTGAAAGCAATCGCATCAACAACCGGACCACCGCCCGCCGGACGCACCCGCAGCTTGAGGTGGTTCTGGCCGACCACGCGCTGCTCCACGACCGAGAAATCACCGCTCCACATCGGCTCGGGAAACCCGGAGCCCCAGGGTCCCGCGTCCCGAAGCGACCGCGCAAAGCCGAGATTGATCGCGTCACCCGGCAACGGCCCATCGGTCACAATTGCGCCACTAAAATCAGCATTCGGGTAGAGGCGCGACATCTGATCAGCAGCGACCTGCTTGAAGTCATCGAGTCGCGCTTCGGCCAGCGTAAGTCCGGCTGCCATCGCGTGGCCGCCGAACTTGACCATCAGGTCGGGCGCGACCGTGTGCACGGCTTCGAGCAGGTCACGAATGTGCACGCCTTGGATCGAGCGCGCGGATCCCTTCAGATGCTCGTCGTCCTCGCGCGCGAACGCGATAACCGGACGGTGGCAGCGCTCACGCACGTGCGCCGCAATCAGACCAACGACGCCCTGGTGCCATTCGGGGTCGTAAACGCAGACACAGGCAGGCCAGCGCTGCACGCCGAGGGAGTCAACATACTTGAAGGCTTGCTCACGCATCGTCGACTCGATGTCACGACGTTCGCTATTGATGCGGTCGAGCACGTGCGCGTATTCCATTGCCACGTCATGATCGTCGGTCAGCAGGCATTCGATGCCCACGGACATATCCTCGAGTCGACCGGCCGCATTGATTCGCGGTCCGACCGCGAATCCGAGATCCGCGCTGACACAACGTGACGGCTGGCGACCGGACTGCCGCAGGATCGCCTGGATGCCGGGCACCGAGCGTCCCGCACGGATGCGCAGCAGGCCCTGCTGAACGAGCACCCGGTTGTTGTGGTCGAGCGGAACGACGTCCGCGACGGTCCCGAGCGCGACGAGGTCGAGATACCTGGCAGGTATCTTCGAGGCGCCTGACATGCCCTGCCCCTCGAGCATGCGCCCAACACGCGCCATCAGGTAAAACGCAACACCGACGCCCGCGAGGTAGCGACTCGGGAATTCGCTGCCGCGCAGATTCGGGTTGATGATAGCCGCCGCTTCGGGCAGCGCTTCGCCAGGCAGATGATGGTCAGTGATGAGCACGGGAATGCCGAGCTCATTTGCCTGGTTGACGCCAGAGAGGTTGGCAATGCCGTTGTCGACTGTAATCAGCAGATCCGGTGATCGCTCGGCGGCAACGCGCACGATCTCGGGAGACAAGCCGTAGCCGAATTCGAAACGGTTCGGTACGAGGTAGTCCACATGAGCGAATCCGAATGCTCGCAGGCATCTCAGGACCAGCGCTGTGCTGGTCGCACCGTCCACGTCGAAGTCGCCGATGACGATGATGTGCTTGTCGCGATTGGCAATGACGAGCTCGGCCGCAGCATCGACATTCTCGAGCGAGCCGACGGGCGCGAGCTGTGCGAGCCCGTAGTCGAGTTCGTCGGCCGCACTCAGGCCCCGCATCGCGTAAAGCCGTGCGTGCAGCGGATCGATGTCGCCCAAAGCAGCAATCGCGTCTGCGCTCGGCATCGGTCGGGTAATTACGGGCCTGACGGTCGGCACGATCAGTCCAGCAGTTCGTTGTCGCGACGCCAGAATTTCAGCGTCTGTGAGCGACGCACGTCCGCGCGCAGTCCGTCGCGGAACAACAGGATCAATCGGCTTACACGACCGGAACGGAGCAGGTTGTGCAGCTCCTCGAGCCAGTCTACGAGCTGCTCCGGGCTAAACACGAACTCCGGCGTTACCGCCACGAAACCGCTCACCGACGCGTCGGCACACGCGGCGAAATCGCCCGGCCAGACTTCTGCAACTGCCGTAGCGCTTTCCCAGTAACCGAGCAGCAGCGGGTCGTCGGCAAAGAGCGGCGGTTGCGGTCGAATGATCTTCTCCGGCGCAATGCCCCCGCCCCACAGCCACAACGAGTTGACCGGCTGCTTGCCCTCCTCCATGCGGCGCTGGTTGACTTCGTGCTCGTGCAGCGCCATCTCGATTTCGCTGAGGATGTTGCGGTGCATGGCCGTGTGTTCGCCTGAGGGCAGGAACTCGCCGGGCTCGCGCTGGTCCACGACGTAGGACGGCACAGACGAGGTTGAAATCGGGCGCTCAGCGCGGAGGTAACCCCGGTTTCCGAGTCGCGCGAAGCCGAAGGTCTGGTCGGTTGCCAGCGTCGTTTGCAGGTGATCGAACAGCGGCCGGAGGTCGGACGGCGGAATGCCGGTGCGGCGCAAGGCGTGCAGGCACAGGTGATCGAGGCGAGGCTCGAGGTAAACCGGATCGGCTGCAGCGATCCAGACGGTTGGCCGGTCGCCGGTCTGGCCCCACATGCGCAGCGCGCCGAGCCCTTCATCAGGGTATGGCAACCCGATCTCGGAAGTGATGAGGTCGAGGAGCTCGCGAGGCTCCGTTGCAATGCTGAGGTCGGACTGTGCCAGCCAGGCGCGCAGTGTCTTGTCCGTCAGGCGTCCGTTTCGGACCGGCGGCAGGACTACGAGCGCCGCAGATTTGTCATATGATTCGTTCACGTTGCGGCGTCGATGGTAAGGGATGCGCGTTTGAAATTCACAAGAGAAATGTCAGCGAGACTCGTGATACGCAGTGTTTCCGAGTCCGCGATTCGCGTCAACGATGACGACTACTCGCAGTCGATCGCGATGACGCCGGAGGCTGTCCTGGGGGAGTGGCCGGACAAACCGGTTGCCGAGCTCGTTCCGGACGACTTCGCTACCGTCTTCCATGCGGCGCCCGAAGTGGTTTTGTTAGGCACCGGGCCGACGAATGTGTTTCCTCCACGCGAACTGATGTTTGCCTTTGCGCGCAAAGGCATCGGGTTCGAGGTCATGGATACGCCAGCCGCGGCGCGGACATTCAATGTCCTCGCAAATGAAGGTCGCCGTGTGGCGGCAATTCTCTATGTCGGAAGCTAGTCGAGCAGCGCGTCGCCGGAGATGCCGTTGCTCTCGAGCATCTCGCGCAGGTTTTTCAATGCGTCGAGCTGGATTTGCCTGACGCGCTCTCGCGTCACTCCAATATCGTGGCCAATCTGTTCCAGCGTTGCGCGGCGATAGCCATGCAGCCCGAAGCGCCGCTCGACTACGGCGCGCTGCTTATCGGACAGCTCGTAAACCCAATGATCGACAATGTCGTGAACGTCGTCGGCTTGCGCACAGCGCGGCGGCTCGGCAGAGCGATGCGCGCGCAGTCGGTCAACGGCGCTTACGCCATCTTCATCCCGGCTGCTACTGCGAAGGGTGACGCGCTCGTGCAGGCCCATAAGGCGTTCGACGTCAGCCAGGTCGCGGTCAAGGTAGTCAGCTACCTCGGCCATGCTCGGCGCGCGATCGTTTTCCTGGCGCAGGCGCCGCGCGGCCCGCAGGCACGAGTTGATGTCCTTAATGATGTGGATTGGCAACCGTACCGTGCGAGACTGGTTCATGATGCCGCGCTCGATCGTCTGGCGAATCCACCAGGTCGCGTAGGTCGAGAATCGAAAGCCGCGCTCCGGGTCGAATTTCTCCACCGCGTGAATCAGGCCGAGATTGCCTTCCTCGATCAGGTCGAGCAACGGCAGGCCGCGGTTGATGTAGCGTCGCGCGATTTTGACGACTAGCCGCAGGTTGCACTCGATCATGCGCTGGCGCGCGGACTCATCGCCAGCCTGCGCGCGACGCGCGACGTCCTTTTCTTCGTCCGCAGTCAGGAGCGGCGAGACACCGATCTCGTCGAGGTACTGTCGTGTTGGATCCAGCAGCTGTCCCAAAACACTCTCCTCTCATCGCAAGTAGCGACTCGATAAGAGATCAGGGTTATCTCGCTGGCAGAAATTGTCGCGGGTTAACCGGCATGCCGTTACGTCTGATCTCAAAATGCAGTCGCGGCTTGCGTTCCGGCCCCTCCCCCATCG
>JAAUYD010035090.1_pt1 | contig 12061 bp, 6 predicted proteins | sample 7278101 | NCBI WGS metagenome assembly JAAUYD01 (sample SAMN14350128, study PRJNA611818) | marine sediment metagenome | isolation source: surface marine sediment (0.6m) | place: French Polynesia: Moorea | collected 2018-08 | reverse complement strand
TTTATTAGCATTATTAAAGGCAATACGCAATCTAGAACCCCAACAAGTAATCGAGCAATGTCGGCATTTGACCAATAGAGGTAGAGAACCTTTAACAGTATTGCAAAATTTAGCTAGTTTTTATCTCAATCTTCTCATCGCAAAAACAGCTCCCTCGCGACCCGATCTCGTAGCTGTAACCTCTTCTATGTGGAAACAATTGCTAGATGAAGCACAAAACTGGGAAATAGACAGAATAATTAAAGGACAGCAACAACTCAAAGATAGTGAATTTCAAATTAGAAACACTACCCAGCCTCGTCTGTGGTTAGAAGTTACTTTATTAGGGTTATTATCTTCAACTACAAGTGACGATCGCGCTGCAACTTCTCTAACTATCGAGGTTTCCCCATCTTCTGTTGCACCCTCAAAACCTCCACAAACTCGCGATCTGCCTCAATCTTCTCTTACATCTAATACCAATAATTCTGCGCCAAATTCCAGGGTTTTGCCCGCAGCTACGGAGATCTCTTCGAGATCGCCAGAGGAAACTCCTGCAATTGCTCTTAATTCAGTCAAAAACTCTCCTCCACCCAAAGCTGCGGAAACAGTTTCTTCCCAAAAGAGTGCTGTAGGGGGTCTTTCTTGCGAGCAAATTTGGCAAAAAGTACTAGAATGTTTTCCCACCCCTTTAACTAAAGCGCTGGTGAGTCAACATTGTTTTTTAATTAGTTTTGAGGGATCGTCTGCTATTGTCGGGATTAGATCGGAGCGTTTGTACAAACAGGCTCGCAGTCAACAAGCAAATATCGAAACCGCTTTTACAAACGCCGTCGGACATCAAGTCCACGTTAAACTGCAAATAGGTATAGGTGGCACCCATTCAAAAGAGTCACAAAAACAGCAAACACCTCTGCCTCAGTCTCACTCCCAGCCACCACAAAACCCCATTAAACCAGTAAAAAAGATACCACGAGTAGCCAATAACCCTTCTGAGAAAAAGGACGAGCAAATAAGTTCTATTTCTCACAATAGTACTGAGCTGAGTCAACCTTTATCAAAACAGAACTTCGATCGCCCTGCAACTAATTCATCTGACGAAGATGAGGACGCTGCTGCTCGAAGTCTGGCTAAATTTTTTGATGGTGAAATTGTCAGTCTTGGCGAAATAGAAACCCCAACCCCAAAAGAGCCAACAACCGACTCAATTTCATTACAGCCAAAAGTCGTAACTAAAAATACTGAAAGAATCGAGCCGGACTCCTCAAATCCTCCTAAAATCGTGGGAAGACCTCAAACAATAAATGATGATGATGAAGATTTACCTTTCCTGCGCTCCGTTCGCCACGATCGCAGTACTCAATGTATCTACGATCCTTGGGAAGTAGCAGCAGACAGTCCTGGTAACTGGCAACACGTGATTAAAGATAGCTATCTAAATAGCTTCTAAAAATTTTCTAGGAAAGCAAGGATTTATAATATCTAACATTTTCCTAAAAATCGCTTAATTTAGAGATAAAAAACTCTATTTTCCTTTTTAAGAGATATTTACTTAATTGCTAGCTCAATTAATAAAATCTCCACAAGAATGTTTTTGAATTTCTTCTTTAATGCCATCGAGATCTATGTAAGAGTCAGCATAGTTAATCAAACTATCGCTGGTCATAGATCGCAAACTAACCACCTCAACTCGGACTCCTTGATAGCTAACTGCATTCACTGCGTAGGATAAATCTCCATCACCGCTAACCAAAATTGCAGTGTCGTAACAACCAACTAGAGTCATCATGTCTACAGCAATTTCTACATCCAAATCTGCTTTTTTAGAACCGTCGGGTAATTGGGTAAGTTCTTTAGTAACTACGCGATAGCCGTTGCGACGCATCCAGAGTAAAAAGCTTTGTTGCTTTTCGTTGGACGGATCGACTCCGGTGTAAAAAAAAGCGCGTAAAAGTTTGGCACCAGAGGTTAAATAGCGAAGTAGTTTCGTATAGTTGATTTCAATGCCGAGTTGTAGGGCTGCGTAAAATAAGTTAGCACCGTCGATAAAAATAGCTACTCTACCGCGATTTAAATTATTGAAAAGGTGAATATTTGGATCGGTATCTGAGATGGAGACTGGTTTTTGTATTGGTCTGGGTTTTATGCCATTACCATTTTTAGTTTCGATCGGATCCCAATAACTTAATGAGCTTGTATTATGGATACGCATTATTCAAGAGCTCCTTGAGTGAATGTTTGATTATTTATCATTTTTGTTGTACTTTTTAAGTAAATCTTTGTAAAACTTTAAGTTAACTTTTACAGTTAGGGGCTGTAGATCTACTCTTGTAGACTTAAAGCTATAGAGAAAAAATGAAGAACTGATGAAGACGATAAACGACACTGCTTAATAAATTGTTAGGAAAAAAAAATTTCTTACTCATTCCAGTGTAGGATCTCGGACACCCGATCGGCTAGATTCATAGTCTTAAAAGGTTTACTAATTACTCCTGTAACTTCAAGTAATGCAAATTGACGGCGATCTTGTGACTGAACTTTAGCGGTTAGTAAAATTACAGGAATTTGCTTAGTTGTAGGATCGGCTTGTAATTTTTTGAAAGTAGCAATTCCATCCATTTCAGGCATCATTACGTCTAAAAGAATAGCATCTGGTTGTTCTGCTGAGGCTTTGATTATTCCTTCATGACCAGAACTAGCAGTGGATACCTTCCAACCACCTACCAATTCTAGAGCAAGTCTAGCAACCTCTTGGATATCTTCTTCGTCATCAATTATCAAAATGTGTTTGGCTGTCACGATCTTTGGGGTCAGGGGATCAGGGGGGGAGGGGGAGAGGGGGAGCAGGGAAAACAGGGAGAAACAAACAGCTAACAGCTAACCGCCTTCTGTTTTTAAAACGATGCGGTTGAGCAATTTAATTACTCGCTCTTCAAATTCTAGAGGACTGATGCGACCTTTAGTCAAAAATAAAGTTTCCCCTAATTTGAGCCTTTCTTTATCGGAGTTATCTATATCTTTGGCAGTATAAACAACTAGAGGAACTTGACAGAGGCGATCGTGATTTTTGAGCCAGTCAACTACGGCAAAACCATCACATTCTGGCAATACTAAATCTAAAACCACTAAATCGGGAATAATCTGCTGGCTGAGTTCGATCGCTGCAGTCCCAGTCTGAGCGTGAAAGGTCTCAATGCCATAGCGTTCAAAAATAGTTGCCAGCACGAGGGCGAGATCTCGATCGTCTTCTACAATCAGTACCTTAGTTTTCTGGTTTTGCTCGTCTAAGGCTCGTCGTAAAGCCTCAAATAAGAATGTCTCATTTGGGGGTTTAACAACCCAATCACTAATTTTTTTCACTTTCAACTTTTGAGAAGAAGGCAATAAACCGCTTAATATAATCACGGGAATATTTTTAGTTGTTGCCTGTTGTTTGAGAATAGCTAGGGTTTCCCAACCATTCATACCAGGCATGATTAAATTGAGTAAGATCGCGTCAGGTTGCTTTTGAATTGCTTGTTTTATTGCTTCGGAGCCAGAAGATACAGTCATTGCTCGGTAGTGTTGATTTTCGAGCTTGGTTTGCATTACTTCGCGCACAGAAGCGTCATCGTCGCATACTAGTACTAAGGGGCCTGTTTTTCCTTTTGGAAGCGAAATAGCCGTTTCTTGGGTGAATACAGGCAGGGTAAAGTAGAAGGTGCTGCCTTTTCCTAGACTACTTTCAACCCAAATCCGACCCTCGTGGTGTTCTACGATGCTGCGACAGATGGCTAAACCCAATCCCGTCCCGCCTTTTTTGCGAGAGTCAGAAGCATTTACTTGTTGAAAACGTCCGAAAATTAACTCTAATTTGTTGGGAGGTATACCCCGTCCTCGATCTTTTACTTGAAATAGGATATATGGCTGCTCTTCTTCTTGCTCCTTATTTATTACTTCAGCACTCAACCAAACTGTCGAACCATAAGGAGAAAATTTAATAGCATTACCGAGTAAGTTAGTCAAAGTTTGAATAATTCTGTCGGGATCTGCCCACAGGGAAGCTGACACCGCAGAAACTGAAAGTTTAATCCCAGCTTCGCGAGCGACATTGGCGATCGCTTCCGTCGCCGTCTTCATCAATTTGGCGGCATCGCAGGTTTGTTTGGTCATGGTAATTTTACCCGATTCGATGCGTTCGATATCTAAGATATCTTCGATCAGCCGCACTAGGCGCTCGGCGTTTTTAACGGCAATATTGAGCATTCGTTGAGCTTGTTGGGGTCTATCTTTAAGTACGCCCCCTTCTAACAGCTCTAGAGAGCCTAAAATTGAGGTTAAGGGGGTGCGTAACTCGTGGCTGACTACAGAGACAAACTCATCTTTAAGCCTTTCTACTTCGCGGCGATCGCTAATATCGATGCAACAGCCAATATAACCAGCAAAAGTTCCGTCTGGTAAAAATCTGGGAGTTCCTCGATCTAAAATCCAGCGATATTCTCCATCAGCACGCCTCAAACGGTATTCGATTTGGAAGCTTTCTCGCTTGTCAAAAGCTACTTTATAGGTCTCTAGGTAATGCTGCAAATCTTCGGGGTAAACTCCCTGGAGCCAACCATTGCCTATTTCTTGTTCTATAGTTCGTCCGGTAAATTGAAGCCAGCCTTGATTAAAAAAGTTACATTGTTTGTCCGTACCAGACATCCACAGCAATATGGGAGCGCTATTTGCCATCGAGCGAAATCTTTGTTCGCTCTCGCGCATTGCTTCTACTAATTGAGCTTGACTTATGGCAATACCTATTCGATCGGCTAGCTGTCCCAACAGTTCGGTTTCAAAACTCGACCACTGTCGCGTATTGGTACACTGATGAGTTATCAACAGACCCCAAAGTTTTATCTGTTTTCCTGCTTCTTCTCTTGTCAGAGGAGAAGAAGAGGGAGTTGGGGGTGGGGGGGATGTTTGTAATATGGGAACGACTAAATTCGCTTTAACGTCAAACTGCTGCAGAAATTCAATATGGCAAGGTTGTATGTCAGCCTGCTCTATGTCCTCGATCGCGCAAATTCTTCCCTCAAGGTATTGCTGTATATATTTTTCTTGAAAACAGGGATCGATAATATCGGTACCGATAATTTCTGGTATTCCAGTTTTGACTGATTCTCTAACTATTGTTCCTCCCTTAGCATCTTCCCAGAGTTGGAAAATTATCACTCGATCGGCAGAGAGGAACTTTTGTACTTCCGCGGTTACAGTTTGCAGAATATCTTCTAATTTGAGAGACTGACTAATTCTGAAGGCTAGTTCGGCTAATAATTGACTTCGCCAGCTCAATAATTGGGCTTGTCGAGTAACTTTTTGTAATTCGGCTTCGGCTTTCTTGCGATCGGTAATATCCTCAAAATAGACGGACAACCCTTCAGATCCTGGATAGGCATGAACTGAAAACCAAGTATCTAGAGAAGGATAAATGGCTTCAAATTCGACGCTAACTTTTTGCTCGACAACTCGATGATATTCTTGATAAAAGATAGAGTCTACTACTTCAGGAAATTCTGCCCACAGGTTTTTGCCTAAGAGTTCTTCTCTACTCCTTTGCAATAGAGATTCTGCTTTTTGGTTGATATATGTCAGTCGCCATTCTTTGTCTAAAGCAAAGAATCCATCGGTGATGCTTTCAAGAATATCTTTTATTTGGTTTCGTGCAGTTTGTTCTTGCTTTAGGAGTTGAAGGCGTTCTTGTTCTATCTGTTTTCGTTCGGTGATATCGCGAGCAACTGTATACAATAATCCTTCTTCAGCTACAGGAAAGGACATCCAAGCTAGCCATTTATAGGAACCATCTCGAGTTCGATAGCGATTTTCAAAGTCAATGGTGGGAATACCCTTATCTAGCTTCTCTATTTCAGCAATAGTTGCAGGGCGATCGTCTGGGTGAACGAAATTGATAAATGGTTGGGATAAGATTTCTTCTGAAGAATAGCCTAAAACTTTTTCAAATGCTGGATTAATACGTTTGAAATAACCGTCCGTACTGGCAATGGAAAGCATGTCTAAAGAAAGAGCAAAAAAACGATTTAGCTGTTCTTCTGCGTGTACTCGATCGCCAATTTCTCTAGCTAATTGTCGATTAATTGCTTTGAGTTGTCGAGTTTGCCGATATGCTGTTTGAGCTAAATAAGTAGTTCCTGTTAGCAAACCAGCCATTAACATTCCTACTATTAATACCAATTCTGGCAGCAAAGAATGTTCCGACGCTAGGGTTTCTTTTGTCGGCCATACTTCTATTTTCCAAGTAACCCCATCTAAATTAACTTCTCTAACCTTGCTCCATTTTTTTTTCAGTTCTTCCTCGCTATTCTCGTCAAAGCGACGGTAGATTTCTTCAGTGCCATCAAAAATAGCGATCGCGTATCCTGGTGCCACATTTTCTTTTAAGAGGGTATGGAATAGGGATTCGATGCGAAAAACCCCCATAATGAAACCGTCGAATTTTTCCTTGACAAAGATGGGCACGTATACTAAGAAGCCTTTACCTCCTTGAACTAGATTAATCGTGCGCGTAACTGTTTCTTTTTTTCGATCGCGAGCGGCTTCTAGAGCATCTCGCCTGCGCTCTTCAAATGCTAAATTAAGGTTTTGAGCTCGTTCGTTTCCAGCCAAAGGGACAATCCAGCGAACGAAGAATGAAGAATCTACCCATTCAATTGCTTGAAAACCAGCATAGTCTTCGATATGATTTTGCGCGTCGGCGTGCCATTCAATTTTAGGGATCCCCCCCTGTAGTTCCCAGCGCTTTACCATTCGCCTCAGTGAGGAGATGCGATTTTGCATCTGAGATAATAATTCAGTACGGACGCTCCCAGCTGCCAATTCCACCTTACGCTCTAACTGAGTGCGATCTTGAGATAAGAGTGCTTGCCACAGAAATAGAGTCAGCATTGAGATACTGATTCCAACAATTGCTGGAAGCCATCGCCTGTACCAAAAATTAATTTTTTCCAGGGGGCTAAAATTGAGCATCGATCTGGTGGCTAGTTAACTATGTCTGAGTTAGGTTTTTAGGAGGTTATGGCAATATTTCCGAGAGAAAACGATCGTCACTGGTTCCATTATCTTTTTGTAATAAGCTATCGGCAGAGCGATAGAGAGATCGCCAGTCACTACCTCGATCGGGATATTCGACTATTGCTGCTCTAAAGGTAACTGTTAACTTAGTGCCTTCAGCAGTGGTAAACTCTTCAGCTTTTAGGTCTTCTAAAAGTTGAGATAGCCTAATAGCTCCATCTCTTTTGGTCGTGCCGTACATTCCCACTAAAAACTCTGCACCTGCCGATCGCCCGATAGCATCTTCGGCATTAAAGTTTTGTCTGAGTAGTTCTCCAAATCGAGATAGGAATCGATCGGCAATTGCGTGACCGTATTGGTCGTTAATCTGCTTGAGTTCTTCTAATTTTAGAATAGCGAAACAACACGGCTGCTGGTGAGTTTTGGCTAGGGTGAGAAGTCGATTTAGCTCTTGAATAAATTTGTGGCGGTTGGCAACTCCGGTGAGAGTATCTGTTTCTGCGAGTAATTTGAGCAAGCGCGATCGCTCCAGTCGATTGAGAATGCGAGTCACTAATTCCGAACCGACAATTGGCTTGCTTACATAATCATCGCCCCCTACGGCAAAAACCTTATGTCTGGTTTGAGCATCCACGTGAGCGGTGAGAAACAGCACTGGCAAACCAGCCCAACGCAGGTCGTTGCGAACGACTTGGCACAATTCTATGCCACTAACGCTAGGCATTTCCACGTCTAGAATTAGCAAGTCTGGGGAAGTTGCTTCCAGGGTTTCCCAAAATTTGAGAGGATTTTCCAGGGTATTAACCTCTAACCCCCAAGGTTCGAGTAATTTTTGCACTGAGGTTAGTATCTCAGGATCGTCGTCTACGATCGTTACTTTGGCTTCTGGGGCTCGTATGGATTGCAATACTCCTGTAATTGCTTCTAAAATTTGAGCAGGAGACAAAGGCGCTCTGAGAAACTTGCGTCCGCCCAAACGAGCAATTTTGACGCGATCGAGCAAACTATTGGCACTGGTGAGAACTAATACTGGTACCGAAAAGCCAGAGGCGCTCAATTCTTCTAGCAACTTGAGATTATTATCGGAGCTAGCTGTCTCTGAGAGAACGAGTAAAAATACATCGGGGCGCTCTCGCTCGATCTCTTCTATGGCGGTATGATAATCTATTGCGACTGTTGTCTGTATACCCCAGTTTTCCGACTCTCTGACTAGTTGTTCTGTTAGCGATCGGTCATTTCCGACGATCGACAGCAAAGGTCTTTCGTCAACTGACAAAATATCGGGTAAGTCACTGTGAGTGGCTTTTTCTAGCTCTGCTCGAATTGCTCCTACTAGATCGGATAAATGCCTTTTTTGTTTTTGAGTGAGTGGCTTACTAGATAGCAAAAGTTGTTCTACTTTTTTGGCTGTGCGGGAACCCTCGTCAAAATTAAAGGTACCCAAGCTACCTGCTAGCTTGTGAGCTTCTGATATTGCTAACTTCCGCAATTCCTCATTAAGACGATTTTGAGCGATCGCGGTGGTAACTTTTTCCAACACTGCTACTCTAGTGCTGAATTTTGCTTGTACGTGCTGCCAAATGCTAGTAGCTACGGCTACAGCTTTTTGTTGTGCTTCAGGGGTGAGTTTTTTTTGCTTCTTGCTTCTTTGCTTGTTATGACCTTGCTGTTGCTGATTTGTGGGTTTGAGACGATATCCAATACCGTAGACTGTCTCGATCGGATCGTCAGACAGTCCCTTTTTCCTCAGTTTCATGCGCAATCCTTTGATATGAGCCGTTACCGTCTCTTCTCCTGGAGATTCCTCAAAGGACCACAAGCGATCGATAATAGCTCCCCGACTAAATACTCGCTGAGGATTGCGCATGAAAAGCTCTAATAAAGCGTACTCTTTAGGAGTTAAATGGAGCTGCTGGCTGTTATAGTGTACCTCCATAGCACCTGGATCTAAATGGAGGTCTCCCCACTTTAATACTGGGGGTAATGGGGAACTTCCCCGACGCAGCAGCGCTCGAATCCGAGCTAATAATTCCTGCAAATCGAAGGGTTTAGTGACGTAATCGTCTGCTCCTGCATCCAAACCCATGACTTTATTAGTGCTACTATCTACACCAGTTAGTAAAATTACGGGCGTTTTTAAATTTTGCGATCGCAATTGCCGACAAAAGCTAATACCGTCTAGTTTGGGTAAGATTACGTCTAGCAAAATCAAGTCATAGGTATAAGCTTCGACTAGCTCCCAACCTTCTTGACCGTCAGCAGCGACATCGATAATATAATTTTGAGCGCTAAGAGCTTTTATTAAACCTTGGACAACTATTTCGTCATCCTCAATTAGTAGAATTTTCATTAAAATTAACTCAACTCGCACTCGCAAACGGAAGATTAATTAAATCTAGCTTTCCACCTTCTCGGCTAGAATCTTAACTTAAGCTTATCTCGCCTGTTCCCAGAAAAAATTAATTTTGTTGGTAAATTGCCGCACTACTGTTTAAAATTCTTAGTAAATAGAGATACAATGCAAAACCTACTAGATCGTAGACTTTGTTACTAGAAAGTTTAATTTTTTAAGCTTATCAAATAGCTATGCTCAATCCCAATTTAGATGAAATTGAACTAACAAAAGAAGAATATCAGCGCTATTCTCGCCACATTATCTTGCCAGAAGTAGGCTTAGACGGACAAAAACGCCTCAAATCTGCTAGTGTCGTCTGTATAGGTACGGGAGGTCTGGGTTCTCCCCTACTATTGTATCTAGCAGCCGCAGGGATTGGAAGAATTGGTATTGTCGATTTCGATATTGTTGATAGTTCTAATTTACAGCGTCAAATTATTCACGGTACCTCTTGGGTCAATAAACCGAAGATACAATCGGCAAAAAATCGCATTTTAGAGATAAATCCCTCTGCTCAGGTGGATTTGTACGAAACTCGCTTATCTTCTGAGAATGCTTTAGAGATTCTCGAACCCTATGACGTAGTAGTAGATGGCACGGATAACTTCCCTACTCGCTATCTGACTAACGATGCTTGCGTTTTATTAAACAAGCCTAACGTTTACGGTTCTATTTTCCGCTTTGAAGGTCAGGCTACTGTATTTAACTACGAAGACGGGCCTAATTATCGCGATTTATTCCCCGAACCTCCCCCACCTGGAATGGTTCCTTCTTGTGCTGAAGGAGGTGTATTAGGAGTTCTCTGCGGCATTATCGGTACAATTCAGGCAACCGAGACCATTAAAATTATTTTAGGGGCAAAAAATACCCTCAGCGGCAGGTTGCTACTATACAACGCCCTAGATATGTCATTTAGGGAACTGAAGCTGCGACCTAACCCAGAACGTCCGGTAATAGAAAAATTAATTGACTACGAACAGTTTTGTGGTATACCCCAAGCGAAAGCACAGGAGACACAACAGCAGATGGAAATACCAGAAATGACAGTGCAGGAATTGAAGCAATTACTCGATCTTGATGGGAAGGGCTTCGTTTTAATCGATGTCCGCAACCCTAATGAATATCAAATTGCTCAAATTCCAGGTGCAATATTGGTTCCACTCCCAGAAATTGAAGATGGTTCTGGGGTTGAAAAAATCAAGGAACTGGCAAACGGTCATCGCTTAATCGCCCACTGTAAAAGCGGTAAACGGTCTGCTAAAGCCCTAGGCCTTCTCAAAGCAGCAGGAATAGAAGGAACTAACGTTAAAGGCGGAATTCTCGCCTGGAGTAAAGAAATAGATTCTTCTGTACCCCAATATTAATTTATTGGCTGTTGGCTGTTGGCTGTTGGCTATTTGTCGGAAGACATAAACTAGAATCTGCCACAGTAAATAGCCAATTTTTATGGGGTGATTTGCCACACTAGCTCACTAGAAATGATGTATGAACCAAGTGTTAAGAATTGACTCCATTTAAAGCCAAAAAGAGACGACCAGAGGTATTCCAGAAGTAAGAGACTAAGAGACGATGCGCTCTTGGCGAGAGCTTAACCTCTTTCATTATTTCTCATTCAAGAGGCGACTAATGACAATTTATCTTGAGAATTTATCCCACTCAGTAACAGAAGAAGCCCTCAGAGAGCTTTTTTGTGATTATGGAAACTTGAGAAACCTTTATCTTCCCCGCGATCTAGAAACAGGTCGAATCAAGGGTGTAGCCTTTGTCGAAATGGAAACAGAAGCACTTGAAGCTAGGGCGAGCACCGACCTAGATGGCAGAGAATGGATGGGACTCACTCTCAAAGTCGAGCGAGCTAGGTCGAAAGCAATTCCTTCGGGTTGACTCTATTCCAGTCACACCATTGACTTAGTTTTCACTACATGGAAATTAATCATTAACTTTGTCTTAGCAAAGGCAATCTAACACTGACAGTAGTGCCAAAAGTAGTAGAAGATTCTATTTTCATTTCCCCAGAGTGAGCGCGTACAATTTCATCTACAATAGCTAATCCTAGTCCAGTACCATTCGGCTTAGTGGTGAAAAATGGCTTAGTTAATTGAGACAATACTTCTGGTGCAATAGGATTGCCCCCATTATGCAGGCGAATCGAGACGTGCTTGGATGTTGAGTCTAGTTCGACAGACCAAGTAATTACCTCCCCAGGTTTTACCGCTTGACAAGCATTAGTCAGAAGATTGATAAATACTTGTTTGAGCTTGTTGCGATCGCCTCGGAGCCAAACTTGACCGCAAGTCGGTACCCATCTAATTTCTCGTCCTTTTGCATCGGGGATACTGGGAATTAAATTTAAAGTTTCTTCGATCGCCCCATTTAACTCTAGCGGGCATAATTGCAGTTTAGAGGCGCTAAAAAAAAGCAAGGTTTCGTCGAGCGTGACTCTAAAGCGTTGTGCTTCAGAAAGAGCTAGAAAAATTTGCCGTTGACTTTCTTTCGGTAGCTCAAGTCTTTGCAAATGACTCAATGCCAACATAATTGTAGTCATTGGGGCGCGCAGATCGTGAAGAATCATCGCTAACGATAGTTGTTTATTTTCTGCGCGATTATTTGGCAGGGTTGCTCTTAGCCCACTAGGAAAGT
>JAAUYD010026302.1_pt1 | contig 12064 bp, 12 predicted proteins | sample 7278101 | NCBI WGS metagenome assembly JAAUYD01 (sample SAMN14350128, study PRJNA611818) | marine sediment metagenome | isolation source: surface marine sediment (0.6m) | place: French Polynesia: Moorea | collected 2018-08 | reverse complement strand
CGGATGATAGCCAAATTTTTCTGGTACTTGCTTAGGGGTTAGATACACAGTGTCCGTTTCATTACTATTTACCCCTATATACTACGCTATATTGTTACTTAATGGTCAGACAAAAGCAAAAAGAAATTAGCCATGCTTTGGAATTAACCGAATCGTCCGCTAACATAGTCTCTAGTGGCTTCTTGAGCAGGATTTTGAAACACCACCTCAGTTTTATCGTATTCTACTAAATAACCCACTTTACCCCCTCTGTCGGTGGCTTCTGCGTTATAAAAAGCCGTTAAATCCGATACCCGTGACGCTTGCTGCATATTGTGGGTGACAATGACAATGGTATAATCTTTCTTCAATTCGTGGATTAATTCTTCAATTTTTAGAGTAGAAATGGGGTCTAGAGCAGCACAAGGTTCATCCATTAAGATAACATCTGGTTTAACGGCGATGGTACGAGCAATACATAATCTTTGCTGTTGTCCCCCAGACAAAGCTAACCCGCTTTGATGTAATTTATCTTTGGTTTCGTCCCACACGGATGCTTTCTTGAGAGAGGTTTCTACTAATTCTCCCATGTCTCCTTTAAACCCATTTATTCTGGCCCCAAAAGCAATATTTTCATAGATAGATTTAGGGAAAGGGTTGGGTTTTTGGAATACCATCCCAATGCGACAGCGTAAGTCTACAGGATCAACTTTTTTGGCATAAATGTCCTTGCCATGATAAGTAATTTTTCCGTCAATTCTAGCACTAGGAATCAGATCATTCATACGATTAAAACAGCGCAAAACCGTACTTTTTCCGCACCCAGACGGTCCAATAAAAGCGACCACTTTATTCATGGGAATATCTAGCGTAACGTCCCTAACCGCTAAATTAGAACCGTAGAAAACGTTTAAGTTTTCAGTCTTTAAAACCGTTTCTGTTGCTATATCAGTCATCATTGTTTCCACCTCAATCATTAATTAACAATCAATCTCTTAAAAATTAGCCGAAACGCCCACTTACGTAATCTCTGGTATCCTGGTGTCTGGGATTACCAAAAATGGTCTCTGTATTGTCATATTCAACTAAAAAACCCACCTTACTCCCCTTATCCGTGGCTTCTGCGTTAAAAAATGCAGTATAGTCAGCAACCCGTGTGGCTTGCTGCATATTATGGGTGACAATGATAATGGTATAATTTTCCTTTAATTCGTGCATTAATTCTTCAATTTTTAAGGTTGAAATGGGGTCTAATGCTGAACAAGGTTCGTCCATTAACACCACTTCTGGTTGAGCAGCAATGGTACGAGCAATGCACAACCTTTGTTGTTGTCCTCCGGATAAAGAAAAGCCACTTTCCCCTAATTTATCTTTAACTTCATCCCATAAAACCGCTCGTCTTAAGGAGGTTTCTACTAAATCATCTAAATCTCCTTTAAAATTATTAACCCTAGCACCATAGGCAATATTATCATAGATAGTTTTGGGGAAAGGATTCGGTTTTTGAAACACCATACCGATGCGTTTTCTGACCTCAATGGGATCGATATCAGAGGCATATAAATCCTGTCCATGATAGTTGATTTTTCCATCTAAATGAAATATCTCAATCAAATCATTGAGTCGATTTAAACAGCGCAAAATGGTACTTTTTCCACACCCTGAAGGCCCAATAAATGCTGTTATTTTATTTTTGGGAATGGTAAACGTAACATCACGAACAGCGCGATAATCTCCATAATAAATATCAACGTGTTCCAGAGAAAAAACCGTCTGCAAATTTTCTACTGGGATTGTATCTTGTTCCATATTTTCCATCATAATTTTATCCTTAAACAATTCATAAAACGCCTCATTTTCCTAGTTAACCAATCACTATCCACTGATAACTGATAACTGATAACTGATAACTGATTAATAGGTTTTCTGACGAGTCGCTATACGCGCTGTAACACTGGTAATTAAGACCAATAGAACCAAAATTAAAGATCCTGCCCAAGCTAATTCTTGTTGGGGTTTAAACGGCACAATGGCGTAGTTATAAACCAATACCGATAAGGTGGCAATAGGTTCTAGAAGTCCTTTTGGGGGCGCACTGGGCCAGAAATTGGAGTAAAGTGCTGTAAAAATAAGCGGCGCGGTTTCTCCAGCAGCACGGGCAACGGCTAGAGTCACTCCCGTCAAAATAGAAGGAATAGCAGCCGGTAACACCACTTTTAATACCGTTTGATAATTATAAGCCCCGACACCAAAGGCAGCCCAGCGTACGTCTTGGGGAACAATTTGTAAGGCTTCATCCGTCGTTCTAACAATGGTTGGTAACATCAAAACGGCTAAAGCAACCCCTCCAGCAACGGCAGAAAAGCCCACAATCCCCGTAGCTACCAATAAACCATAGGCGAATACCCCGGCAATAATGGAGGGAACCCCACTTAAAACGTTAGTCGCAAATCTCACCCATTTAGCAACTTGATTATCACCGCTAAATTCTGAGAGATACACTGCAGCTAACACCCCAAAAGGAACGGAAATAATGGTTCCGATGGCTACTGTAACTAAGGTTCCAATGATGGCATTAGCAATACCCCCTTCAGAAAGTCCAGGAGGTGGTGGTAATTGAGTAAACAGATCAAAATTAATTTGACGAAACCCTTGAATTCCGACAAAAATTAACACCGCAAATAAAGGAATTAGGGTGATAATCATACATAGCGAAGCTACCCCCGTCCAGAAGCTATCAAATAAGGCACGAGGAGATGTCGGCTTTTTTTTTAGACTTAATCCTTGATTTTCCATAGTTAGATGATTACGACGGACTAATATTTTGCCCGAACTTGACTAACAATATAATCGGCTGCAATATTCACCACTAACGTCAACAGCATTAACACTAACCCTGCATACATAAGGGCGGCCACCTGCATTCCTGACGCTTCAGCAAACTGGTTGGCAATTAAAGATGAGATGGTATTAGCCGGTTCTAAAATAGAAACACTAATTTTGTTGACATTGCCAATAATCATCGTCACCGCCATGGTTTCTCCCATTGCCCGACCCAAGGCTAACATAATTCCCCCAACGATACCCGAAAAGGCAGCCGGAATTAACACACGAAAAATGGTTTCCCATCGGGTTGCCCCTAATCCTAAAGACGCTTGTCGTAAGTCAGGGGGAAGGGAGGCTAAAGAGTCGCGGGAAATAGCGGTAATAATCGGTAAAATCATGATCGAGAGGACAATACCCGCAGGAAACATCCCGGGCCCACCAGCCGGAGGGGTACCAAACAACGGTATCCAACCCAAAGTATTATGTAACCACGTAGAAAAGGGTTGAACCAACGGAATTAAAACAAAAATCCCCCACAGTCCATAGACTACACTAGGAATGGCTGCCAGTAATTCTACTAAGAAAACCAAAGGGGTGCGGAATTTTAAAGGGATAAAATTTTCACTTAAAAAGATAGCCGTTCCAATGCCCAAGGGAACAGCAATAACTAAAGAAATTAAAGAACTAATTAAAGTTCCATAAATAACCGGTAATGCGCCGTATTCTTCTCGGCCTTTGACGGGGTTCCAAGAACTATTGACCAGGAAACTGAATCCGTATTCTTGAATAGCCGGCCAAGCGCGCCAGGTAATAATCAAAGCAATAGAAACAAGAATTAAACCAATACTAATGGCAAAGGCTAACGTAAGCCAAATAAACCAATTATCAATGGTTTTCTCCATAGCGGAGCGAAATCCCACTCCGGTTTGTCGTCTAGAAAATGATGGAGTCACGATAAATTAGTAAGCTCAATTGCTAACACAAACAACAGTGAAAAAAAGTAAGGAGAGAACGAAATGTTTAATGATCAGGGAAAAAATTAGCTTTTATGGCAATTTTTGTGAGGTATTCCCCTCAATGAGGAGGTCACTACCTAGTTCAGTTTAATTTCATAATCACCACTAATGACATCAGCTGCCGCAGCAACTTTTTCTCTCACACTAGGAGGTAAAGCTACATAACCTAAATCAACACTTTGTTCTTGTCCTTCAGTTAAAGCATACTGAATCATGGTTTCCACAGCGATCGCTTTTTGGGGATCGTCGTAGGTTTCGTAGGCTAAAATCCAAGTATAGGTGACAATGGGATAGGAATCATCCCCTTCTGGGTCGGTGATAAATGCCCGTAAATTCTCAGGTAAGATAACAGCATCTAAAGTGGCTGATGCTGCTTCGTCTGTGGGTTCAATAAAGTTGCCCGACTCGTTTTCTAAAGCGGCCATGGCTAACTCATTATTCTTGGCATAACCATATTCAATATAACCAATTGACCATTTGTTTTGTTGAATGGAAGCAGTTACCCCTTCGTTTCCTTTACCACCAATGAATGTACCTTTGTCGGTGGGCCATGCCACACTTTTTCCTTGTCCAATGGTGGGTTCCCATTCTTCACTAATGGAACTGAGATGCTTGGTAAATACCCCGGTGGTACCACTCCCATCAGAACGGTGTACTACGGTAATCGCTTCATCGGGTAATTCTACGTCAGGGTTGGCTTCAGCAATTTTGGGATCATTCCACTTGGTAATAGTCCCATTGAAAATGCCGACGTAGGCTTCTCTAGTCAGTTTTAGCCCTTCGACTCCGGGTAGATTATAAGCCATAACAATGCTACCCGCAGTGACAGGAAGTAAGATCACCCCTTTGTCTACCTTGGCGATTTCTTCGTCTGTCATGGCCACATCACTCGCTCCAAAGTCAACGGTTCCCGTGGTAAACTGTTCTACCCCGGCACCACTACCAACGGACTGATAGTTAACTTGTAATTGAGGGACTGCTTTATTGAGTTGTACAAACCAGTTTTGATATAAGGGTGCAGGAAAGGATGCCCCTGCACCGGTTAAGGCCACATTACCTTCCAAGGGAGGGTTTAAAGCAGTGCTTGTGCCTTCGCTTCCGCCATCAGGGGTTGAAGTGGTGGTATCTGAGGAACCGCCTCCACAAGCGCCTAAACTGACTGCTAAACTCAGAATTGATAAGGATGTTATTATCCTGCGTTTACTCGATTTCACCGTTGTGAACATAGGGCTTTTCTGTTAATTGAATAGACTAAACAAATCTTAAAGCAGAATTTAACCATTTATGGTAAACATCAGGTTAAGAAACTCATAAAATCTAAAAATTTAAGATTTTTTTCTTCTGTTAAAACTGAATTTTATAAAAAAAAGATTAATTTTTTTACCTTGTTAGCAATTAAGGACTATCATCATCCCAATTGTAGGAAAGTGGCTCCTTTTTTGACAGCCAAGTAGATAAGAAATAGATAAGAGCAGGTTAATTGTTTAAGTTAGAGTTAAGTTAACTATAAAAATTAATGGCTAATTATTGTTATTTGAAAAAGGTAAAACTGGAAATGATAACGAATATTGATAAAATTTTCAAGAGCGGAACCTGGGGTGTCGCGTTTATCTCCTTGTCTTTACTATCTGCTTGTGGTTCTGTGGATGAATCCCTCCTGGAACCGATAAAAATTGATGGCTCAAGTACCGTGTTTCCCATCACCGAGATTGTTCTCGAAACCTATAAAAGCGAAGCCACCAAGCAATCCATTAAAGAGCTTAAAATAGAAGGGGAATTTTCCGGAACTGGCGGAGGATTTAAGAAATTTTGCACAGGGGAAACGGATATCAATGCAGCGTCCCGTCCCATTTCCACCGAAGAAATGGCAACCTGCAACAGTAACGAAATTCGTTATATTGAGCTTCCTATTGCTTTTGATGCCATTACTGTCGTAGTGAACCCTAATAATAATTGGGCTAAAACCTTAACCGTAGAACAACTAAAAACCATTTGGGAACCTGCAGCCCAAAATAAGATTAGCCAATGGAATCAAGTCGATAGCAGTTATCCTAATCGCCCTTTAACTGTGTACGGACCCGATCAACTCTCAGGAACCTACGACTACTTCACCAAAGCGATTGTAGGAGAAACAGGAGTCAGTCGTCAAGACTACGTAAACAGCAAGGATGATGAGGTATTAGCGACAGGGGTTGCTCAAGATACCAACGCCATTGGTTATTTTGGTTTCGGTTATTATCAGCAACATCAAGATAAACTCAAGGCTGTGGCCATTGATAGTGGCAATGGTGGGGTTATCCCTTCAGTAGAAACAGTAGAAAATGAAGAGTATAGTCCTTTATCCCGTCCCCTATTTATCTACGTGAACGCCAAACGAGCCCAGGAAAATCCAGCCTTAGAGGTTTTTGTCGAATACTATTTAGATAAGGCTCCAGAATTAGTAGTAGAAGCCGGTTATATTCCTTTGCCAGCAGATGCTTACCATCTTGCTAAAATTCACTTACAACGGTTTGATGTGGGCAGTGTTTTTGAAGGTAGCCCTCAAATTGGTCTAACCATTAGTGATTTGATGCGCCAACCAGCTAAGTTTTAGACCAAGATCAAGAAACTAAAGACTTTCACGTTTGATGCTATTGTTGGTAAAGTAAACTGATAGAAATGATACAAAATAATCCTTAACTATAGGCAATCAGACATGGTTATGACAGGTGAAGACCGTGTGACGCACACAGAAGTATCGGATTTTGATCTTGCGTCCTATCTCAAAGACAAAAAACAGTTGGTTGAAGCAGCCCTAGATCAATCCCTTCCCATTACCCGTCCCGAAAAAATCTACGAAGCCATGCGTTATTCTCTTTTAGCGGGAGGGAAACGATTACGCCCCATTCTTTGCTTAACGACCTGTGAGCTAATGGGAGGGACAGCAGAAATGTCACTCCCCACAGCTTGCGCCCTAGAAATGATCCATACCATGTCCTTGATTCACGACGATCTCCCTGCGATGGATAACGATGATTATCGACGGGGGAAATTGACCAATCATAAGGTTTATGGAGAAGACATTGCCATTTTAGCAGGAGATGCTCTATTATCCTACGCCTTTGAATATGTTGCCACCCAAACCCGTAATGTAGATTTACCCAACCTCATCGATGTCATCGCCCGTTTAGGTCGTACCGTTGGGGCGGCTGGGTTAGTGGGAGGTCAAGTGTTAGACCTGGAATCTGAAGGCAAATCCGACGTGACCGTAGAAACCTTAAAATTCATTCATATCCACAAAACAGGGGCATTATTAGAGACTTCTGTGGTTTCTGGAGCTATTTTAGCTGGAGCTAAACCAGAAGACCTAGAACGGCTGTCTCGTTACGCTCAGAACATTGGTTTAGCTTTCCAAATCATTGATGATATTTTAGACGTAACGTCTAGCACCGAAGAATTAGGCAAAACAGCCGGAAAAGATGAACGGGCGCAAAAAGTAACCTATCCCAGTTTATGGGGCTTAGAAGAATCTCAAAAACAAGCTCAAGCCCTAATCGATGATGCGATCGCTCAACTGAGTCCTTACGGCCAACAAGCTCAACCCCTAGAAGCCATTGCCCAATTTATTGTTGCTCGCAAAAACTAAACGTTTTCACCATTAATCATGCAGGATTTTGAAGCAATTTTTCACAACAAAATACTGTTGGTGTCCTTGATGGCCTGCTTTTCTGCCCAAGGGTTAAAATTAATTATTGAGTTAATTCGTCATCGCAAAATTAACTTTCGTTACCTAGTTAGCACAGGGGGAATGCCGAGCGCACACTCTGCTCTAGTTGGAGCTTTAGCTACCGGAGTTGGGTTGAGTAGGGGATGGGAAAGTCCAGAATTTGCCATTGCCTGCTTGTTTGCTGTCATTGTCATGTATGATGCTGCCGGCGTTCGTCAAGCAGCCGGAAAACAAGCTCGGATTCTCAATCAGTTACTCGATGAGTTTCTCCATGACAGCCATCATCTCAATACAGAAGAGAGATTGAAAGAGTTACTGGGACATACCCCCTTCCAAGTTTTGATTGGTCTAACTTGGGGCATTGGGGTCTGTCTCTTGACGATATCAGTCCTTTGAACAGTGAATAGTGGCTAGTGAGCAACAACATAAAGTATTTGTGATAACCGATGAATGATCAGGCGAAAACTGAATAATCGGCCTTCCGTATCTACTTCTGACTTCGAGCGAAGGGGTAAATCTTTAGTCTCAAAAACAACTTCTGTGCGATAGCGCCGGAACGGAGTGAGGAACTTCTGTGCGATAGCGCCGGAACGGAGTGAGGAACTTCTGTGCGATAGCGCCGGAACGGAGTGAGGAACTTCTGACTTCTGACTTCTGACTTCATTAAGGGTCATCAAACTTTGATATTTAATCGGTGTTTGTTGGCTCTGAATAGATCGATAGCCCAAAAACTTTGCTAACGTATGAGTAAAAGCAGTAAATTTTCCCGTCTCTGAGGGACAAAAGTACCACTTTTTCTTAACCAGTTAGACTCACCATTACCTAATCTCAGAAGAAAATTTGCCTAAAATAGTTGAAAGTTTGACCGATTGTCTAAGCTTTCTAACCCTGAACTTGGGCTAATCTGAGTCAAGATTCGCAGAATCTTGAGACCATTAAAGCAAAAACTGTCCCCGATTTTTAGTAATTGAGGCTACAATCGGAGGAGTCTTTCATTTTCTTGACTGAGAATTGTGAGGTTTTGATGATAATGGAATGAATAACCACCTATCCTAAAAAATCCCGATGATCTCGTATGGTCTAAGAAAATTGAGTCTATCCTAAAAATAGTTGACGAAGATTCATCTAACTAACTCAACTAATAATTCACCATTACTTCTAGTTTTGCATCGAAGGAGCAAGAGGAAAACGGCATGACGCAGGCTAACGACCTATTAACCCTGACTGAATCTCAGATGGAAGTAGCATTCTTTATAGACGAAGACCTGGACACATCTAGCAATGACATTGTTGAACCAGAAACTAAAAAAACGCGAAAGATTAGTGCTTCTCGTCGTCGAGATCCTAGTAAGAAAAAACCTTACACCGAGGATTCCATTCGGGTTTATTTGCAAGAAATAGGTCGCATTCGACTTTTACGGGCCGAAGAAGAAATTGAATTGGCTCGAAAAATTGCTGATTTACTCCAACTTGAGCGCATCAGAGAAGCTTTATGGGAAGAACTCGATCAAGTTCCCAGTGATGAACAATGGGCTAAACGGATCTTCCAATGGGAAAACATTGAGCAAATGCTCCGCGCCCAATCAGCTAAAGATAAAGACCCTAAATGGTCTGAAGTAACCGCCATGTTGCAAAAAGCGGAGATTATTTCAGATTTAGAAAAAACCTGGAAACTGGAATCTAAAGCCTATCTGCCTAAGTTTAAGCGTCGTTTATATTTAGGACGCAAGGCTAAGGATAAAATGGTTCATTCTAACCTCCGTTTGGTGGTTTCCATCGCCAAAAAATACATGAATCGTGGTTTGTCTTTCCAAGATTTGATTCAAGAAGGATCGTTAGGTTTGATCCGCGCTGCTGAAAAATTTGACCATGAGAAGGGCTATAAATTCTCGACTTATGCCACTTGGTGGATTCGTCAAGCCATTACTAGAGCGATCGCCGATCAATCTCGCACCATTCGTCTTCCAGTCCATCTCTACGAAACGATCTCCCGCATCAAAAAAACCACAAAACTCCTTTCTCAAGAAATGCGCCGCAAACCCACTGAGGAAGAAATTGCGACCCGCATGGAAATGACCATTGAAAAGTTACGGTTCATTGCTAAATCAGCCCAACTGCCTATCTCCTTAGAAACCCCCATCGGGAAAGAAGAAGACTCCCGTTTGGGGGATTTTATTGAAGCGGATGGAGAAACCCCAGAAGATGAGGTATCGAAGAACCTCCTAAGGGAAGATTTAGAGAATGTTCTCGATACTTTAAGCCCCAGGGAAAGAGATGTCTTGCGGTTACGTTATGGGTTAGATGATGGACGGATGAAAACTCTAGAAGAAATTGGCCAGATTTTTAATGTTACCCGTGAACGCATTCGTCAAATTGAAGCGAAAGCATTAAGGAAATTGCGTCATCCGAATCGTAATAGCATTCTTAAGGAATATATCCGCTAGACTCTCTAGAGACTAGGAGCATTAAGAATGTAGAATTAAGAATGCAGAACCATAAAAATTCTAAATTCTTAATTCTACATTTACTTTCTAAAGCCCATCATCTCCCGTTTCTAAGATAGTCTTGTTATCCTCCTAATTTATATTTGCCAATTTCTAATAAGTCCCTAGTTCCTGTTATACCTTGTCCCATAAACAATAACAAAGCGAAACAATTAAGAATAATATGAAGATTTCGCCAACGATTCGACTTATCTTTATAAATGTCTTCAACCACAGCTAAGGAAAAAATCATTAATAAAGCGGCAACAATTCCATAATAATAATGGGAGATATACCACTCGTTAGTCCGACGAAATACGCCATCTTGACACCCTAAAATTACAATTCCCATCCCTGTTAAAGTGGCAAAAATTCCTCGCCAATGTTTTTGTCTAGCACTATGAAGAAAATAGAGAGAAACAGCAGTTAAAACAAACATCAAAATTAGGAAAATAAATTGTAATAAATTACTAGACCATATTTGATTTTTAATGATATTTTCCCCAATAGGATAAGCAAGTCCAAATAAGGTAATTGCCACCACCACACTCGATAACCAACGCCCTATTTTAACGTGTTCTGGTCCGACAATAGGAGGGATTTTACTTTTATTCTTGTCAAGAATAGCTAAGCGTCTTTGACGAGTTTGCCAGGAATAATAAGAAACAATACCAATCAAAGGAAAAACAAAAATAATCGCTAATGCGGGATGAATAATGAGTAAAAAATCAACAGGTTTCATAATCGATAAGGCTATTATTTAGGGAATACAAAATCCTTGAGTTTCAACAATTTATCTCCTTTTGGGAGAAGCAATAGCTTTAGGAATTTCATAAACAATCCTATCTCAAGCTATCTTTCAAATTATAATAGCCTCAGCTTAAAATTGGATGAGAAAATATTGAAGGAGGCAGGAGGAAATAACAGGGTGTGGTTTATAATTATAGCTTATGGAAGACTAAATAATAAGATGTCTCACAAACTATACAAAAATTTCCTAATTAAGAACTTTTACAAAGAGTTAAACCCTTTACTACAGAATATTTACTTTCTACAGAAGCTAATAAACGAGAGTTATTAGAAGCGATAGAAAGAGTTGAAAAACAGGAGGAACTAATTACTATTACACCTGAAAAATGGCATGATAAACATAGTATTTGATCCCAAAGCTTTTCAACCTGGCTTTTTAAAGCGAAAAGTTTTTGTAACGAGGATTTATGCCTCGTTACAAAAACAACTTCTGTGCGATAGCGCCGGAACGGAGTGAGGAACTTCTGACTTCGTTAACCTCCCATTGGCATTGTTCAACTTCTAAGATTAATTACCTCTAGAGCAGAATGTGGGTTAAAATCAATAAAAGTGTGTTATCAATCACATTTTCATCCTCAGAATCTACTATTAAATTTCAAAACTTATGGCAGCTAACTCCTCGCGGAACTCCATTCCATTTGAACCTCGTCAGAAAAAAAAGAAGAAACAAAAGAAAACTCAAGAAACTGTTAATACTTCTCCTAAAAGTTCTCAAAAACCTAAAAACCGCTCGAATAATGCCAGTCTAAGTGCTATCCCTGAGAACGTCAGTCAAAGAATGATCAAACGAATGGCGATCTTTTCGGGTATTCCCACTGGATTAGGAATGTCGTCATTTTTTATCTTCTATTGGATTGTTAGTCATGACTGGTTAGATATTCCGACTTCTGCTGTTGGTGCAGTTAGTTTAGGCCTATTTGGTCTAGGAGTTTTAGGGTTAAGTTATGGCATCTTTTCTGCCTCTTGGGATGAACATCGAGTCGGTGGTTGGTGGGGATGGCAAGAATTCACCCAAAATCTGGGTCGTACCGTTAAAGCATGGCGTAACGCTAGACAAGAAGCTAAAAAAAATTAATAAATTAATTAATCAATTACTTAAACGATTTTAAGAAGTTCAGGGGGATAATTCCCCCTCACCGAAATGTCGCAAGGAAGCCCAGAACAAGGCACGAAGTTCGTGGGAGGAATTGCGACCAACAAACAAACGTGCTTTGCACACGATATTATGCTAAACTTACCTCTGT
>JAAUYD010131304.1_pt1 | contig 12065 bp, 13 predicted proteins | sample 7278101 | NCBI WGS metagenome assembly JAAUYD01 (sample SAMN14350128, study PRJNA611818) | marine sediment metagenome | isolation source: surface marine sediment (0.6m) | place: French Polynesia: Moorea | collected 2018-08 | reverse complement strand
AAGAAGTTATTTTAAATAGTTTAGACAAATTGTTAAAATCTATTTCCTTTGTTGAAATAATTAAAGATTTTAGTTCCAGAGAATATCCAGACTGTATTAAGGACATTTATGAAGAAAAAATTTGCTTTATTTCATGCCAAAAACTGGTGAATAATTGGGAAGAGATTAAAACCAAAAAAGAACTAACCCAAGTTGCAATTCAATGGGCTATTTTAATTAAAAAAGGGTATTCAGAACAACTCTCAAATCCAAATCTTACGAAATTAAAACTTTTTGAAGAATTAAATTTACCAATGTTAAGTGATCAACAATTAATTGATTCAAATAATCTGGGTTTAACTATTGACAAAAAAGGAGAGAGAATTGAACAAAATAATCCTGATCAACTGTTAATTATTTCCAATATAAATTATGAGGTAATTAGGGTTTTAATGGTAGAAATAATTTGGAAAAATATTAGCAAACTTCCAACAAAATTTTATACTGGAAATAAGTTAAAACAAAATTTTGATTCATTTAAAGCAGCAAAAGAACACTTCAAAGTATCAGCGCAAGGTTGGGAAAAATTGGCTGATAAATTAAATGAAGTTACCTAAGACTGTGGCTTAAAACTTTTTTATGAGAAGAGACTTTAATTTAATTTTCAAAATCCCATAGGGTTAAATCCCATAAAATTTGTAGTTGTGAAAGCAAATATCTTTGTCGTTTTTCAATAATTTCTGCCGTCCATTCTTTTTCTTTTATCGCTTGAATAGTTAGAGCAAAGATGGCAGTAGGATTATTGATATATTTATCTTTTTTTATTGCAAATTCATAATTTTGTGCTGCACTATTTTTCTTACGAGAAAGCAAAACTAAATTACCGAGACGATGAACATATTTGTCTCTTTCTTCTTCAGTAGGAAACCATTGATTCCACTGACTATCTGATGGAGGATTTTGCGGTAAAATATGTTCGATAGTAATCTTGTTGTATCCATCATAATTAGGAACTCCATCGGATAAAAAAGTATCAATACGCAGCAAAATATAAAGAGTTATTTTTCCCATTTTATAAAGATTACCATTGAGTATATTAATGATCTCTTGTTTTTCTAAATTAGTTAATTGCAAAGGAGAATCAACGGTATATAAATCTTTTTCTTCTTCAATTGTTCGTAGAATATCTGAATAACGTTTAATTCTCTGATTTACATTAGCCTTTATAATGATTAAACCGACAGTTAATCGTTCTAACTTAGTAAAAAAGTTTAATGTTTTTTCTGGTTCGTGACCATATTTTTTGAGATATAAAATGGCGGGAGGATACCAATCATGGTTATCAATACGGTGTAACCATTTAAACAATTGATTAATCTCATTACAATAATTATTGCCCATAAAAATCTGATGTTTTATTTTATAAAAAGCATTAGCAAAAGGATCTAAAATTTCATCAATAAACTCAGGTGTATTATTAATCTTAGTTAATACAGACACACGAAATTCTTCAATTATTTTCTGCCGTAATTTATTTTTCTGGTAAATCATACGAATATGAGAAAAAAGCTTAGTGAAATCATCTCGACCTAGTTTCTCTTCTAAATCTTCCCATTTTTGAGTATATTTATTTTGGAGGTTGATCAAATCTTGAGACGTTACTAAATTTTGTTGTGAAATAGCACCAATCAGATCAGCTTTTAAAATATCTGTGATTGATAAATCTAATCCTCGATCATTAAGAACTGAAAAAATTCGATAAGCAGCATCAAAATTTGAGGTACAAATAATTCCTAAAGAACATCGGTTTAATAAAAAATCGGTTAGACGCTGTTTTTGACATTGTTGGGGTAATTTATTCTTAATCTGATCAATTAAAAATTTAGTATTGTTAAAAAAATTTTTTTGAGAGTCTGATAATTCATCTAGGATAATAGTTCCCAATTTTTCAATTCCATCTGGTCTTTGAATATACTTTGCAAAAAAATCATGATCTCGTTCTCGTAAAGATAATCGAGGAGTATTATTAATACTTTTACTTTGCTCATTTATGTGATATATATACTCAGTCAAGTCTGAGCTATTCATTAAATGTCTCAAAACGGATAAAAGAATTGTTAAAGTTGTTAATCTTTGCTGTCCATCAACAACTTGATATTCTGTTGTCTGGTTAGATTGAATTAAAAGAATAGTGCCTAAAAAATAAGGAGATAATTGAGTGGTATTATCCGATTCATCTCCCATAATCTCCAACAGATCATTAAGCAAAGTGGCCGTTTCTTCCGTTGTCCAAGCATAAGGACGCTGATAAGTAGGGATTTTATAAACAAAGTCATTACTAAAGATATCTCGTAGGAGAATTTTAGGATCAATTGAAGCTATATCTTTTGACGTTTTTTGCTCGTCTTCCTGTTCTCCAATTAGTTGCTTTTTCGTATTTTCTTTTATCACATAACTCACACTTCCAGCACCTGTACTTGCTAAAAAACCAAACACCGATAAAGGAGGAATCTTGGTTACAGTACCCATAGCAAAGAGTAAACATCCACTACCAAATCCAGCTAACATTAACTTATCAACGATCGACTTAACTTGTGTATATCGACTCATGAGATAATCCCTATGATTGATGTTATTTTTTTTAGTTCTCCCATGAGTATTCATGACAGTCCCAAGTTTAAGATACCCATCGACACAACAGTTATAAATACTACAAAAAATATTTTTGGAAGATTTACTTTAATAACTCCAAAACCTGTATTTTTCACAAGTTATATAGATACAATAGATAAATGAATGTACAATATGATTGATAAATTGTGGAGATTACCTTTTTAGGAACCAGTTCCGGAGTGCCAACGCGATCGCGTAATGTTTCTAGTGTAGCCCTAAGACTACCTCAACGGGCTGAAGTTTGGTTATTTGACTGCGGAGAAGGAACCCAACACCAACTTTTACGCAGTGATGTTAAAATATCACAAATTACTCGCATTTTTGTCACCCATATGCACGGCGATCATATTTATGGGTTGACAGGGTTATTGGCCAGTTGTGGGTTAGCAGGAAGTGGCCAACCTATTGAGATTTATGGACTACCAGAATTAAAAGATTATTTACAAGCTTGCGCCAAATACTCCCATTTTAAGCTACCGAGTCATATTCGCTTTCATTCTATTCATCCCGGTATCCTCTACGAAGATGAAGGGTTTAGGGTTAGTTGTGGCCTTCTAAAACATCGTATTCCAGCTTATGGTTATCGTATCGCAGAAAAAGACCGTCCTGGCCGCTTTAATGTGGAGAAAGCTAAAGCGTTAGGTATTCCTCCTGGCCCCGTTTATGGGGAACTGAAACAAGGGAAAATCGTTACTTTACCGGATGGCCGTCGTATTCGGGGTCAAGACTTATGCGGTGAGATAGAAATTGGTCGTAAAGTGATTTATTGTACGGATACGGTATTCTGTGAAGGGGCGATCGCTTTATCGGAAGATGCTGATGTATTAATTCATGAAGCGACGTTTGCTCACCAAGATGCTCAACTAGCTTTTGATCGTCTTCATTCTACCTCAACAATGGCTGCACAGGTGGCTTTAGCTGCACAGGTTAAAAAACTCATTATGACTCATTTTAGCCCCCGTTATGCCCCTGGAAATAACCTACAATTGGATGATTTATTGAACGAAGCAAGAGCAATTTTTCCTAATACTATCTTAGCTCGTGATTTTATGAACTATGAAGTTCCTAGAAGATGTTCAGGTTGAAACCAATAAAATAAGATGAGTAACTTTATCATAAAAGTTTTAAATGGTTCAGTGGATTTTGATTAAGGGTAAGGTGGGCAAATTAGATAATGATCTCAACTTAATCATTCTATTTAAGATATTTGCCCACCCTACAATGGAAACAATCAGTCAACGACAAGCTGAAAACGATCAAAGATTCAATATTCTGCTTGAAGAAGTCCGCTTTTTGATTCGTGGAAATAAAGATGATCAATCCCTCTAACATCTTAACTCTGCCTAATTTTGAGGCAACAAAGAGCCTTGGCCAACAATTAGGTCAAAATTTGCCTGAAGGGTCTGTTTTATTGCTTAAAGGGGACTTAGGAGCAGGGAAAACTACCTTAGTACAAGGGATAGGAGAAGGTTTGGGTGTCACTGATCCCATTGTTAGTCCTACTTTTACTCTGATTAATGAGTATCATGAGGGACGTTTACCCTTGTATCATCTAGATTTATATCGTCTCGAACCCGAAGCGGTGACAGGGTTATATTTAGAACAATATTGGGAAGAAGGGGAAACATTACCTGGTATTACCGCCATCGAATGGGCTGAAAAATTGCCCTATCTACCTTTAAATTATTTAGAGATTCAATTATCTTATAGTGAGGGGGCAGGTCGTCAAGCTATTTTACAACCTGTTGGTGATTTTCCTATTAATTTACGTCAAATTGTTCAGCCATTTCTCTAAACTTCATTTTAAATATGTTTTTTCAGAAAAATAAGTCAAAAGTTAATACTTTTTACCTTGTAATAATATTGACAGTATTTTGTCCAATAGGTGACCCTATTTACAGTCAAACTGCTGATTCTAGTTCCGAAAATTCTCTTGATCTGCCCCCAGAAATTATTAATAATAGTCCAGTTTTACAACGATGGATGAAAGAGGTTCCTAATGTTTTAGATGATATTAATCATGATCCTAGTTTTCGCACCAGGGTAGGAATAGGATATGCAGAATTTCCTTCTACTGAACACGATGGAGGCATAAATATTTCTGTGGATGATATCTTTATTGGTCGCACTGGTTTAACCATTAGTGGAGACTATGAAACTTCTTTTGGGGAAAGGGACGCAGGAGGAGTGAATTTACAGTATTATTTATTACCTTTAGGTTATTATGTTAATGTTGCTCCTGTAGTGGGTTATCGTGCTATTAGTACCAATAATTATTCAGAGGATGGGGTTAACATTGGAGGAAAAATTATTTTTCCTTTATCTCGATCTGGAGCGGCTGATCTCTCGATTTCTCATACTTTTATTTCTCCTGGAGATGATGATGAAGTGGGGATAACTAATGTGTCCTTTGGCTATGCTGTGACTAAACAAATTCGTCTAGCGACAGAAATAGAAAAACAAAATTCACGGGTAAAAAAAGATAGCCAATTTAGTCTTATTTTAGAATGGATGCCTTAGATTGAAACAATGAATAAAATTGTCGTTTATTTAAAACTTTTAAAATTATTTTGGGTAACAGCGATCGCAGCAGAATTAGAATATCGTTTAAATTTTTTGATTGCTGTGTTTAGTAGTTTGACGAATTTAATTGGTAGTATATTTACTTTATTTTTATTTTATCGAACTGATTATACATTCCCAAGATGGAGTTGGAACGAATCTTTAATTGTTTTGGGAATATTCACCTTATTACAAGGAATTTCTGCTACATTATTAGTCCCTAATTTGAATCGGATCGTTGAACAAGTGCAACAAGGAACCCTCGATTTTATTTTACTGAAACCCATTAGTAGTCAATATTGGTTATCTCTGAGAAGTTTCTCCCCTTGGGGCTTTTCTGATATTTTTTTTGGTTTAATCATTATCATTTATAGCAGTTTTCAATTGAACTTAAATATCTCTAATTATGGTTTGAGTCTAATAACAATAGGATTTGCTATTATTAGTTTATATAGTATTTGGTTTATGTTGGGGGCTACCAGTATTTGGTTTGTAAAAATATATAATGTAACTGAAGTTTTAAGAGGGTTATTAGAAGCTGGAAGATATCCCATTTCGGCTTATCCTGCTGCCTATCGAATCTTCTTTACCCTTGTCGTTCCTGTTGCCTTCTTAACTACAGTTCCCGCAGAAACTTTGCTAGGAAAAAGTCAAGAAACATGGCTATTATTTTCAGGTCTATTAGCTATATTTCTTTTGATACTATCTCATTACTTTTGGCAATTTGCCTTAAGATTTTATACCAGTGCTTCTAGTTAAGTTATACTGGATTTTAGTGAGGGGTTTTGTTATCGTATAATTATGCACCATAATCCAGTTTTTATCAAAAATCTTAGTTATCGTTATCCTGATGGGAACTTAGCCCTTGATAATATTAATCTATCAATTAAAGCTAATGAAAAAGTTGCCTTAATTGGTGCAAATGGTTCAGGAAAATCCACATTACAATTTCATTTAAACGGTATTTTTTTACCTCAAATGGGAGAAATAACCATAGGAAAATGGACAATTAATAATGAAAATTTAGTCCATATTCGTAACTTTGTGGGTTTAGTATTTCAAAATCCTGATAATCAATTATTTATGCCAACAGTGTGGGAAGATGTCGCCTTTGGACCAATGAATAGAGGGATCAAAGGCAATGAATTAAAATTAAAAGTAATTGAAGCAATGGAAGCCGTTAATATTGACCCAAAAATCTATAGTTCTCGTAACCCTGATAACCTTTCAGGAGGAGAAAAAAAACGAGTAGCGATCGCTGGGGTTTTAGCCATGAACCCCCAGGTATTAGTATTAGATGAACCCTCAGCCCAACTTGATCCCCGTTCCCGTCGTCAACTCATTAATTTACTTGATCAACTACCCTTAACTCTAGTGGTTGCAACCCATGATTTAGATATGGCTTGGGAGTTATGCGATCGAACGATTATATTAAGTGAAGGAAAAGTGGTTTATGACGGGAAAACTGATAGAATTATGAGTAACCCTATGTTTCTAGAAAAACACGCCTTAGAAGCCCCATTAAGCTTCAGTCGTCCTTATTGTAATCTACAAGATAAACCAAAGTTATCCTTACTCTAAGGTGGACAAAATCAACACTGTCTCTTAACAATCAGAAAACACGGTTTAATTGTTCACTATCAATGGTTAATTAATGAAACCAACTTTTAACAGTGCTAAAGACTGGGAAAAAGCAGAAATATTGATGCAGCCTACCTTTATTCGGGTTATGGATAATCTTCGCAAACAACTAGAAAAATCAAATTTAGTTGCTAGTTACGAAGAAGTACAAGAACCCTTTCCAGGGTATCAATTAATCTTAACTCATGAAGGTGATTCGGTTACTATCAGTATTTGGGATATTTGTTTTAAAGTTTGTTTTGAAGAATATGAATTTTTTTCAAGCAAACTATCTCAAGATAGTATAATAGTCAAGGTTGATGAAAATCTTTTTAATGAAGAAAAAGCCATTGATTGGCAACAACTAGAGGTAAAAACTCAACACACAATTCAAAATATTATCAATAATTTTCCTGAAATTTAAAATAGTAACGGTTAAGGAATAATCATGCTACAAGAATTAAAAGACGTACAAAAAAAATCAGGGGCTATACTAAGACAAAACGAAAACATTATTGAAAGTTTTGGCAATGATAGTCAGGGTTTAAAAAGTGCTTATGATGATGTTGTTGTTTGCGATCGCAGTCATTGGGGACTGTTACAATTAACAGGAAGCGATCGCTTAAGATTCCTTCATAATCAAACCACCAATAATATTAATAGTTTGCAACCTGGACAATTATCTGACACCGTTTTTGTCAATTCTACGGGAAGAACCCTCGATTTAGTAACCGCTTATCTGACAGAAGATAGCGTATTATTATTAGTTTCTCCTAACCGTCGTCAGTTCCTTTATGAGTGGATGGATCGCTATATTTTCCCGATGGATAAGGTAGAAATTAGAGACATTTCTGAAAAAAATGCAGTTTTTACCATTCTTGGCAATAAAGCGACTACAAAATTAAATCAATGGGATATCGCTAATAAAACCATAACTCAACTATCCCCAAACAAGCATGATTTTGTAACAATTGATGATGAGAATATAATCATAGGTGATGGTACAGGTTTAAAGCTTCCTGGTTATACCTTAATCGTTCCTGAGAAATTAGCAACAACTGTGTGGGAACAATTAATTAATTTAGGGATAATTCCTATCGGCGATCGCGTTTGGGAACAGTTGAGAATTAAACAGGGACGGCCTTATCCAGACAAAGAATTAACTGAAGATTATAATCCTTTAGAAACTGGTTTATGGTCAACCATTTCTTTTGATAAAGGGTGTTATATTGGACAAGAAACCATTGCTAGGTTGAACACTTATCAAGGGGTTAAACAGCGTTTATGGGGGGTTAAATTAAACCAACCAGTCAAAGCAGGAAATGCTGTAATAGTAGATGATAAGAAAGTTGGCATTTTAACCAGTTCCATACAAGTAGAAGACGAATATCTTGGCTTAGCGTATGTTAAAACAAAAGCAGGAGGAGAAGGATTAAATGTTAATATAGGAGATGCAAAAGGAGAATTAACTACTGTTCCATTTTTAACCCATGAATATTATCAACCAAAGGACAAATGAAACCCATGTACACATTATTAATTAACAAATAATTGAGAAATAACAATTATTTTATTACTTAATACCATTTGCGGTAGTGTTATTTAAGTAGTGGAACTTAATCTAAGTTGATAATATGTCTTCATTATAATATCAGAATTTAGGGTTAGGGTTAAAGTTTTGAATAGGTAGGATAAACTAATTCCCTGTGGTAATTTCTTGCATTCTCTCTTCTATTTCCTTGTATTTTTCTTCTAACTTTAAACGGTCATAATTGGACTTTGCCAGTTCCAACCATTCTAAGGCTTTTTCTGTGTTTCCTTGTCCCCAATGGGTTTCCCCTAACCCAACTTGAATAACAGCTTGTTTTTCCCATTCATTCGGTTGATTTTTAATTAATTCCCAAGCTTTTTCATACTGTTCTTTGGCCCAACTATTCAGAGAGATTTCCTGATATAACTCTCCCAAAGTGCGATAAACTTCGGGTTCAACTGTTTCTTGTTTACTTAATTCTTCTAAAACTTCAATCGCTTCTGCTTTTAAGTTTTCTGCTTCATAAAAATAGGCAATGGCTAATCCTTGCATTTCTGGTGTTAAAGGTTTCTTTTCTAAGTCTTCAATGGCTCTATTAATTTCTTGAATTTTGTTTTCGGATAGCACAAAAAAACTTAGCCCATCGGAGCGACTTAAATCGCTATTAGAAGATTTCTTATTATCAGTTGTAACAATTAAAGTATATCTATTATCAGGTTGTAAGACAGTTTCTCCTGAATAAACAATGGAAGTTTTATCAGTTTTAATTTTCCAATTGACTCTCGGACCAATTAGTTTAACTTCATAAGAAGTGGCTCCAGCAACCTCATTCCATTTTAAGGTAGGACGGTTTGTTAGTAAAGCGGTTTTCCTGGGACTAATAATATAAGGAATGGTTGGATCTGTTGCTTTTGGGTGTCTTGGTCGAGGGACAATGTTACCATTAATTTTAATCTCAGGTTCAGAATCACAAACATCTTTTACCGCAACTTCTTCTTGAGCAAGAGGAGCAGAAAGCTTATGACCAAAACAGAGAATTCTTGTTTTTTTAGGTTGAGGAAATCGTAATGAATCTTGATGATTTAGTTTAGTAGGAGCTTGGGTTTTTTGAAAAATGGTACTACCAAAACGTTTAAGTTCAACTTGTCCAGATACTAGCAAATGAAAGGAGGGAAAACTAAATCCTTTTACTGGCAAAACTACGGCCAATCCTAATCCAATGATTCCTAATGTTATTATTCTTTTATTCATTGTTTTTTTCTAATTGTTCTAACTTTTTTTTAGCTTTTTCTATCCATTCTTGTTCTTCGGGGGTGTTTAAATCTTGCGTAGAATTACTACATCGTTCTAACATTTCTTTCGCAGAACCAATTCCTCCTATCTCTTCTTGAACTTGAGCCAGTAAACAAGGAGCAGAAGCGTTCTTTTGTAATGACTCTGAGTTAATTTGTTCTGCGAGAGCGATCGCTCTCTCTAGCTCTTCCTTGGCTTGTTCATAATTACCTTGTTTTAAGTAAACCCATCCTAAGTTCTTATAAAAAGAATAATAAATATATTCTTTTTTGTCAACGAATTGCTTGTCAGTTAAAAATACAATGCCTTTTTGTAGTAAAGTTACTGCTCTCGAATAATTTTTCGGGTCTTCTGAGAGAATATATAAACGAGCTAAATTATTACTTGCTAGTGAAGATTTTCCCTGCACTGCTAGATTATATTGGATTTTAGCCTGCTCATATTTTTGTAAATCTTCATATATAACCCCTAAACCATAGTGTGCCTCTGGATAATCAGGATAAAGACTTAAAGCGCGTTTATATTTTTCCTCTGCATTGTCTAATTTTTGGTTTTCGTAGTTATAATATCCTTGATTATGATAATATTTAGCGATTTCAGGTAATCCTAGTTGATAAATACCTACAAAAAACAAGAGGATAATTAAGCCAATAATCACTTTAAATTCTTGTTGAAAATGTTCATCAACTCCCCATTTTTTTAGTATTCGTTTCATGATAGATTTGCCGAAATCGGTAAAAATACCACCACCAATTAACCCAAGAAATATAGTAACAATTTGAGAAAATGCTCCTAATAATCCTAAACCTGAACCACTGCCTAAGAAACGAGAAGAAAGCTCTAAAAAAAGACTTAAATTAATAGCTAATAAAACTAAGGCTGCAAAATTCCATAAACCATCTAAGCGATCCCACCAATAAACAGGAACGTGACTAAACCACCACCAAGCTTGATGATTCGGCTGATAAATTTCTCGCCAATTTTCCCATTCTCTTAGCAGTTGACTTCTTTGAGTAGATTTCAAATTTTTTGGAAAGGTTTTTAGTATTTTTTTGAATTTTCTATCTAACCCTCTAACTCGATTCATCTCTCTTGTTGTGGGTGATTGTTCAGTTAGATTTTGTTGCAAGAAATCACGGGTTAATAAGATATCTAAAATGAATTGAGAAGGATTTTTTTTCAGGCTTCCTTGATAAATTTTTTCAAGCAATTCAGTTAATTTATTTAAAGATTTTTTATAATTTAAAATAGTTTCATTTATTGGGGGTGTAAGCTGTTCTAAATACCACCACCAATGACTTTCATCAGGGAAAAAACTTTTTCTTAACTGAGGTAAATCATGATTAATAATAATAGCTTGAGATTGTGTTTTTAGGAATTTATCTAACTCAATCAGTTTTTTTTGTTGCTCAATTGTTATTGATGAATCTTCTTGTAAAAATTGTTGAATTTTGTCTCTAGTATTGAGAATCTGGAGAACTTGTTCTAACGATAGCAAATCGGAAGCTTGACTGAAGTTTTGTAAAGCTTGATTATATTCGGCTATAGATTCTGATAATTGGGGATTTACCATTGATAATCAAGTCCTATCTTCAGTTAGATTGCCGATGGCTTTAAAAAAGCTTAATCTAGAAATATTAAAATAAGAGGAGTGTTATGTTTAACTATATAGCAGTTCCCATACTTGTGAGGTACAAACTCTTCTAGTTCTAGAAGTTCGGAGTTCAGGAGTTCAGGAGTTGAATATTAGGTGTACCTCATGAGTCCAGGAAATGCTATAATATTGACATATTAAACTAAAAAGTAATTTTTTTTATTTATCTATACTTGAGTAGAATTAATAGTAAGAGATATGTGTTGACCCAAAGCTTTTAGAGTACGTTCTATAGTAGGGAGTTTAGTACCATGATGAGGATCAAGAATTCTGCGAACTTCTTTTTCATCAACATTCAGAAGTAAGGCTAATTGTATTCTAGAGAGGGTAGATTCTTTCATAGCCAAATAAACAGAGGCTTTGAGGGCAGTTTGAATCGGAACAAAAACCAAGTGTTCATTACTTATGAGGGGTGATGGAATCGGAATATCACGTTGATCTTCAATACGCGCTGCGATCGCTTCTTCTAAACAGTCTGAAGCTTCCCTTAAAGCTGATTCTACATCGTCCCCTTGAGTAATTGCTTCTGGTATATCTCGGAAAGTAACTATCCATCCACCATCACTGTCACGGGTTAATTTTGCTCCGTATGAAAATCTACTCATTGTCATGCCTTTATATAATGTCATTAACACAAGATAAAGTAGGGTGGGTTAGACGGCTATAATTGAGGCTATCACAGAAACATAACAATCCGTCGTAGCCCACCATTTGAGTTAAAATAATCGATTACAATTGTCTTAAAATTGATTT
>JAAUYD010031389.1_pt1 | contig 12069 bp, 4 predicted proteins | sample 7278101 | NCBI WGS metagenome assembly JAAUYD01 (sample SAMN14350128, study PRJNA611818) | marine sediment metagenome | isolation source: surface marine sediment (0.6m) | place: French Polynesia: Moorea | collected 2018-08 | reverse complement strand
CTAATATCCCCATCCTGCCGATGCGGGGTGGAGCAGTCTGGCAGCTCGTCGGGCTCATAACCCGAAGGTCGCAGGTTCAAATCCTGCCCCCGCTACCAAACGAAGAATGGGCCCCCTTGTGGGGCCCATTTTCGTTTGCTATTGGGCCAGTTTTGAACCTGCGAAGCAGGTTCATTCCGAGGCCGGCGCAGGCGGCCGACATAACTGAGGCCTGCAGGGCCGAAGGCCATCCTGCCCAGGCGCCGAGACCGACCGGAGTGCGCAGCGCGTAGGGAGCAATCCTGCCGGCCGACATAACTCAGATCGCCGGGAGCGATCTGGGACGCACGAAGTGCGCCCGTAGGGCCGGCAACAGGATGTTGTCGGTCAACCCGCGAAGGCCATCCTGTCCCCGCCTACAAAGAAATCGGCGTCCAAGCGTCGATTTGGCGGCAATCTCTAAAGGCTTCCTCGTCAAAGCCATACTCGGTACTTGAGCAACTTAGATTTGAATTGGCCCATAGATCGCCTTCGTCCCTAGGCTGCGCTTTCTAAACATTGCCCCAATTTCGTTGTTAGAGCATTCGGCCTTCCAAAACAGTAGCCGATTCGGCGCGGGTTGGAGTGTAATTGACCTGGGTATCGGGCCTGCCGCTGCGCATATCCGCGTGATCACATGTGGGAACTCCACGTCAGGCCAATCTTTTCTTGCCATATATTGGTCTTTTCGACCCAAGTTTCTTGCCTATCTTGCCAAGAATCTCGACGGTTCAGTTCGCGCATGCGAACGAGCAAAGTTAACCCACGAGCTGCGCCAGACCAAACGCGAACGAGAACAACAATCACTGCGAACCGGCTGTCAGTGTCTTAGCGATCGTTGTCAATGTTGGTTCAAGGTTCTCGTGTGATAGATTGCGCAAATGCAGCACCAAGATTATTGAGAAATTCGTTACAGGTAATTCCCGACCAAATTTGACGAATCCCAAGAGCGGCGCTAGAAGTACGCCGCGTCAATATTCGATTCTTGGGAGTAGTTAGATGGGTAAATTCGCTCGTGGGTGGTCTGCCGCTGCGCTGACAATGCTGTTATGGGCCGGACCAGCGAATTCTGCCGACCCCATGTGGGACACCTGGTCGAGATCGGCCCAGTTTGAAGTTGGTCCGATAAGCTGGGTCCACGATCTTGGTCCTTTCGGCTCTGTAGATGCGGCCAAGCAAGCCGCCTATGACTGGTGCCGAACAACGCACGACTACGTCGTTCCGGGTTTGGACTGTGAGCCACACCCCAGTTTTCCGGACACAGTCACGCATTACGAGAGCAGTGGCTTTTATGGGTTGGTCATAAACGTCTACCGCGATGGCGGGTTTCACGGCAACATGACAGCGCGCTGGTACGTAGGATCTACGACCGACGACGATTGTGATCCGCAAGTGGTCGACCGCGCAGATGGACATAGCTGCATCGACCCAGAAGACTTGTTCACCCTGGAACCGCCACCAGAAGATGTCGAACCGGAGATGTGCGTTGGAAATCCGTGCGACCCCGCATCTGGCAACAAAACACAGACCGAGGTTGACTACCGCGTCGCGGCGGAAGGTGTACCGTCGTTTGTTCGGTACTACAGCAGCAAGGGTTCGTATCGAACCGGGCTCGGTATGCCACCCGGTTGGCGGCACAACTACACCAAGTCGCTCGACGAAGGACCCGACCGAAAACCCTCGATCTTCTTTCCTTCGCCCGCCGCCGATCAATCGGGCTTTTATCATTCAGCGTCAGAAGCCTGCACGCAAGGCTGGAACGACATCAAGACAGTCGCCTTCGGAGGTAATCTCTCATCCGGTACCGCCGCGCTCGCAGGTGGGAATACCTGCGAGGTTTCATCGGGTGGGCAAACCAAGGCGTACTTGACCGTTAGATCCGGCGGCGCCTGGGTACCGTTCACGCCGCCGTCGTCCATAAAGACGATCGTTCGGCCGAATGGTTCAAGTATTCAGTTCAAGCAGGTCGGTAGCGACTGGGTGGCTGCTTTGAACGGAACCGTAAGCCTGGAGGCATCAGGTAGCAACTGGGTATTTACCGATTCCAATGACACGCGCGAGACTTACGATTCGTCAGGTCGACTGATCTCGATTACGAAACGCAATGGCCAGACTGAGACACTCGATTACGATTTGACAACGGCTCAAGGCGGTGACGACGATTCGACCACGCTTGATCGCGTCACTGGTCCGTTCGGACACTTGCTGACCTTTGCGTACGACGCTAGTGGTCAATTGACGACCGTGACGACTCCGGACGGCTCGATCACGTATGCGTTTGACACGAGCGAAAATCTGTCGTCCGTTACTTACCCGGATTCGACGGTGAAACAGTACGTCTATGAAGACCCGGACCTGCCGCATCACCTGACCGGGATTATCGACGAGAACAATGACCGGTTTGCGACCTGGGCATACGACGACGCGGGCAGGGCAGTCCTTTCGGAACATGCCGGAGGCAAGGAATCCGTGACCCTGACCTACAATGGAAACGGCACCACGACAATCAACTCCGCCAATGGTGCATCGAGGACCTATGCATTTAGTACCGAGGCGGGTCGACAGCGGCTGTCCAGTATCACGGGGGATGTCTGCAGCGACTGCGTCGGCGGCGACATTAAGAGTCGTACCTACGATGCAAATGGCTTTCTCGACGAGGCCACCGATTGGAACAACGTGACCACGAAGACGGTGCGCAATTCGCGCGGTCTTACCGAAACACTCACGGAGGCGCTAGGGACCGCCGATCAGCGCGTCACAACCACGATCTGGCATGCTGATTTTCGGTTGCCAACGAAGGTAACCACACCGAAGAACGTTACCGATACGGGTCACGACACCGATGGCAACCCTACCTCAGTCACCATAACCGGTGGCGGCAAAACCCGAACCTGGGGGATGACCTACAACGGCGATGGGCAGATCCTGACGGTCGATGGCCCTCGCACGGATGTCTCAGATGTCACGACAATGACCTATCACATCTGCTCCACGGGTGGAAAGTGCGGGCAGCTTGCGAGCGTGACAAACGCCCTGGGTCACGTGACAACCTATGACGATTACGATGCCAGCGGTCGCCTGCTGGAAATGACCGAGCCAAACGGGCTGGAAACATCGTTTACGTATGATTCCCGGGGCAATGTGCTGACCGTCACCCAGACGCCAGTAGTTGGGACACCCATCACGACGACCATGACCTACGACGATGTCGGTCAGTTGGAAACACTGACCACGCCCGAGGGCGTTGTTCTGACGTACGCCTATACGGCCACCCACTACCTTGACTCGGTGACGGACAATGCTGGGAACAAGATTTCGTACACCTACGATGCGATGGGCAATCTGACGGATGAGGACACCTACGATCCCTACAACGTCCTGGCGCGCTCGATGGACTATGCCTACGGGCTGGACGAGCAACTCGACAGCATCACGAACGGCAGTATCGTCACGACGCTAGCCGTGGACGAGGTCGGCAATCTCGGGACAACGACCGACGGACTTCAGAATGCGACCGGCCATCTCTACGATGCACTGAATCGGCTAGATCAGACGACAGACGCGCTCTCCGGCGTAACGAGCTACAGCTACGACGCGCACGACAATTTAACGTCCGTTGCGGCACCAAACAGTGCAACGACCAGCTATGTTTATGACGATCTCGATAATCTCACCTCTGAGACAAGTCCTGACCGAGGACTAACGAGCTACACGCACGACGATTCGGGCAACGTCCTCACTGTAACTGACGCGCGGAGCGTGACGGCGACGTACACCTACGATGCGCTGAATCGTGTCGCATCCATCAACTATCCCAACTCGGCAGAAAACGTCACCTACGGATACGACGTAGTGGCAAGCAATGGTGTCGGCAGACTCACGTCGATCAGCGATCAGAGTGGGACGACGACCTACACGTATGATGAATTCGGCCGCATTGCCACAGACGTTAGGGTCATCGCTGGCTACACCTATACGACATCCTATGCCTACGACGATGACGGCAATATCCAGTCTGTTACGTATCCTAGTGGTCGCGTGGTTGCGTATTCGAGCAACACAGAAGGAGAGATCACGCAGGTCACGAGCACGAAGAATTCTGTCGTCAAGACGGTAATAAGCAGTGCGTCCTACGAGCCGTTTGGTCCTGTTTCCAACTTGACCTACGGTAACGGCGTCTCGTTTACCTACGACCACAATACCGACTACACGGTCAGCGACATCACCGCGACCAGTATCGCGGATAAGTCGTACATCTACGATCTCGCGGGCAACATCGACGAAATCAGTGATTCGATCGACACGACGCGGAGCAGGACGTATGAATACGATGCGCTCAATCGTCTCGCTTCAGATCTCATCGTCGGCACGTCGGACTATGCCGGCATGATTCTTTCGGACAGCCCGCTCGGCTATTGGCGACTGGGTGAATCGAGCGGCACCACAGCAATTGACGCCAGCGGCAACGGCGGTGACGGTACCTACGTTGGACCTACTGTTCTCGGTCAGGCGGGCTTGGTCGCGGGAACCAATACCGCATTGCGGACCAATACGACCACGGGCGGCTATGTCATCGGACCAGTCCTGACTGGGGCGGCACTCACCGGCGTTGAGGTGTGGTTTCAGAGTGATTCGTTAGCCAGTCATCGAGATATCTTGAGTATCTACAACGGCGACAGTGACCGCATTCTTATCTACCATGTTGGCGGGGGCGGAAAAATAGGTGTTTGGCTTGACAATACCGGTACCGTCCTCTACTCGGACGGCTACGTGTCACCAGGTCAACCACATCATCTTGCGTTGTGGTATGACTCATCGGTCAACACGACTTACATGATGATCGACGGTGTAACGCAACAGAATACCTACGCTGGGAATCTGCTCGATGTCGTCAACCCACAAGTATTGATTGGTACTGCCACGGGAGGCGCAACCTACTATCCTCGTTTTCAGGGAGTACTCGATGAGGTAGCGGTCTATAGCGGCAGTGTCGGTGGGTCAATGTTTGCGCAACACAGCACGGGCGAAGCACTGGACGGTCTGCGATTCGCTTACGGTGCCAACGGCAATCGAGAATCACGTGTAACCAGCACGGCGACGACTTCCTACATCTATGATATGGCATCCAATCGCCTCTCGAGTATTGATGGTGGCAGCATTCAGAGAGACCTGGTCGGCAACCGAACCGCTGCGGTCGGCGGTATCAGGACCTACGGCTATAGTGACGCGAACCGACTCAACGAAGTCAAAGACAGCGGCGTGACGGCAGCGACTTATGTTCACAACGCGCTCGGTCAGAGAACTAAGAAGTCGGTCGGAAGTTCGACAACGATCTTTCTGTATGATCTCGCCGGTAACCTCCTTGCTGAGCATGACGCCTACGGAGGACTGATTCGGGACTATGTCTGGATGAATGGCACGCCTGTAGCACAGATTGATCAAGGCGAAGATTTCCGGTACCTGCACGTCGATCATCTTGCAACGCCTCGCCTGGCGACCGATGACGCTCAGTCTGTCGTATGGCGTTGGGATGGTGATGCGTTCGGCACGGCCGCGCCCGACGAGGATCCCGATCAGGATCTAGTTAACGTGCAAGTCAACCTACGTTTTCCAGGGCAGTACTACGATTCGGAGACTGGTTTTCACTACAACTACTACCGCAACTACGATCCTTCGACTGGCAGGTACTTGGAGAGCGATCCGATAGGACTCGATGGTGGCCTGAACACGTATATCTACGTCGAAAATATGCCTACGACGTATGTCGATCCCTTTGGACTGCGTGGGGCGCGGTCAGGACGCCAATACAACCCATACAGCCCCAATGGTTACCCTTCTAGTGGCAACCGATACGGAGTTCCACCACTGCAAGGTCTCCAATCGGTTCAAAATCCTGCAAACCGCGTTAACCCGCTAAATCCAGCAGCGCGAAGCATAGTAGAGAGAGCAATTGCAAATGCTAGGGACCAATTCTCTTGGTCACGTATGGACGCCGACGTCGCGGGGGCGGGATTTGAGGCACTGAATGAGTTGGGACAGCGGAGGAAGCTGGAACGTATCTTCGCCGAAATGTGGCGCGAAATGATGGGTGACGCCGATTGGAGGCGTGACTATTGGAACAAGTTGCTGGATGAGGCTGAGATGTGCACCCATCCTGATATAGTCGAAAGAGCGAGATTGATACCCACGATTGGTCCGTGGACACGGCGGTAGTCAATGAGGATGGCCAATAATTTGAGCAAGGATCAAACAATTGGAAACTAATTCCAGGTGGCTCCGAGCCATGACCATAGTCGCAATAGCGCTCCAAGTATTGTGGTACGTATTGCCCGGTTTCGAAATCGACTTCCTGACAGAGGATGAGCTGATCATCCTTCAATACGGAGCTTACGGCTCGATAGTCGATCTTCCAGAGTGGTCCTATTGGGCTTTCCTGGTCACGACATTGCTCGTGCTTGTGTTGACATTCGCTTTGGGGCGAAAGATGCGCCACATACTCCTTGGGTTCTTCTTGCTCTCGATACTCGTTTTCGTACCAACTGGTGGTATGGTGATCGAAACTGGCTTGTCAATGCTCTTGAGGGATCTCGGAAACCTGGCAATTGGTGCTGTCATCACAATGGCTTATCTTGAACGATAGTCGGCAATCGTGTTCCGAGTTGGGCCCGAGCATTGATAGGATCCTTACTGCAACTACTTGAGAACCTATAACCCTTCGACAAGGCGGAACCTGGAAAGCGATCCGATTGGGCTTGCGACACTCAGTGTACACCCGAACTCTCCGGATTCTCTCTCCGCTGAGGTCGACGAAAGGGTTGACTAATCGCAAACCCTGTCAATTACGATCGTCGATCTCGCGGTATCGAGAGCAGCCGAACGGCATTGCGCAAGTTATTACCAAATCCTGCCCCCGCCACCAAAACAAAAGAAGGGCCCCTTTACGGGGCCCTTTTTTGTTTCGGCTGACGCGGGTTCAGGATTTGTTCCTGCGAAGAAAGCAGGTTCAGCCGAGGCGCCCCGGCGCAGTAGCGCCGGTTAACAGGCGCCGAGACCGACCGGAGTGCGTAGCGCGTAGGGAGCAATCCTGCCGGCTGGCACAACTGAGCGGCGTTCGCCGCATAATTACCCCCGAATGCGGACATTTGGTCAGTATTGGATCGACGGGCCGCAATCGAATCAAATGCTACTCTCATGCAGAATTGCCGGGACGCCAGCGTCCGTTCGGAAAGTAACGATGTCGGCTGGGAGGCGTCGGATATAGGGTGAGAAACATGCCGCCTGGGAATTCGGTTCCGACCTGTCGACTGTGTTGATCCTCGGCGGGGCGGGACTCGGGCGCGTCTAACTGTTTAGGAGCTGAGCGGCCATGCGTATATTCTCGAGCACGTTCATAGTGTGTTTGGTACTCCTTGGTTCAGGTCTCTCTCATGCACTGGAGTCTGACGAGCGCCCAAGGATAGGGCTCGCACTGAGTGGCGGTGGCACGAAGGCCGGCGCGCACATCGGTGTGCTGAGAGTACTTGACGAGAACCGCGTGCCGATTGATTACATTGCAGGCACGAGCGCCGGAGCCATCATTGGCAGTCTATACGCGGTCGGCCTCAGTCCGGACGAGATCGAAGCTGCCGTTGCCGACATTGATTGGGACGACATGCTGGAGGACAGCCCAGCACGTGCGGACCTTCCGTTCCGGCGAAAACGCGACAGCTACAACTATCTGGTCAAGTACCGCCCAGGTTACAACGCTGGCCAGATCTCACTGCCGATGGGCCTCGTACATGGGCAGAAGGTGGTTCAGTTTCTTCGTCGACACTTGGATGCCTACTCGCACGTGCGCGACTTCGACGAATTGCCGATCCCGCTCAGAGTCGTAGCCACTGACCTGACAAATGGAGATGCGATAGTCATCGGCGATGGGGATCTTGCACTGGCCGTACGGGCGAGTATGTCCATTCCCGTCTTCTTCACACCCGTGGAAATCGATGGACGAAGGCTGATCGACGGAGGCGCGGCGAATAATCTGCCGATCGACGTGGTGCGGCAGATGGGCGCCGATGTCGTGATAGCCGTCGATATCACTTCCCCTTTGCTTAGGGACGAGGAACTCGACTCCGCTGTCTCGGTTGCCGACCAGATGATCAACCTGCTCACACAGCGAACGGTGCAAGAGCAAGTGGCCGGCCTGAGGGCCGACGACATTCTGATCAAACCCGATCTCGAGGGCATCGGTGGTCTGGATTTCAGCAAGACGTTAAATCCGATAGCACCGGGGGAGCAGGCTGCGCAATCTGCATTGCCGGCACTGGCGAATTTGTCGCTCAGCGAGCGGGCCTATAGAGCGCACGTTGTGGCGCGGGGTGCGCCCCCACTGCCAAAGTCGCAGACTTTTGGCTTCGTGCATATCAACAATGGATCAGAAATAAGCACCGAGGCTATTCGCAGCAGGCTGGGAATCAGCGCAGGAGACCCGGTGGACGTCGAGACAATTGAGCAGGGAATCGCGGCGATCTACGGTCTCGACCTGTTTGAGCGCGTCGACTATCAATTCGAACATCGAGAATCCGATGTCGGTATCCGCGTTGACGTGATCCCGAAGCGCTGGGGTCCCGGTTATCTGCAATTCGGGCTCAATCTGTCCGAGGACTTCTCACAAGGGTCTGACTTCAACCTGGGTGTCGGCTATCTTCGTACCGCGATGAACGGCCTCGGCGGCGAATGGCGAGCGCAACTCGATCTTGGTGAACGACAGGGCGTCAGCTTCGACTGGTATCAACCTCTCGACTACCGATCGCGCTACTTCGTCGAGGCCGAAATATTGGCCAGACGGCGGAATTTCCGGTTCTTCGAGAGGGATGACGCGATAGCAGATCTGCGGGTGGAAGGTTGGGGTGGCAGTTTGTCCGCTGGTGCCGAGATCGGTCAATCCGCTGAACTTCGGCTTGGCTGGGGTCGATTCACGGGTGATGCAGATGTCACCGTAGGCGTCCTGGACGTTCCGGACGATTCCGTGGAAATTGGGGAGTTATTCGCCGCGCTCACATACGATCGATTAGACAATGTGAACTTTCCTCGACATGGTGCCTTTGGTGGTATTGCCGCGTACTGGTCGCGCGAGGCTGCCGGGTCGCGCTCGGACTTCGAGCAGTATGTGGGGGGATTTTCGGCAGCCGGGAGCTGGGGCGAATACTCGGTTCTCGCGGGACTTGAGGGTGGTACGACACCGGGCGACGACGCGCCGCTCGAGAGCCAGTTCCTGCTGGGTGGCCTCGGACGCCTGTCCGGCTACGCATCAAATCAGTTCGCTGGCCAGCACTATGGCCTGGCGTCGATTGCCGCGTATCGACGCCTAAGCCGCAATCTATGGTCGCCGACCTATGCCGGATTGAGTATTGAAGCCGGTAATGCCTGGGACAATTCTGACCTGGTTAGTAGTGGTGACCTGCGTTTCGCCGGATCAGCCTTTGTCGGTACGGACACGCCCATCGGGCCGCTGTACCTGGCCTGGGGATTGGCGGAAGGCGGGAACAGTACGGCTTACCTGTATCTTGGCAACCCGTTTATCGCGGCAGGCGCCCGGCCGCTGGACTGATGTGACTGGTTAAGCGGCACGGCGATCGATTCGCGAGCGCTAAGGCAACTCCATTCCCGATCATACGTCCCAGCCACCACCAAGCGCCTTGTAAACTCGCACTAAGTTCAGCATGAGTCGAGTATGACTCTGCGTGCGTTGGTCTTCCGCCTGATCGCGGCGCTGGTCGGCGTCGAGCACGGTGAGAAAATCCGCCAGCCCCTTTTCGTAGAGCTGCTGGGCAATTGACGCGGCTTCGCGGCTTGCCTCTGCTGCGGAATCGAGACGCTCGAAGCTGCGCAGCTCCTCCGCATAGGCGGTGATCGCCGATTCGGCATCGGCCAGTGCCGTGAGTACCGACTTCTCGTATTGGAGCGCCGCTTGTTGCGTGCGCGCTTCGGCGCTTTCCAGGTTGGCGCGCAAACGACCGCCCTGGAACACGGGCCAGCTGACAAAGGGTACCAACCCCGTTGTGCGCGCGTTACTGCTGCCGATATCGTCGGCGTTCTCGGCCTCGAAACCGTAGCTCGCATTCAGCACCAGGCGCGGGAAAAAGTCTGTTCTGGCAATGTTCGTTGCTGCTGCCGCCGCCGCAAGCTGCCGCTCGGCGGCAGCAATGTCGGGGCGTCTCTTGAGCAAATCGGCACGAATTCCTACAGGTATAGCGCGCGGCGCGGCAGGCAGCGTGCCGGATACGGCTACCTCGTCGACCATGTCTTCCGGACGCTGGCCGGTCAACACGCCGAGCCTGTAGGTGCTGGCACGAATGGAGGCACGCAATGCCGGTACCTCGGCGGCAATTGCATCCAGCTGGGCCTCGGCGCGCAGTTGATCAATCTTGCGGCCGAGCCCGGCGTCTACCTTGCGACGTGTCAGGTCCAGCGTGCGCTGCTGAGCGGCGATATTGCTCTCAATGATGGCGAGCCGCTGCTGTGAGCCGCGAAGTTCGAAATACGCGCCCGCCGTTTCCGCCAATGCGGTCAGGCGGACTGCTTCGCGCTCTGCAATCGTCCCTTCGAGGTTGGCATTGGCTTCGTCGACGCGGCGTCGGGTGCTGCCGAAAAGATCGATCTCCCAACTGGCATCGAGGCTCGCGTTGTAAAAATCGATGTCGCGCTCGGAAATGCCCGCGCTGATCAAGGCCCCGGCGCCACTCGGCGAGTCGATGCTTTGCTCAAATTGGGTGAAGCTCGCACCCAGACTGACCTGCGGCCAGAAAGCGGACCGCGCAATTCCACGCAACGCGCGTGCCTCGTCGATTCGGGCTGTCGCAGTCTTGATATCGAGGTTCTGCAGCGCCGCCCGCTCCAGATGGTCATTAAGGACATCGTCCTGAAACCGGGCCCACCAGCGCTGTGGCAGGTCACCAGACGCTTCGCCGGCCACCGGCTCGATCCAGCGCGCCGCGACCGAGTCTTCCGGCGCCACGTATTCGTTGCCCACGGCACAGCCGCCCACGATGAGCGTAGCGCAGCAAATGTATGCAGTCTTCCACATCATGCCGTCATCTCCCCTAGTGCCGGCATCGCGCCGATGCGTGACGATTTTCTGTCGCGGTGCAGCCAGCGATATACGGCGGGGGTGAACAGCAGCGACAGCGTAATCGAAAATGCGACGCCGCCGGCGATGACAATGGCCAGTGGCGGCCAAAAGTCGCCGCCTGTGAAAAGCAGCAGCGGGATGAATCCGCCAACCGTGGTCAGCGTCGTTGAGACGATATGCCGGGTCGCACCTACCGTTTCTGTGACGATCGCATCCACGTCGCCGTCGCGTGCTTTGGCGCTCGCACGAATTGCCGCGAGTACGACGATGGTGCCATTGATGGCGACGCCGATGAGCCCGACGCTGCCGATAATGGCGTTGAACCCCCGCGCGTAGCCGCCCATCCAGAGCGACAGCATGCCAAGTCCGACCGACAGAATGGCGACCACGCCGATCAGTAGCGCGAGCCGCGCGCTGCGAAACGACAGCACGATCGTTGCCACCATCAACATGAGGATAATGGGCAAGTACGTGAAGAGATTGCCCAGTGCCTCATTCTGGTTGGCGCTGTCGCCGTCGACGTAGAGCGCGTATCCGGGCGGCACCTCAAAGCCCTCTGACTCGACTTTCGCAAGAATCGCATTGGTCACGTCGATCGCGAGGGCATCTCGGGTAATGTAGCCGTAGACATCGTTGCTGCGATTCCCGTCGAGTCGCGAAATGCTGCCGGCTTCCGGTATGAGCCTTACGTCGCCGATGCTGCTTGAGGGCACCCAGCCGCGAGCGCCATTGTTCGCCGCGAACGCCAGGGACTGAATCGACTGCGCCGAGTTGCGGTCTGCGCTCTCGACGCGGACGCGGACCGGAAGATCTTCGAGATCCTCCAGCATCGAACCGCCGACCTGGCCTTCCAGGTCCGTCTGCATCTGCGCGGCGATCTCCGTGAGACTGAGGCCCGCCTGCGACGCAGCGATTTCGTCGGGAACGAAACTCAGCTTGGG
>JAAUYD010257057.1_pt1 | contig 12073 bp, 9 predicted proteins | sample 7278101 | NCBI WGS metagenome assembly JAAUYD01 (sample SAMN14350128, study PRJNA611818) | marine sediment metagenome | isolation source: surface marine sediment (0.6m) | place: French Polynesia: Moorea | collected 2018-08 | reverse complement strand
CCTTAAAACAAGAAATTGTTTTTAAAGAGACGAAAGAAATTGCTGCAGATGCCCTTGTGACCTTTGTGATTCGGGATAGTTCGGGCAAGGCAGCGGTTATGGAAGGGGAGTTGTTGGAAGAGATAGAAAAGCTGGCAGCATGATTGCTTCATGCTGCATTCTCACCTTCGTGCATAAGATTTCTTGTAAAAAGCTGTATTTGGGTTGTACAATGGGTAATGTTCAGTAGTTCTGCTGAATACTATCAGGCGTATTTAATGTTGACTTGCACGTAAAAGTCATGTATAGCGTTGTGATAAAGGGTAAGTCTGGCATGGTAGCAGAAGTGGGTTCTTCTCTGCACAAGGAGCATGCACCAGACGGAATTATGCGGCTCGCTTACGCTTAAGTACGCGGGCTTTCAGTTCACCTAGATAATGGGAGAGAAGAATGAAGAAGACTATTTCAGTTGTGGCGCTGGCGTCTGTCCTGGCGGCGGGAAGTGCATTTGCTTCGGCCTATCGCATTCCTGAGCAATCTGCAGATTCAACGGCAAAGGCAGGTGCGAATATTGCCGGCGCACTCGGTCCTGATGCAGCCTATTACAATCCAGCGAATATGTCATGGATGACCAATGAAAGCTGGGCTTTCGAAGTTGATGCCAGTTATATTCATCTCACGGAAATCGAATACACCGATGACAGAACGCCTGCCTTCAGCGGTGATTCGGAGAGTGAGAATTTCTTTATTCCCACCTTTTTTCTTGTTTCACCGGATTATAACGGTTTTCGTTTTGGTCTCTCGACTACCGCACCCTATGGCTTACAAAAGCGCTGGTTAGACCCATATCCGCGTACTTTTGCCGAAAAGTTCAAGCTCACAGTGATTGAGCTCAATCCAACCGTGTCGTACAACTTTTGTGACTGGTTCTCCTTTGCGGCGGGTGCCCGTATGCTGTATAGCGAAGGAACCATTTTGAGCAATGGTATTATCGTGCCTCCTTCTATAACAGCCAGTCGATACGTGGACGGTGATTCACTTGATTTTGGTTGGAATGTTGCGGCATCTGCTAAGCCTACACCAGAATCGAACATTTCCATCACCTATCGTTCCAATGTTGATCTTGAATTAGATGGTGATGTGCTTCTTTCCACCAACGCCATCATGTTTCCAGGATCCTCAGTGGACACCAAGGGTGAAGTCGTCGCTCCTGCTCCTGATGTGTTGACCGTTTCGGGTGCCTATGACTTTGGTAAATTAGCCGTAGAGTTAACCCTTGATTGGACTTTCTGGTCGGAATTTGAAACCCTGGATTTTGAATATGATATCCCCATCGTCAATCCGATACTGTTCGGGGCATTTGACGCTCCTACTGCCCGCGACTGGGATGATACACTGGCCATCCGTATAGGTTTTGACTATGAGTGGAGCGAAGCGCTCACCCTCATGGCCGGTTTTGCCTATGACGAGAATCCAGTACCTGAAGAAAATCTTTCCTTCTTCCTGCCTGACTCAGATGCCTGGATTTTCTCTGTTGGTGCACGCTATAAGCTGAATCCGAGTAGTGAGCTGGCTTTTGGATTCCTCTATGACTACAAAGAGTCAAGAGATGTAGCAAATGACGAAGCAGTTGGTGAGTTCGAGAATGCGCAGGCACTCTTTTTCACCCTGGGCTATACCCACAGATTCTAATTGCAAACAAGATCAGTTTGTTAAGCCCTGCTTGCCTTCTTGCAAGCAGGGCTTTTTTTATGGTGCAGCAAAAAAAAGCACTTAGAGTTTTCCCAGAGCTTTTTTAAGTGCAGCGGCGCAATGATGATGCATCTGTTTATAGGAGATGATTTTCACGTATGAATGGATAACGAGATACATGATCAGTGTGGTGGTCAATGGGGTTCTCTAGTGAAGAGGCAGCAGAGAGAAGGGGGAAGTATATGGTGAAAAGAATAGATGGAAAAGTAGCTGTTGTTACAGGGGGATCACGGGGTATCGGCAGGGCAATTGTACAGAAACTCCATAGCCTGGGGGCACACGTCGTCTTTAGCTACAGAAGGGATCTGGCAAGCGCTGATACCTTGCTTGATCAGCTTGGTGCACAAAGTACTACTGTCCGAGCAATACAGGCTGATATGTCTGAGGTTGAGGAGATTGATAGGTTATTTGCCCAGGTAATTGCAGAGTTTAAGCGTTTTGATATATTGGTTAACAATGCCGGTATTGCCATCTATAAGAACATGGCGGATTTCAGCGAAGAGGATTACGATCGTTTGTTTACTTTAAATGTAAAAGGCTTATTCTTCTGCTGCCGTCAAGCTGCGCGGCACATGGCTGACAAAGGTTCTATCATCAATATCGGTTCAACGGTAACTCGGGTTATGTTGCCTACCTATGGTGCATATGCTGCCTCAAAGGGGGCTGTCGAGCAGATAACCAAAGTGTTGGCAAAAGAACTTGGCGGAAGAGGGATACGCGTCAACACTTTATCACCTGGGCCCGTTGATACGGAGCTGTTTAGAGCAGGCAAGAGTGCGGAGCAGATACAGCAATTAGCGTCTCTTGCCGCTCTTGGTCGCATAGGTGAGACGGGCGATATTGCTGATGCCGTAGCACTGCTTGTAGATGATCAGGCCCGTTGGATTTCCGGCCAGAATATCCTGGTGAATGGTGGTTTCGCTGCCTAGTGAGAGTTGATCTGAGAAATGTGATCAACCACTGTCAAACTCTATACGCTTTACCCAACAGAGTTACCATCCAGAGTGACAATCCCCAAATAGCCATCGATGGTAAGAGTATCACCGGTTTTAATGTATTCCGTTGCCCGGGCTATTCCCGTTATACAGGGAATACCGTATTCTCTGGCAATTATTGCACCGTGAATGAGCATGCCGCCACGTTGTTCAACTATTGCTGCCGCCAAGGGGGCAAAAAAAGTCATTGTGGGATCGATGCTTTCGATAACCAGTATTTCGCCGACCTTGAAGTCGGCTAGCTCGCTATTGGTGCGGATAACCCGGGCTTTGCCTCTGGCAACCCCCTGAGAGGCCGGCTGCCCGAGTAATTGACGGGCTCTGAGGACTCCTGAGGGTGGAATCGCTTTTTGGGGTGATCCGGGTGATGATGACGACTGCTCAACTGGGATACCGCAAAGGAGATTGGCAATATCTGCAGGCCCAGTATTACCTCGAATTTGAATGTTATTTTCACCAAGCCGTCTTTTTCCCTCATTTACTGCATTAGCGGCTTGCTGCTCGATTCTACCAAGATAAATATTATCATCATCCCTGATCCTGTAGCTTGCCCGAGCCAAATCGAGGAAATCATTGGCCTCAAAGCCATAACCAGATCCTGCAAGCTTCTCAATAAAAGCCGTTTGCAGATCTTTGCCCTTCAACTCTGTCTTTTTAGGCATATTCGGAACCAGTTGAGCATATTCGATGATAACTTTACTCAACATCTGCTCCTTGGTGGAGGTGCAATTGGCACTGGTTATAAAGTAACTACCGTGTTCATCAAGCATCTCATCAAAAAGATGGATGAAAGCCAGGTTGGTTATCTCCTGGATTCCCTTTTCTTTCAGGTTGATAAGTAATTTGGGATCTTTCCGCAAATAATCTGCCAATTTTTCAATGAGAGTGTTTCGCTGGAGGCTCAGCATATTTTCTCCACTAAGCAACAGGACAAATTCATGGGGGTCTTGGGGTATCATCAGATCATTATACACTTCTCCAAAAAGGCGGATGCCATGGGCAAAAGGAATACAATCGCGCCAGTACAAATCGGTCCAGTACCCATTCCTCTCCTGCCTTCTTCGTATTTCTTCTGCCAATTCAAAATCAGATAGCAGCGAAAGATCCAGCTGTGCCATCTGTTCTGCTTCGGTTGTCATCTCTGGCAGCATCGTGAATTCAATGGTGTTTCGTAATAGCTTCAGGTTTTCAAGACTGCGGTGCAGGCTGAGATACCAGGACCGCTCATCTTTGCTTTTACCTGTTGCACTCTGTAAAGTCGTGATTGGCCTGGTTTGGAGAACAAAGATATCATTGTCTTTTTTAGTCCACTCAATATCCAGTGGAAGACCATACAGCGTTTCGAGTTGAGCCATCATCTTGCCGAGTTCCTGCACTTCTTTCCCCCGCAAAGGGGGCTGATCCTTCAGTTCTTTCGGCAGTTTTTGTATCTCCACCGCATGACCAACTGGAACAGCCTGCAATTTACGTTTGCTGGGCGGGGTGTGTTGTTGAATGGCAAGATTGTCTTTGGCAAGATCCCAACGATCCGGGTCAATATCGCCATCAACTAATCCCTGGTTGAGCCCGTATACCGCTTCAATCGTCAAGGCTTTTTCATCAAGCGGATTCTGGGTAAAGCAAATACCTGAAACGTTACCTTCAACAAGTTGTTGAATAACTACAGCCATACTGCTTGCTGATACCGACAATGCCAGCTCTTTACGATACAATAGAGCACGATCCGACCAGAGTGATGACCACACTTTTTTGATGCAGTGGGCAATTTGCTCTATTCCAGAAATATTAAGAAAGGAATCGTGTAGGCCGGCATAGGAGCTTTCTTGCTGATCCTCATCCGGAGCGGAAGATCTTACCGCGGTAGCGGTGTTGCCCATTTCTTTTTTAAGAAAATCAGCAAGCTCATCATATAAATCAGGGGGAAACGGGCTTTGCAGAAATAGGTTGCGGATTCGCAACGAGGCATCCCAGATTTCCTCCCAGCGCATGTCCTTGAATTCTTTTCTGTTGAGTTCAAGTGCTATTTTTTCGCGCAACCCCTGGGAGTCAATAAAATGTTCGTAGGCTGCAGTTGTAAGACAAATGGTCTTTGGAATTCGGATGTTTTGGTCATATAATTTGGCAAGCCAGACACCTTTGCCGCCAATCTGGGTATTATCTGCATCAAGATAGTTTTCAAGCAAAGATATCCGTTTCATCTGTCAAATGATACTCCATTACGTTTTGAAAACGGTTGACCAGCAGATAGTGTAAAATTGATATTTTAAAGAGTGAGGTTGTCGGCGCTTCAAGAAAGCTCTCAAGATAAGGATGTTTGTCCAGATACAGCTTACCGTAGAAGGAGTGATTGTCCTCATCGACCAGTTCCGCTTTGCCGATCGCTGTAACTGCTGCAGCGCGGTGGAAATCCGCTTCGCTGTTTGAGCGGGTATCAATGAGCAGGGAAACCCTCGACTCCTGCATTAAATTTATATGTTTTCGAGTCGCAACACCTGTGGCCACCACAATGGTTGCTAAATCAGGGGAATGGGCAAAAGCCATGAGACTTGAGTAGGGCTGACCCTTTCGTTCAGTGGCGAGTACGGCAAGTCGCTGGGAGGCGAGTACTTCTTCAATATCATGTTTTAAACGTGTGTCGTTCTCTCTCATAACTTCCTTTCCGATGGTTATAACGTGTCAATGAATACAGTAGAGTTATATGCAGCCGAAGAAGAGTAAAACCTGCAGGAAATGTTAGGAATCAACTCAGATAATTTCAGCCCGCCTGTCAAATAACCTGATGCCAAATCATTAGAGCAGAGCTTTGTCAGACAGGAGAGAGATTCATTCGCTTTGCCTGTAATTGAAAGATTTTTAGGAATAGCCATTGCAATCAGATAAATGAAATGATCTTGGTTTCTTTTTGCTATCAGCTGCATAGTGTGGCATGCAATGCCTGTTGCGCCTTGGCGAACATTTCGCGCTCGACTATAAACTGCATATTGGTTTGCCTGGTGGTCTGTGATACGGCCAGGATATTTATGTCTCCAGAGGCCAGCGCCTGTGCTGCTTTTGCCATTATGCCCGGTTTGGCTATATTTGAACCTATGGCACAAACGATAGCCACTTTGTTGGTGCTTATCCGCTCAAACATATGATCGAGTTCAGTAACAAGATTCGGGGTGCAGTCTTTTTCATCGACTATCAGGTCTATGGTATTGGCATTGGTCATTTTTGAGATATAGGAAACACGATGTTTATTGAAAACCTGCATTATTCGCAGGTCAAAACCGACCTCTCCAACCATACGGGTATCGTGTATCTCAAGACAGACTACTCCTGCAGAACCTGTAACAATTTCAACCTTCGATTCTGGAGATTTGAAGTTTTTGGTTATCAGAGTACCGGGATGGCCCGGATCAAACGAATTTCTTACCCGAATTGGTATGCTTTTAACCTCTAGTGGTTTTGAGGCCTTCGGGTGGATTGCTTCCATACCGACGTCGGCAAGTTGATCGGCAACATCGTAATTGGTATTACAGACTGGAGATGTGTTTTTCTCACCCATGATGAGCGGATCGCCTGAACAGAGATGGTATTCCTTATGGATGATTGCTTCATTGGCACCGAGCAGAACAGCGACCTTGGAGAAGGTAACCTCGGAATACCCTCGGTCAAATTCCCGCATAATCCCTTCGGTTCCTTTGGTATAGCCTGTGGCAAAACAGATGGTGGAAAAAGGGTCAATATTGGCGAAACTGTCCTTTATACGTTCATCGATGGTGAGCTGGCGGCTGTCGTCCCAGCCGCTTAAATCAACGAAAGTGGTATTATAGCCTTGATTTTCAAGAATATTAGCTGAGTTGAATGCGCTGTGCATTTCACCCAGAGAAGCAAGGAGTTCTCTGGCAGCAAGGAGAAGCTCGGCCCTACTGACGTAGCCTGATGCTAAAACATTATCCATACTTCTGAGTATGTTGATAGATTGATCAATTCTATCGCCGATAAAGTTATTTGCATCCTCAAGGTTGAGGCCCGCCTCGACAAAGCTTTCATTCAATTTGAACAGGCGGTCTCTCAGTGCAAGCATTTTTATGGGATAGTTTTCCTGATCCTGAAATAGTCGATAAATTCCAGATTGGCCAGATTTCTTATGCTCGAGTAAGTCATTGGTTATTCCTGCATAAGCGGAAACTATGTAAATTCGACCAAAGGCATCTTCGGGGGGATTCAGGATCACGTTATCAATTATTTCTGGGAATCGGGACATCGATGTGCCGCCAATTTTTTCAACGCGAAGACTATGTCTGTTCATAGGTTACCTGTAAGCTCTATTGAGTTGTTGTATTGATGAAAAAAGAAAAGATAAAGGAAATCGGCAATTCTTAGCTCCGCTAGACTGGCAAATGTACAGCATCGCAACCGAATCGGCAAGATAGTTGTCAACGTTTCAATAAATCAAACTCCAATTGATGGAATTAAAGATTAAATATCGCTGTTGGCAATTATGCTCCTTGATGAGGTTTAGATTATCATCTTTTTACCATCGGAGATGGAATCAAGTTCTTTCGGGGAAAGAAAGGTGGAAAGATTCCAGCGAATCACCCCAAATTGGTAACCATCATATTCAGGGGATGCATTGGTATAAAAACCGGTAAGTAACTCCTCATCGTTAAGAATTATGGTAGACGGGTAACCACAGTCTGTGGCCGTGGCCGGAAATTGATGAATAATAAATGGTGCACCCCAACTATCACCTAATGTGTCGGAGAATCTGCCGGCCAATGCCATCAAGCCTTTGTTTCTTATACCGTAGGTGAGCAGCAAACTTTGTTTGCCTAACACCACGAGATGCCCGGGGTGTTGCATAGGCAGAGTAAGCGGCCCACAATCTTTCCAGCGGGTAGCTGGTGAACTCTTGAAAAGTCGCGTGTGGTGATCAACATGAGTTCTAACCGCAGCTATTCTCTCTACTGCGGCAATGGCAAGAAAGGCCTCGTTGGTGTCCCCGTTTCCGATTTGACTGTGACATGACCAGCTTGCACCTTCATCACGGCTCTGGATTACCCATGTTTTGCTGGCTTTGCCCTTGCCGAAGCTTCTATACACGGTTGCCAAAAGATTACCATCATTACTGTTGACAATTGAACCATGGGGGATGGGATTGACATCAAGTCCATCAATATCCATATTTTTGTGGATTTTCCAGGTTTTACCTCTATCAGAGGAGAGTGAGTGCCATAATGGCTCCAGCTTTATGAATTTTCCATCGGCAACAGAGAAACCTGTGGAAAGCACATGAATATCACCATTATCCATGACCCCACAACCACAGTGCATGCGGTTTTCTCCTGAAAGATTGGGACAGGGAGTACTAAGGTAACTCCAATCAAGACCAGTATTATTGCAGCACCACAGTTCCAGGCTTCCTTCTTCAAGGCCATGGCTGGGACGGTTAAATATAACGGCACCGATCAAATCAGCACGTATACGAAAAAGATTTGGCCAGGCACAGACATCTGCAAGAACCAGTTTGCAAAGGGTGCTCATATGGTGGACAACGGCTTAACTTGGGAAGATCGGTTGGGTTGGTAGCTGGGATCCGGTTAACTATTCCTCTTCCGAATCATCATCATCCTTCTTTTTTTCTATTTCGACGACCTTAACGTTTGAGCTGAGCGGTACATCGATTACACGCGATCTGTAGAGCATTTCCAGTTCATGAAGAGTATCATCAAAATCATCTGTCTCATTTTGATCGTGTGTATCTTCAAGATTTTTAGGGTCAGTTTCCTTCATAATTTCCATCCGTACTTCTAATTTATCTATTGAACATCTACTCCTCAAGTCTAAGGCTAAAGAATACCAAAATCAATATGATTATGCGAGCATGTCTACGCATGCAAAAATTTCTGATCGGTCATTACGGCAAAAAAAGCACTGATTAACAACGGCCGAAATCAATTTTTCAGCTAAAGGGGCCAAAAGGGGCTAAAAATGCAGGTGATATTGCTGTAAAACAAGGGCAGCGGTACTACTCGATTATACGGAAAATTTAGACGCTTATAGTCGGTGTTGAAATGGTATATGCACCCATTCCATGAACTCAAAACAGTCCTGTTCAGCGTGAATGAGTAGCTGTATTCAAAGGACGAACTCACCATTTTGAAAATGAAGGGCTATTTTACCTGTCATGTGATCATCGGGTAACTGGGTCGCAGAACGGAGAGCGAATAAGTATCAAAACTGGAAGTTGTGTTTTCTAGGAAATTATCGTAGCGGATGCGAAGAAATGTAGGATAATCTGCGTTTATGGATTATGCAGTGGGTGGTGGAGAGTTTCATTGCGGTGATGATCGTGGGGATTTCAGGTAGGTATAGCCAAGGACGCAACTATGCAAAGGGGCAAGGACAGCTATTTTGTGCGCAACGTCGGTGGAGTTGCCGCAGTGGAATTTTTTTGGGGCTTAGGCTTTCCCATCGTCCTTGAATCAACTTTTCTGCAACTTTTCTTAAAAAATCTAGGAGCATCAAGTTTTGCCATAGGTACTGTACCCTCCATATTCGTCGTTGGAATATCCTGTTTTCCTTTATTTGCCAGCTATCTTACCCGCAACCTACGCTATAAGAAAACAGTTGTTCTCTATCTTCATCTGTTGTCTGCGCTTTCCATTTTCTTTTTTGGGTGGACATTACTGGTGGTTGACAAGTCATTAATACTACCGCTTTTTTTTATCTCCTACTGTATTTTTTCATTGTGCATGGGGCTGACAATACCGGTATGGCTTAACTATATTGCACGCATCTTTTCCGAGAGTAAAACAGTCCCCGGCATCGGTTATATGATGCTGTTTCAAAATATTGGTAAAATTATATCGAGTTTTTTTATCCTTAAGGTTGTCGAAAAATACGCATTTTCCATACCATCCTGCAGTGGCATATTCATTATTACGGGTACGCTCTTTATAATTGGTTCTCTGTGTTTTGTTTTTACCAAGGAAATTGCCGATAAAAATGATCCGGCCCCGGATACGCTCAGCTTTATCCGTCATGTCACTTTATCGTTAACGGAGATTTGTAAAAACCGGTCTTTTCTTATATTCCTGGTGGCGGATCTCGACTTCTACATAATTATCACGATACTTTCTTTTTATGCTAATTACGCCACCGAATATTTTGGTGTCAACCAAGCCGTGGCGGCAGGACTTTTTGTCGCATTTATCTATGCCGGTTCGATAACGGTCAACATTTTTCTTGGTACAATGAATCTGTTGCACCTCCGCCAAAAATTCATACTCTCGAAATGTATTACTTTTACTGCCTTGATAATACTTATCGTAGTTCCTGGAAACTGGAGTTTTTTTCTTATCAGCTACATGCTGGGAAGTGTAAGGGCGATTCGCAATATGGTATATACACCGCTGGTGAAAAAACTCTCGAAAAAGACCGATGCCACACCCTATTTCGCCTTTGCCCCTATTTTAACCTTACCGGTGGGGTTTGGTTTCCCCTTGTTATTTGGCAAGTTGCTTGACACATACGCCCACCTGGGCGTCCTATCATACAAAATACTTTTTGGGGTATCGGCTCTGCTTATCGCCTTTACCTTTTATTTTACTCTGTTGACAAAGTATGAAGGCCAATAGTTCAATAGGCCAATCATTTTACAGGGTCAGGAGATTGTCTGTTTCGCTGCGCAGTGGTGTAGTTCCGGCAACCTTTGCCAATATTCTGCCCGGATATGAGAATCTATCGCTGTTTCTGGTAAACAGAATACCATCAGTTCTGCTTTTCACATGATGAACGTGCTGGTTGTCGCTGCTGGTCGACAATGGGTTGATAACTTCTGCGATAACGTCACCTTCTCGGATTTGATCTCCAAGATCTTTCAAATAAACGACTATGCCAGCTTCAGCACTTGTCACATAGTCAACTCCAGTTAATGGTATGGCATCATTTTTTAACGGTGGAACATGCGGAGGAAGACCTCCCAAACAGTTTCGTTGTTGCAGGAAACGAACGATGTTTAGGGCATCTTTTTGGGCAATTTCATAATAGGTGTCAGCAGCACCACGCAATTCAATGGTTGCAGAAAGGCAAGCGGGTGGAATGGGATAATCCGGAAAAGTGGCTGCCAAATCCCACCAGATTCTGCTGCATGCCTCATCAAAAGGATTATCACCAGAATTTTTGGCCAGCAAAGTTATTTCAGCACCAAGATATGCCGCTAAATCAGTAGCATCAGGCCATAGGGGAGTTCCAATATAAAGATGCAGCAGTGCTTCATTGTCACAGTGAAGGTCAAGAACAATGTCGGCATCATGAGCCAATAAAAGCAGTTGCTTCTTTAAAAATTCAGCGTCATCTTCAGTCCTCACTTCGGCAATGGATTCTTTAAAGCATTTACGGATCAAGGTGACATTTTGTGCACCATCACTGCTCAGCTTGTCTTTGACTTTTTCTAATACCGCTTCGGTGACCTCAAGGTGTTGTCTATTAAAATTTATTGCGTTGGCAAAATGGAACCGCCCATGCAAAATATCATCCTTCCATTGGCCCATTCCTATTGGGTTTGCCAGAGGAACGAGAATGATCTCACTGGTTATCTCAGATACATTTAACAACTTTTGCAAATGATGGGCGACAAGAAACCCGGGAGCTTCATCTGCATGGAGTCCCGCCTGTATGTACACTTTTTTTCCAAAGGATGGGTCGCCGTAGCGTATGATTTCGATAAATTTGGTGGATCCAGGGCAGCATGAGGGTAATTCTATGATTTCCCTTGTTTTCATGTATGAGCCTTGATTGTGGATTTGTCTGCGAGCTGGGGCTGGAGGTGTGCATGCCAGCGCTTTTCCAGCATCTTGATGAGAAATACAATCGAAAAGGTAATTGCCATGTAGAGTATCGCGGCGGTCAGGAAGGCTTCATAGGGGCTGTAGTAGCGGGAATTGATAATTCGAGCTGCGCCGGTTATATCAATTATGGTGATTACGCTTGCCAGTGAACTGCCATGCAGCATGAAGATAATTTCATTGCTGTAAGCGGGCAGTGCCCGACGAAAGGCGCTTGGCAGAATGATTCTTCTGAGCATGGTAAGTCGAGACATGCCTGCTGCGATTGCAGCTTCAATTTCACCATGGGGTGTCGCCACCATTGCGCCTCGTATTATTTCGGTCGTATAGGCGCAGGTATTGAGGGTAAAAGCAAACAGTGCGCAGAAGTATGCTTCTTTGAAAAGAGGCCAGAGAAATGATTCTTTGAGAATCTCGAATTGACCGAAACCATAGTATACCAGAAACATCTGGACCAAACGCGGGGTACCGCGGAAAAAATAAATATACGCCCGAACGGGTGCTTGAAATACT
>JAAUYD010061828.1_pt1 | contig 12073 bp, 9 predicted proteins | sample 7278101 | NCBI WGS metagenome assembly JAAUYD01 (sample SAMN14350128, study PRJNA611818) | marine sediment metagenome | isolation source: surface marine sediment (0.6m) | place: French Polynesia: Moorea | collected 2018-08 | reverse complement strand
ATTCCTAGTGGATATACTTTGGGTACAGCAAATGATTTAGCTGTGACTGTTTCTGGTACTCCCATTACAAACCAAAACTTTGGATTTGATGAAATTACTACTACAATTTCCGGTACCCTCTACGAAGACAGTGACGGTGGTGATGATTTAGATCCCAGCGAACCAAAATTACCTGCAGGTATTACTGTTCAACTTCTTGATAGTGGAAATCAAGTCCTGCAAAGTACTACTACTGACTCAAGTGGTAACTATAATTTTACTGGTGTTACCAACGGAGATTATACAATTCGAGTAGACACCACAGATACAGATATTCCTAGTGGATATACTTTGGGTACAGCAAATGATTTAGCTGTGACTGTTTCTGGTACTCCCATTACAAACCAAAACTTTGGATTTGATGAAAGTAATCCAAATGTATTACTAGTAAAACGCATAACTTCTATTAACAGTAATACTACTACTAATGGCGGAGATGACCTTTCAGCCTATAATAACGAACAAGACGATCTGAATACAGGTGGCAATCCCTACGACGATAATGACATCACACTAGCCGACCCTTCCAGCGACACTGACCCACAAAAAGATACAGACAAATGGCCTCCTCTCGAAACCTTCCTCATCGGTGGCATTAACGGCGGTACGGTAGATCCACTGGATGAAATTGAATATACCATTTATTATCTCTCGACGGGCGATACCGAAGCGAAAAACGTACTATTTTGCGATCGCGTTCCCACAAACACTACCTTTATCTCCACCGCTTTCAACAGTGAAACTAATAAAGCCACTGGCGGCTTAGATACTGCAGACAGAGGAATTATCTGGCAATACAACAATATCATCCAATCCCTAACCAATGTTACAGATGGCGATGCAGGTCAATATTTTGCTCCTGGTGTAGATCCCAAAACAGTTTATCCTGATATTGATTGTGGTGGTGAAAATACTAATGGTGCAGTTGTAGTCAACTTGGGCGATCTACCTAATGCTACTGCTCCGGGCTTTCCGACTAATTCCTATGGTTTTGTTCGTTTCCGGGGAAAAGTAAAATAGAAACTATTCCTAAAGCCATATTTTCTTATAGAGACATAGCACTGCTAAATCTTTGACATTATTTTTCGTGTAAAACTGAATTTATATTAAAGCCTGCGACATAGCTACTCTTGACTAGACAATGCAGTTGCATTACCTTCAAGGTAGAATTCGATCAATAAGTTGAGTTAGTTGGTAGAAAAATATATGGCTGAAACATTCAATTTTCAAGCAGAATCTACTCTGACTGACCGATACCAGACTACAGTTCCTGAAGTTGTGCGAAAAGCATTGCGCTTAAACAAACGTGACAAGATTCATTATATTATTCAGCCAAATGGTCAAGTCATAATGTCTCGTGCTCAAACTGACTGTGCTCAAACTGAAGACGAAGATCCAGTACTGGGAAAATTTCTAAATTTTCTCGCCCAAGATATGAACAATAATCCTCAAAATATAAAAGTTATTGGCTCTGATTTACTTCATCGCACTCAGTCCCTAGTTGATGATATTGAGTTAGATCTTGATGCACCACTATCTGAAGAGGATGAATAAACTTGTCAGATTTCAACTTGTCAGATATTGAGCCAGTGAAAATTAATGGATGGAGTATCTTTGCACATTCTCTTTTTCTAGACCAATTTGAAGAACTTTTAACTCAAGTTGAACTGCTACGTCAAAAATATCCCCAGAATTACCAGAAAAAAAACGCTACGAAACGATTAGCTGCGATCGCTAAACTCGTATTTGAGGTGATTCCCCAAGACCCAACACGTAATGAGTATCGTCAAGGCGCTACCCTAGGTGAAAAGTATAAACACTGGTTTAGAGCCAAATTTTTCCAACAGTACAGACTCTTCTTTAGGTATCATCAAGCAAGTAAAATCATTGTATTTGCTTGGGTTAATGATGATAACTCTAAGCGGGCTTATGGTACTAAAACAGACGCTTATCGAGTTTTCCAGAAAATGCTTGAGAACGATCGCCCTCCAGATAATTGGGATCTTCTTCTCAAAGAAACGAAAGCTCAATGCGATCGCTTAGAAAAAGCTATCGATGCAGAAATTTAATTTTTATCATACTCTTTACTTCTATTTACAGAAATATATTTGCCAGAAATATAGTTACCAGAAATATAGTTACCAGAAATATATTCACATAAATAACCTTACAAAAAGCATTCATGCACATTTTTTACAGAGACGTAGCTAGGTCTCTATTTTTTTGGGTAATACTTGATGCATACCAACCCGCTAAAAACAATTTTGATTTGCACTTGACAACTCATAGTCATTACGAGTACGCTTAGATTAACGTGATTGAGATTAATGTAATTACTAAGGAGATAAATTTATGCTTCCTAATAAAGAAGGGCAAAAAGTTCCTGCAGTTAATTTTCGCGTTCGTAAAGATGGTCAATGGGTTGATGTAAGCACGGATGATTTATTTGCAGGAAAAAAAATAATCGTTTTCTCTTTACCTGGAGCTTTTACCCCAACCTGTTCTTCAGCGCACTTACCAGGTTACAACAACTTGGCTGGAGTGTTTAAAGAAAATGGTGTTGATGAAATTGTTTGTATTTCCGTAAATGACACCTTTGTCATGAATGAATGGGCAAAAGATCAAGAAGCAGATAATGTGACTTTAATTCCTGATGGTAATGGTGAATTTACTGAAGGAATGGGCATGCTTGTTGATAAGTCAGATCTTGGTTTTGGTAAACGTTCTTGGCGCTATTCCATGTTAGTTAGCAATGGGGTAGTTGAGAAGATGTTTATTGAGCCAGAAGAGCCAGGAGATCCATTCAAAGTTTCCGATGCGGAAACCATGCTCAATTACATTAACCCACAAGCAGTTCAACCCAAAAATGTTTTCATCTTTTCTAAAGAAGGTTGTCCTTTCTGTGCTCGTGCGAAAGAAATGCTCAAGCAAAATGGCTTGACCTATGAAGAAATTAACTTGGGTAAAGATTATTCAACTCGTACCTTAAAAGCTGTTGCTAATGCGACAACAACTCCCCAAGTATTCATCGATGGTAAACTGGTAGGTGGTTCTGAAGAATTAGCAGCTTACTTTGGTGTAAAGTAATATCAGTTAACCTTTTTTCTAGTTAATGTTGTAGTGTCTTGCTGATTGACTCTAGAAATTATTCTTAGATATCTCAGAAAATAATGTAGAGACGTGACAGAGTCTGCGGTGTGCATGTTAGCCTCTGTCACGTTTATAGCAGATTTTGGTTTATGAAGATTTAATTTCTAGGATTTAATTTCTAGGATTTAATTTCTAAGATTTAATTTCTAAGATTTAATTTCTAAGAAAATCTATTTTTCTATTCCCCGTTCCCTATTCCCTCACACCTAAATATGAATGCCCATAACCAAGTTGAATATTGGGATTGAGAAGGAGTCAAATAGTCGCTATTTACCAAATAATCCTCCATAAATATACTATAGGAATCCTATTTGATTTATGAACGGGTGACTCCTGTTAGCGATCGCAATCCATTTTTTTATGTATAAAAAGCTTGATATCCTAACAATTGATTCTTCAACAAAATAAACTATAAATAAAAATTATAAATTAAATATATACCTAAATAGGTAGAACTAAAGATGCGAGCATCATTTTATGATTAGCAAGGTGTTTATCTATTAAAGTGATTTATCTATTAGTTTTGGAAAATTGTTTCAGAGGGAAATAAGTTTCAGAGGGAAATAAGTTTCAGAGGAAAATAGTTATCCTGTAATTTTTCCCCGTATAATTTTCCCATATCTTTATTTCATACTCAAAGGTTCTAAACTCCTTCAGGTTCTGAAACCCAAATATTGTAAAGCCAAATATTGTAAAGCCAAAAGTTGTAATACAAATTCTTTATGAGCTTGCATAAAATGCTCAAAGCCAAAAAATTATTTCGTAAGAGTTTTAGTTAGGTGTCGCGATTCTATGCATTTTCATATGAAATTGGTATAAAACCAAAAAGTTGTGAAACCCAAAAATGCAGACACTATAAAATTTTAACCCGAAAAGTCTATTAACCCCAAAAGTTAATTGAAGTAAGATGTCAAAAAAACTATCCAAACAGATTATTATTGTCGGTGCAGGACCTGGTGGTTTAGCAACAGCTATGAGGTTAGCTCATTCGGGCTACAAAGTACAAATCTTTGAAGCAGCTGATCGAGTCGGTGGTAGAATGGGCGGTTTCAATGATGGGGCTTATGGTTTTGATACTGGACCAACTATTTTGCAAGTACCCCGTTTATATAAAAATTTGTTTGCAGAATCGGGGTTGAAATTATCTGATTACATTAGCTTTAAACCCTTAGAACCTAACACTCGGATTTGCTTTTGGGATAATACTCAGCTCGATTTAACTTCCAATTTAGGTGCTTTTAAAACTCAACTAGCGGCGATGCGTTCCGACCTACCTGCAGCTTTTCAACGTTGGTATGAAGAACATGTTCGCAAATATGATTCCAGTTACGACGCTTATTTGGGGACACCACCACGCTCCGTATTAGGTTATTTACGCCTCAATGAAATTCTTGCTGCAATACCATTTCGTCCTTGGGAAAGTTTATATCAGCATTTTTGGCGCTTCTTTAGAGACGATCGCTTAGTCTATGCTTTGGGTTATCCTTCCAAATATTTAGGTATGCATCCAACTCTTTCTCCCAGCGTTTTTAGTTTAATTCCTTATTTAGAATTTGCTGATGGAGTGTGGCATCCTGAGGGAGGTTTCCGCAATCTCGCCACTGCGATGGGGAAAGCTGCAACAGATCTGGGTGTTACCATTAATTTGCAAAATCCTGTAAAACAAGTTTGGATCGAAAATGGACAAGCTCGGGGTATTGAACTAGAAAATGGAGAGCAAATAAAAGCAGATGCAGTGGTAGTTAATGCAGATTTTGCATATGCGGTCAAGAATCTATTACCAGATTCAGCACGAGATCGCCACTACAGCGACAAAAAACTCAAGCGAATGAAATTTTCCTGTTCTACATTTATGTTGTATTTGGGAATAGATAAACGCTACGAAGATTTACCCCATCATCAAATTTATCTTTCCGAGCACATTCGCCGTCAGAGAAAACCCTGGCTAGATGATTCAGCCTTGGATGAAACAAATCCTTCTTTTTATGTATGTAATCCTACTATCATCGACCCAAGTAATGCACCTGAAGGTCATAGTACCTTATATGTTTTAGTGCCAATTCCTAATACTTCCCATGATGTCAATTGGCAAAGCAAACAAAAATCTTATCGTGACTTTATTATCAACAGAATGCATCTATTGGGTTTCAAAGATGTAGAGAAACATATTATGACAGAAACTTGTTACACAGCAGATACTTGGGTCAATGACTACAATGTTCACCTAGGTGCAGTTTTTAATATCAGTCATAATTGGAGTCAACTCGGTCCTTTCCGTCCTCCTATTCGTTCCCGTAATACTAAGGGATTGTATTGGGTTGGTGGTGCTGTTCATCCTGGTAGCGGACTGATTACCATTTTGGAATCTGCCAAAAGTGCTACTGTGTTTATTAAGCAAGATTTATTTGAATAATTCAGGACGAAAACAAACCAGAAAGTCCAATTAATAAATGGTTTATAGCATCAAATTAACTGTTAATACATGGCTAATAATTAGTTTTATTCTATTTAGTTTTTTGTTGCTTACAAACGTGTTAAATATTACAGCCAAAACTTAAATGATACCGGATGTCGGAAACTTATAATTGATGGGAGCATAAAAAGTATATGAGAAAATAGGATAATTTGAATTGCATCTGAACTTAGCACTATTTACAGATAAGTCTAATAACAGGCTATTTACAAAAAAGTCTAATAACAAACGGGGATTGTTTTGGGCGACTCGAACGCGCATTCTTTTGTGGTATATATTGACAATCACTTTTATTTCCATTGTCTCAATTCCAGTGTTTCGTGAGTTACTGTATATTCGTGTCGATGCACGGGTGCGTAAAGACTTGGTGAAAAGAGTAAAGATATTTAATCAATTGATAGAAAATGAGGCTGAGACCTCACTACCTGCATCATATTCTGCGAAGAAACTGAAATTAGAAGAATTAGAGGCTTCCGATTCTACTTTTGTACGTCCATCCTCCCAAGAAGAACTAAAAGATTTTTTTGATACATTTTTGATGGAACAGCTTCCGGAAGACGAGACTTTTTTTCTGGCTTTCGTTGGTGGTAAGTTTTATAAATCAAATCCCCGAGGACGACCGGAAATATTCGATAGAGATACACCATTAATGCGTCACTGGGCAAAAATACTGATACCAGAAACAGGCGAAAAGCTATTAACCGATCGCAAACTGGGTGGCATAATTTATATAACTCAACCAGTACAAATACAAGGAAAGAACTTAGGAGTATTTGTAATAGCTCACACTGTAGGTGACGAACGCCAAGAAGCAATTGAAGCGGTCGGCGTTGTGGTTCAAGTTATGACTGTAGTTATGTTTGGGGCTTTAATACTAGCTTGGATTGCTTCTGGTAAGGTACTGGCTCCCTTACATTCCTTTAGTACAACTGCTCGTTCTATTAGCGAATCAGATTTGAGTCAAAGGATTCCAGTATATGGCAAAGATGAGCTTGCAGATTTAGCAACCACTTTCAACGAAATGATGGACAGATTGGAAGCAGCTTTCACTACTCAACGCCATTTTATTAATGATGCAGGGCACGAACTACGAATACCTCTTAGTATTATTCATGGCTATTTGGGATTAATCGATGATGATGATCCAGAAGAAATAGAAAGAATCGTAGAGTTGGTATTTGACGAATTGGATCGAATGAACAAACTTGTAGAAGATTTAATTCTATTAGCAAAAGCAGAACGTCCAGATTTCTTACACTTAGAAAAAGTTGATGTTAGCAGTTTAAGTGAAGAGTTATTTGCAAAAGCCCAAGTTTTAGCAAAACGTAACTGGTGCTTCGATGGAAATGCCACAGTAACAATTTTAGTAGACCCTCAACGCCTGACACAAGCAATGATGAAGCTTATAGAAAATGCAATTCAACATACAGTTAGTACTGACACAGTTGCAATTGGTTCTTCCATTGCTCAAGGTCACGTAAAATTTTGGGTACGCGATACAGGAGAAGGAATTGATCAGAAAGAGCAACAAAGGATTTTTGAACGATTTGCTCATGTTGCTAACGGTCATCATGGTTGCGCAGGTACTGGTACTGGGTTGGGATTATCTATTGTTAAGATTATTGCAGAGGCTCATGATGGTGAAGTAAAACTACACAGCCAACCTGGTGAAGGTGCTAAATTTTGCATTGTTCTCCCAATAAAGTCACTTCCTTCAGCCATACAATAATATCTTGTTGATTCTTAAGTATAGCGCTACGCGCAAGTAAAAAGTCATTAGCGTAAGCGCGGAAGCGTTTGTACGCATTACATGAACCGTAGTGCGGAAACCGTAGGTAATGACTAATGTCACGCTACGCTAATGCGTGTCCGTAGGACATAAGCTTATAAATCATAGCTTTTGGAATTTACCAATGTCCTAACCTTATTACGTACTGCTATATGATGTTAAAGAGTATTTGTTAACACTCCCTGGGCTAAAGCCGCTATAGATTTTACCTTAGTTTTTACTTTCAAAAATAAAAATGTCCATATCTGCAGCTCATCAACTACGAAAATTACTTGAGAGTCCGGAAATTTTAATAATTCCGGGGGTATATGACTGTCTGAGCGCCAAATTAGTAGAACAGGTTGGTTTTGAAGTTGCTGCAACCAGTGGTTTTGGAATTGCTGCTTCGACTCTAGGATTACCAGATTACGGTTTTTTAAGTGCTACAGAAATGTTCTACAGTGTAGGAAGAATTGCCCAATCAATAAGTATTCCCCTCATCGCTGATTTGGATACCGGTTATGGTAATGCTTTAAATGTCATGCGGACTATTAAAGACGCCGTACAGTTGGGATTAGCAGGAGCGATCTTAGAAGACCAGGAATCTCCAAAAAAATGCGGTCATTTTGAGAATAAAAGGGTGATTCCTGCAATTGAACATGTAAATAAAATCCGTGCTGCAGTTGAAGCTCGCGCTGATAGTGGTTTGGTAATTATTGCTCGTACAGACGCTCGTGCGCCCTTAGGTTTAGAAGCAGCCATTAGTCGTGGTCATGCATATATTGAAGCTGGCGCAGATGTATTATTTGTTGAAGCACCCCAGTCTAAAGATGAATTGCAAAGTATTGCTGCAGCTTTTTCCAATGTACCTCTTGTAGCGAATATTGTTGAAGGTGGTAAAACCCCCCAACTCTCAGCTTCTGAGTTACAACAAATGGGTTTCAAAATAGTATTTTTCCCATTATCTGGCTTACTTGCAGTAACAAAAGTAATGGCTGCTTGTCTGAGTCATTTAAAAGCAGAAGGAACTACGGCTAATTTTTCTGAATTTGTCAACTTCCAAGAATTTCAAGAATTAATTGGTGTTCCCAAATATTTACAGTTAGAAAAACATTTTGCTGTACCCGATAACGTTATAAATCTCTAAGTATTCTTGTTTTTTGACTAATTAATCAATAATCCAGCAGCAATAAACCAAACAACTAACAATAGTCCCATGATTTTTTAGCCCATTATTTTTTAGAGCTTGTAGAGACCACTTATTGGGTCATCTCCATACTAATTTTTTTGGTATTTATAAGTTACCCCACTCACAGCACCCATTAGCAACCAGAAGATTGCATTCAAGCGTAAGTCAAAAATACTAACATCAACTGTATTGAATAAAATTAATCCACCCAAGGCCACAAGATAGCTAAAGAATACTAACCTATCTTCCTTTTTGTAGTTAATAAACTTAATAAATACTTTAATCCCTGCAATTAAAATCCAAATAAGTAAACCACAAAACATAATAGTTGCAGGTAAACCAGTTTCAGCAGATAACATCAAAAATAAGTTGTGGGGATGACCAAGCCATATTTGCATTTTTGCTTGATAAAGTGCAGTAAAATTTCTTAACCCCCAACCAGTCCAAGGTCGTTCTTGAGTTAATGACCAAGCAAATTGCCATTGGGTACTACGCATGAGTTCCACTGGTCTATCTGGATACATTTGGTCATTAAAACGCGCCCAGAAAAATTCCGGTATTATGCGGCGAAAAAATCGAGCGATCGCTAAAGGTGCAAAGGCTGCTAATAAGACACAAGTTGCAAATAAAGTCACTCCCATGACTAAAATACGCCAACCCCGATTGATTGCATAAACCAAACAAGCTAACAGTGCAATTACCCAAGCATTACGGGAATTAGTTAAAATTAATGCTATAAAATTAGCAATCACCGTAATAGTGAGAAAAATAAAAGTTGGAGAAATACGCGATATGAATGAGAATGAATTAAATTCTCTTTCTTGTTCTGGATTTATTTCTGGAGTTATTCCTGAGTTAGAATCTTTAGAACCGTAATCTTTGCGACCAAAATTTTTGAGATTGACATTTCTGAGATTGAAGTCTTTGGGATTGAGCCACTGCAAACTTTCCAACCACAAACCCAAACCCAAAATAAATACAACTGTCAGATAACCGGCAAAGATGTTAGCGTACATGAACACCGAAGCCATGCGTCCAACAGGATTTCCCCCAACTGTGAGGTACCATCCAAAAACATTTTCCCATTCAGCAGGAGTAGACCAACCAAAAAATAACTGCCCAAAACCAATCAGTGCGATCGGCAAAGATGTAATAACTAAAATCCAAGATATCTGTCGAAGTTGGACGGTTGTTTGAACTATAATCCCAAATACAGCACATGCCAAAAAGAATGGCAATAAATTAAATAAACCAAGTAAAGCAACTACTCGTTCTTGAGCAAAAAAATTAGTAACAATTAAAACTCCACACAGAAAAGCAAAGCCCTGATTAATTGGGCGGTTGATAATTGTCTGAAATTGTTTTAATCCAGTCAGCAATGCCAAACCCAGGCTAACAGCCCCTAGAGTTGGAAACAAAGGTAATAGTAATAGTCCTAGTTGAGTGCAATTCCAGGAGAACTGCAAACCAGGGTTTGGATGTCGAAAAGGGTTTTTTAAGCTATTTCCCAGCATTCCGTACGCGTCAAACGAATTTGAGCTAAAGCAAATATAGTCGGAATTATACGACCATAATTAGTTGCGATCGCCCTCCAACCCAAATCAGCAAAAAACCAACACCACATCACTGGACCAAGAAAAGTTAATGTACTGCGGACGGCACCATAACGCGCAGCACTTACAGCCATTCCCCGGCGTGCCATTTGTAAACTGACGTAATTTTGAAATTGACCTACTGCAACTGCAGAACCCTTAATTGCAGCTTGTCTTGCTACTTGATAAGTTGCAAAATGTATCGCAAATTGGCGAGCAATATGTTTGAGTAAAAATGGTTTCACCACTGAAGTAAGTGCAAGTGCACTACCACCCTTAAAAATTAAACCCAAGGGATCGCGCTGTAAGGTTAAAGGTAAAGGTTCTTTAAGTTCTGACTGTGCTAAATGACGCTGAATACGTAACGTCATTTGATGTTGTTCGCTTTTAGGTAATTTCCTCCATACTTTTCCCAGCAAGTGTAAAAATACTTCGGCTTCCAGATCGACAGTTGTCAATTGTGTTGAGTAAGGAATCTTCAGATGCTTACAGACTTGAATGATGGCTTCACGGTAAGTTACTCCCTTAGTTTTTCTCCGCAATACAGTCATTCCATCAGCAGCTAAAAATCGAAAGCGTTCTTCCAGAGAATCTAACCATGCTGTACGGTCTTGGCTTTGGATTTCTATTGGCTCAGGTGTATTCACATAATCCAGAGGATTGAATTTGCGGCTGAACAAAATTGCTGTCAAATTCTGCAATTCCTCTTCAGTCGCGACTTCTAAAGCTGTTCTTAATTCATCCAATTTGCCTTCCTCCACATCCTACAGCTTAAACCTGTACTTTATTCTACTATTTGGGCATTGAGCATTGGGAATTGTGATTAGTTGGTAGGTTTTCATACGAGTGAGTTAAAAAACTATTGTCAACACATCATCAAACATCAAGTAGGCTAACAGAGCCTTCATCTAAAAATAATTTTGCTTGGGGTTGTTGACGCAAAATAGAAGCTGGAAAATTTTTAGTTATATCTCCCTGCAACATTTGTTTTACAACTTTTGCTTTATGTTTTCCTGGTGCGAGACAAAATATTTTGCTCGCAGAACAAATCGCTGGAATAGTCAGAGTAAAAGCATATTTTGGTACGCTTTCTAAATTGGGAAAATGACCTTCTGTTACTTGTTGCTGATGATTTACTGCATCTAGCCTTACCAGTTTGATCGTCTGTGAATCTTGAAAATCAGCAACAGATGGTTCGTTGAATCCTAAATGTCCGTTTGCTCCCACTCCCAACAAACATAAATCAATCGGTTGCAAACACAGTAATCGAGTATAGCGGTCACATTCCTTTAAAGGTTGTAAAGTGTCTCCTTCAATGTAATTAAACTTTTTTGGTTTGACTTTTTTCTCTATTCTTTCTCGTAAATAATAACGAAAACTTGAAGAATGCTCGGCATCAATTCCTAAATACTCATCTAAATGGAAACAAACTATCCGCGACCAGTCAATACCATCTAAAGCAGTTAAAATATCCAGAAATTGAATTTGAGAATTACCTGTTGCAAATATTACTCTAGCAGTTTCTCGAACCTCGAGAATATCCTGTAAAAATTTCCGAACTGTTTGGGCTGTATCTTGTGCTAAGTCAGCTTCATAATTGTAAATTTGTACACTTAAGTCATCGATGCAAAGAAGTTTTTTGGCGATGGGCATATCTTGATGGGGAAATTGTTCGCGCTCTTCTCAAGCAATGGTTAAAGATATTTTATAGTCTCACACTAAACAAATTAGTAAACCTATTATCTTTTTTGTTAGGACTTACGCAACAAGAAAATGTCATTGCGACCGGAACGCAGTGTAGGGAAGCAATCCCAGTATCTGGGGAGATTACGTCGCTGTCGCTCGTAATGACGCAATTACGT
>JAAUYD010040622.1_pt1 | contig 12073 bp, 8 predicted proteins | sample 7278101 | NCBI WGS metagenome assembly JAAUYD01 (sample SAMN14350128, study PRJNA611818) | marine sediment metagenome | isolation source: surface marine sediment (0.6m) | place: French Polynesia: Moorea | collected 2018-08 | reverse complement strand
GACGGCTCGCCCGGGTCAACGACAAGCCCGTCAGGAGGGCTTTGGACGTGGTCGGTCGTCTCGTTGATCTGCGGAACCATGGAGCGCGCGAGACCATTCAGCACTATCAGCCGGCCGCGCTTCACCAAGTGCGGATCGCCGAGAACGCGGCGCATCTGTGTTAGCGTACTGCCGACCGCTGGATGGCAAGGCCGCTAGACGCATCGCGGAAGCGACGGGTGCATCCCTCAACTGCTGATCCACCTCGGCGCGGGCCGGGTGCGTATCCGCCGACCGGGGCGAAGCCCGATTCATGCACTCGGCCCTGAACGAGAACCACCTGCTGACCACCAACGCCGGCGGCCTTCCTCCACGACCACCTGAGCCGGAACGCCCACTCCGACTTCACAACCCTCAGCGCGCTCCCAACTGACCCCGTCGGGAACGTCCGGACTGCGGTAGCCGCGAACTGCAACACATCGGTCTCGACGCTCCGCATGCTCGCAGTTGATCCGACACTAGAGACCCGGCCTATGGCCCTTGCCTGCCTTGCTGGTGCCAGCGCCCGGTAGCGCACCAGTTCGGACCACGCGACAAGCGAGGGCTCTACGAGAAGGTGAAGCGATTGGCATGGAGTAGTCCAGGCTCTTCCTAGTGAGCGAGATGGGGACCCAGAGCGCGTCCCTCAGCCGCGATCGACCCGGTACCGGGCGTCGTCGTCGTAGCGCTCCTGCACACCGATGAACTCGACGAACTCGGGGAAGTCGATCATCGAGTCGCGCAGCGACTCGCTCTCGCCGTGCTCGAGCAGGTGGCTGTAGGCGCTCCTCAGGGCATGGGCCGCCGAGAACAGGCCCGTCAGCACGAACCCCATGCTGAAGAAGCCCAGCTCCTTGACCTGCTCCGGGGTGATCAGCGGTGTGTCGCCGCCCTCGATCAGGTTGATGGCGAGCGGCCCCGGGAGCTCGGCGCCGATGCGCCGGATCTCTTCGAGGTTGCGCGGGCCTTCCACGAACAGGACGTTGGCGCCCGCTTCCTTGTAGAGCCTCGCGCGGCGGATGGCCTCGTCGAGCCCGTGGGTCATGATGGCATCGGTGCGGGCGGTGATGACGAAAGGCGCGTCGCCGCGCGCGTCGGAAGCGGCGCGGATCTTGGCGGCGTGCTCCTCGGCGTCGATCACGTCCTTGCCGCGCATGTGTCCGCAGCGCTTGGGCCAGGTCTGATCCTCGAGCAGGATCCCGAACGCGCCCATGCCGACCAGCTCGCGCACCATTCTCTGGACGTTGAGTGGCCCCCCGAAGCCGGTGTCGCCGTCCACCATCAGGCGGATGTCCACGCGGTTGAGGATCCGGCGGGCCGTGTCCAGGATCTCGGTCTGGGTCAGCAGGCCGAAGTCCGGCTCGCCCAGGTAGCTCGCTGCGACACCGTAGCCCGTGAGGACGGCGCCACCGAAGCCGACGGACCGGGCCATGCGCGCGGACAGCACGTCGTAGACACCGGGCACGATGGTGATCTCTCGCGCGGCCATGAGCGGGTGAACCTTGGGTTCCATCACGAGTCCTCCTAGTTCCAGTTGCCGGTCTGTGTCTCCTCGTACGGGGACAGTATGCTCCTTCGACCGCAAGAGCCTGGAGCACTCGACGTGGCCGACGCATGGACCGTACTGAAGAGCGAAATCGGACATGAGGGCGGATGGTGGCGCCTGCGTCTGGACAGGTGCCGGACTCCGGCCGATCTCGTGATCGACGACTATCCGGTTCTCGAGTATCCGGATTGGGTGAATGTCGTCGCGCTCCGCGAGGAAGACGGCAAGGTCATCCTGACGAGGGAGTATCGGCATGCTCTAGGCCAGGCGGTCCTTGGGCTACCGGGAGGGACCGTCGAGCCCGCAGAAATGTCCCTCGGAAACGCCGGACGAGAGAAGGCCGCTGTTCGAGAGCTGCTCGAGGAGACTGGACGCCTACCCGCAAAGATCATCCGGATCGGCGAGACGCTTCCAAATTCGGCGACCCACACCAACAGGCTGACGAGTTTCCTGGCGCTCGATGCAGTCCTGCACAGGAAGGCCGACCTGGACGACGAATCCGGCGCGGCGATCCGCCTCGAGCTCTTCGATCTGCCTGACTTGGTCACGGGCATTCGTCAGGGTCGAATACTCATGGATAGCGGCCACGTCGCAGCGATCTATGCGGCAGCGGGCTTCCTGAACGACGGTGCCGTATCGGCGAGATGAAGTCCCGAAATGGCCCGCTCGTTCCAATCGTGGGCGATCACTTCTTGGAGATCCCCACAAGAAGGTGAAGGGACTGGGGACGGCTCCGGCCCCCAAGAGGGTGGTAGGCTTTCCGGATGGAGCTCGACGCCTACCTAAAGCGCATCGGCTTCCACGAGCCGCTGAGCGTCGACCTCGACGGCCTGCGACGCCTCCACCGCGCACACCTGCACGGCATCACCTACGAGAACCTCGACGTACAGCTGGGTCGGGCCGCCGATCTCGACGTCGAGCGGATCTACCGCAAGATCGTCGTCGAGGGGCGCGGCGGGTGGTGCTACGAGATGAACGGGCTCTTCGGGTGGGCGCTCGGGGAGGCGGGCTTCGACGTCACCCGCATGGTGGGCGGGGTGATGGCGAGCCTGGCGGGCGACTTCACGATGGGGAGCCACCTCGTGCTCCGGGTCGAACTCGGCGAGCCCTACCTGATCGACGTCGGCCTGGGGGATGGGCTGATCGAGCCGATCCCGATCCGTGAGGGGACCCACCACCAGGACGACCGCGCGTTCCGGCTCGAGGCCCTCGACGAGGAGGGGCGTTGGCGCTTCCACAACCACGAGGGATGCCCTCCGCGCGACTTCGACTTCCGGCTCGAGCCGGCCGACGAATCCCGCCTGGCCCTGCTCTGCGAGAAGCTCCGGAGTGAACCGAACTCCCTCTTCGTCCAGAACCTGATGTGCATCCGCATGGATCCCGCTGGCGGAACGAAGCACCTGGCGGGCCGGGTCCTGACGCTGCCTGGGGAGGAGAAGCGGGTGCTGCCGGACGTGGACGCCTTCCTCGACGCCCTGGATCGACACTTCGAGCTGCAGGACCCGGAGTTCGCGTCGCTCTGGCCGAAGGTCTGCGCGCGGCACGAGGAGCTCTTCGGAGACGACGAGGGCTAGACCTCGAAGGCCGGGAACCGGGCGCGAGCCGGATCGCAGCAGTCGAGGTGGAAGCACAGCGTCCCCATGCGGCCCTCGTAGAGCGACCAAGGATGATCGGGTGGGCTCTGCTCGCGGGCCACCCGATCGCTCCAGCAGGCGCGCGCGAAGTGCAGGGCGCGGTCGAGCTGCGCCTCCTCTCCCGTGGTGCGATGGAGCGACAGGAACGCGTAGCCGTTGCCCGCGACGCCGTGGCAGATCCCGTTTCCCTTGCGCAGGAGGCCGTAGCGCCACACGTGCCCGGCGGCCCGCCTCGCCGCTTCCAGGTAGGCGACGTCTCCCAGGACCTCGTACGCCCGGGCGAACAGGAAGACGGCTCCGGTCGTCCCGTTGCACCAGTGCACCTTGTCCGTGAAGACGCCCGGCGGACTGTGACGCGACGGCAGGAGCTCCAGCATCCCCCGCTCGGAGTCGATGCAGTGGACGAGACAGTCGAGCGAGGCGCGGACTTCTCCCATGGCGCCCAGCCGTTCGACCAGATCCGGGAAGTGCAGCATCAGGTAGAGGTTCCCGGACAACCCGTGCACGAGCCCGATGTCGTAGCGGTGGGAGAGGTGCTCCTGGCGCTCGGCGCTCCACGTGAAGACCCGCGCCCCGAGCCCGGCGAGCCAGCGGGCCGGCCCACTCCTCGAGCCGACGAGAGAACGCGCGAAGCACTCGAACATGAACCCGTTCAGGTTCATGTAGAGGAGCGGCGGAATGCCCTTCGGGCCCGGCGTGAGCTCCGGGGCATGGACGCGCGCATGGCCGCGACCCACCTCGAGCATCCGTTCGAGAGCGCCGCGAACGAGCTCGTCCGGCACGCTGTCCTCACCGAGCTGGCGGCGCAGGAAGGCCGCCCCGAAGAGGAAGCCACCGCGTCCCCAGAGAAGGTCCTCGGTCGGAAACGGCTCCGCCGCGCGGAGCGCGACCCGCCGGTAGCTCTCGAGGTGGCGATCGCGAGCCGGCCGATCTCCCAGGCGATGCTTGACGACCGCAGCCACGGCAGACACTCCCCCGCTCCCATGGAAGGAGAGCCACTCCTCGGGCCTCGGTACTCCGGAGCGCTCGAGCGACTCGAGCCCGACGTCCAGGTAGCGGCCGGCCTGCTCCAGCAACCGCGCCTCGCCCGTCCGTTCGTGCAGGTGAAGGAGCCCGAAGGCAAGGCCGAGCGGGCCCGCGTACAGCTCCTGACCCAACCGGAAGCGCCCCTGCGGCTTCGGGGGCGTCTCGAGGATCTCGTGGACGCCGCGCTCGACCTCCCTCGCGCAGCGTGCTCGGATCTCCTCGCGCTCGCTCTCGCTCAGCACCTCTCCGTCGGAGCCGGGGGGGGCGACGTCGTTCTCGACGTAGCGCGGTGCGTCGCTGGCCATGCTCGGAGGCTACGCAGTCGTCGCATGGCCGGCCAAGGCGCGAGCGCAATCAGTCCTCGGTGAGCGAGGCCGCTCCCTGAGCCCGTGGGATCCGCACCTCGACGAGCCCGTGGAAGCCGGCGACCCAGGCCGTGTAGCCCTCGGGGTCGGCGAGGATCTCGAGGCCGTAGGGCGCGAGCGAGCCGAGGCCCAGAGGATGCTCGCCGAGCACCCGCCCGCTCTCCACATCCAGCCGCACCAGCCTGTCCTGTGATGCGACCCAGACGACGGATGCATCGTCCGGATCGGGCGCGGGAAGCCCTGACACCGGGAAGGGAGAGCCGAGTCCCGTGTGGGTGTCGAAGCGCAGCAGCCCGCTTCCGCGCGCCCACAGGAAGCGGCCGTCGAAGCACGCGAGCCAGTCGACGTCACCGGGCCACACCACCTCGGCGAGCCGCGTCTGCTTGTCGAGACGCACGAGGCCGACGTCGGTCGCGAGCCAGAGCCGCTCGGAGCGCCTCGGATCCGGGAGGATCCGGCGCACCTCGCCGAAGGGCATGCCTTGCTCGCGCCCCCAGTGCTCCTCCCCGGCGGGCCCGAGCACGCGGATGCCGTTGGCGCGGCGGGGATCCGTCGAGCCGGCCGCCCACCAGGTGCGACCGTCGTGGTGCAGATCGCGGAGAGCCCGGAAGGAGAAGCCTCCCAGAGCGAGCGGCTCGGCGCGCGCTCCGTCGCGGTCGATGACGAAGGCGCGGCCTTGCCCGTAGCTCGCGATGGCGAGCACGTCGTCGTCGCGCACACGCAGCCGATCGACGGAGCTCGCCGCCTCGATCTCGCGCCACTGCGTCCCGTCGTAGATGCCGATTCCGTGGCTTCCGTGGCCGACCCAGATGCGTCCTTCCACCTGGGCCAGGGATCGCGGGGCCCAGCCGGGCGGCGCGATCAGCCCGGGCTCGACGGCTTCGTGCCGCCCCCGTGCGTCCAGGCGATGGAGGCCCTCGGTCGTGGCGAGCAGCAGTCGATCGCCGATCTCGATCAGGTCCTGGCCGCGACCCGCGTGCTCGAACACGACACGCGCGCGTCCCGTCGTCGGATCGCGCAGCAGGTGGCAGCCCGCACCCGGCAGGTGGAGGATCCCGCCCACCCGGCGGGCGCGGATCTCTCCTCGCTGACAGCCCGGCCGCAGGGCACCGTCGATCCACTCTCCGGTGAGCTTCCCAGTCTCGGGATCTAGAGCGAAGAGCTCTCGTCGGTCGCTGCCGACCCAGGCGAGGCCGCTCGCGGGATCGGCCGAGAGCGTGAGGATCCAGTGGTCGGCGCCGGGGGCGCGCACGCCGGGCACACGACGCAGGTCTTCCATCTCGAGCAGGACCGTGAGCTCTCCGGTCTGCACGTCGATGCGGCCGACTCCATCGACGCCCAGCCGCACCAGGAGCCGTCGCTCGGGAAGCCAGGCCAGCTCTTCGGCGCCCCGCTCGATGGGCACGAAGGCCGCCTTCGGCGACGCGGGATCCAGACGCAGCACGCCGCGCTGCGCTGCGACCCAGACCACGCCTCGGCTGCCGGGCTCACCGGCGAGGCCCTTCCCGTTGACGGGAGAGCCGCCCCGCATCAGCCGAGACCAGCCGCTCTCTCCGGGTCGACGTCGCAGCACCGCGCCGTTCGTGATCGCGTAGACGTCCCCGCCCGGCGTCTCGAAGACGTCGTGCACCACGTCGGAGGGAAGGCCGTGGGTGCGGTTCCACTGCTGCCAGGGGCCCTGCGCCGGGCTCCAGTGCATCAGACCGCCGTAGCTCCCGATCCAGACGCCGCCTTCGCTCTCTGCCGATGCGGCCAGGCTCGTCGTGAACCGCACCGAGCCGTGCACGCGCACGCCGGCGGGGGGCGGCTCGAGCCGAGCCCACTCGATGTCGATGCGTTCGACCTGCCAGGAGCCGGGGGCGGGCTCGCGCCGCCCATCTTGCCGTGGCGAGCCACCCCGCTCGCCCGAGGCGTCGCCGCGCTCCGCTTCGGCGCGCGAGTCCGGCGGAACCGCGAAGGCCGCGAAGAGCCGCTCGTCCTTCAGGCCGAAGACCATGCCCTCGCCCGCGGCGATGCGCCTCGACGGCATCGCGAAAGACCCGATCGCCTCCAGGCCCCGGCCCAGCACGTCGACGCGCCGCGCGTTGGTGTGGCCCACGAAGACCCGACCGTCGGCGGCTGCGACGTCGCCGATGTCCCGGAGGCGGATGCCCGTTCCACCGGGAGCCAGCGAAGCATCGTCGACGGCCGCCTCGAACTCTCCGCCGCGCGAGAAGCGCTGGACGCGGCGCTTCTCGGCGACGAACAAGGCGCTCTCATCGAGCGCCAGAGCAACGCTCCAGCTGAAGGATCCACTGCGGCGGCCGCGCCCCAGGCGCTGCCAGCTGAGCCCGCCGTCGGCGCCCACCGCGCGCAGACCGTCCTCGTGGAGCATCACCGTGGTCGTCGCGTCGAGCGGCGCCACGTCCTCGGGCGGCTGAACGCGGATGGATGCGACGTGGCGTCCTTCCGCGTCGTACCGGTGGGCGCCCAGCTGGAAGCCGCCATCGGGACGCGCCACGAAGCGCGCTCGCCGGAGCTCGCTGGCTCCGAGCGCGTCCACGGGAACGAACGGAACCCGTCTCGACACCTCGCCCGAGCGTTCGATCGCGACGAAGCTCGGCGGTTCGGTCACCAGCGCCCACAGGCGCCCCTTCGAGTCGACGCTCAAGTCGGCCGCGTGCGCGAGCTCTCGTTCCCAGGCGACGGCGTAGTCGCCTTCGGCGGGTCCGATGCGCGTCCGGAGTCCGGGCAGCAGGAGCCGCGTCGTGCGGGGAAGCGCCTCCTCTCGGAACTGCAGGAATGCGAGGGCCCGTGCCGCCTCCTTCGGACGCTTCCCGCGGACCCCCGTCAGCACCGGGAGCAGGCCGGCGTCGAGCCCGGGGATGTCCGCGACCAGCTGCTCGACGGGGGCCGCCTCCTGGTAGAGCAGGAGCGTCGTGAGCAGGTAGACCGAGCGCTCGACGAGAGCCGCGTCGTCGGACGACTCGATCACGGCCGCGAAGCCGGACGCGGCGACGGCGTGATCGTCGGCCTCGTAGGCGCGAAGCGACGCCTCGAAGTCGGCGACCTGCGGACCTTCCGCCCCGGCAGCGGTGCCCAGACCGACGGCGATCCAGACGAGTAGTCCGAGCCGGAATCTCACGGGCGGTAGAGCACCGTGAAGGTGAGCTTGGCCGGCGAACGCGCCGGCACCACGAGCCGGGCTTCGGCGATCGACCCACCCGCTCGCCGGCGCACCTCGAGGTCCCCGCTCGCGCCCTCGATCTCGAAGCTCGGGCTGCGGTAGAGATGCTCGAGGATCTCGACCTCGACCTCGCGATCGCGCTGGTTCTCGACGCGGATCTCGATCGTTTCGAGTACGTGGCCGGTCTCGCGGTCGCGCTCGTATCCGAGCTGGCGCCGACGCACCCGGACCCCTCGAGCAGGGCCGAGGGACAGGTCCGCACTCATGGACGCCGGGTCGATGGCCTCCTCCACCAGGAGCGACCCCGCATCGCGGCCCTCGTAGATGCGGCGCTTCGCCGGCGGCAGCGCGGCTGCGATGGCGGCGCGATCGTCATCCGTCATCCGGCGGCGGCGCTCCGCCAGGGCGGGCAGGCCGCGGATCTCGCGCCGTCCCAACAGGACCGTGGGATCGAGCTCGCGCTCGTGGTCGACGAGGCGGCCTCCTTCGACGACGATGCGCTCGGGTCCGAGCGAGATCTCGCGAGACAGCACGCGAACCCGGTGCCGCTCCGCCGTCGGCAGGGTCACACGCGAAGGGAGCGCGATCTCGCGGCGCAGAGAGGCGGGTGTGGGACGTCCGCCGGCCGGCAGCTTGCGTGCGGGCGCGGTGACGAGCGCGACCTGCGCGTCGCGGTAGGCGATGCCCGAGTCGTTGCGCAGCGTGATCCAACCGTCGACGCGGGCCTCGTCTCCGGGTCCCAGCGCGACGTCGAGACTCGCCGCGTAGGTGACGGCGTCGGTCAGGTAGGTCACCGTGACCGGGGCCTCCATCGCCCGGTTCGCCTCCAGCACCCAGTCCATGGTGAGCTCGCGTCCGGCGGGCCGAACCACCGGAACGCCGTGCCCGCCGTACCCGCCTTGCTCGGAAGCCGCCGCCGCCGGCTCGCCGACCTCCACGAGCGACACCCCGTCCGACGCGACGCGGATGCTGGTGGGATCGATTCGCGCGGGCAGCGAGGCGACCTGCAGGCGGTTGCGCCCGGGCCGCAGCACGGCGGATCGCTGCTCACGGACGAGCGCCACTCCATCCGAGTAGACGCTCAGCGACGGCGACTCGGGCGCACCGAGGCGAGGCTCGGGCTCCGCGCTCGCATGCACGGCGAGCAGGGCGACGACCGCCAGGCAGAGGACGCGCACTCGCGTCATGGGGAGCTCCTCGAGGGCACGAGGGATGCGACACCCCGCTCGGCGGCGCCGTTCTCGAAGCCCCCTGGGAGATCGGCCGGCTGCCGCCTGCGACTTGAGTTGCGCACTCGTGAGCAAGTCGGAGCGGGCCCTCGCCCCTTCCCGCGGTATGGTCCCGGCCGTGCCCGATCCGATCTTTGCGCACCCCCGGCTCGCCGGGATCTACGACGCCAACGACGCCGACCGCAGCGACCTCGACGCCTACCTCGCGATCGCCGACGAGCTCGGGGCCCGCTCGCTCCTCGACGTGGGCTGCGGAACCGGGACCCTCGCCTGCCTCGCCGCGGCGCGCGGCCTCTCCGTCGTCGGCGTCGACCCCGCCGATGCCTCGCTCCAGGTGGCACGCGCCAAGCCCGAGGCCTCGGCCGTGCGCTGGCTCCTCGGCGACGCCACCACCCTGCCCCCGCTCCAGGTGGACCTGGCGACGATGACGGGGAACGTGGCCCAGGTCTTCCTCGACGACGGCGAGTGGCAGGCGACACTCGCCGGTGTGCACGCCGCCCTTGAACCCTCGGGACATCTGGTGTTCGAGGTGCGCGACCCGGCTCGGCGCGCCTGGGAGAAGTGGACTCCGGAGCGCTCGCGCTCGCGGGTCCGGGATGCCGCGGGCGGCGTGGTGGAGACCTGGGTCGAGGTGACCGACGTCTCGCTGCCCACCGTCTCCTTCCGCTGGAGCTTCCGGTTCGAGAGCGACGGCGAGACGCTCACCTCGGACTCGACCCTGCGCTTCCGCGAGCGCGACGAGATCGAGGCGGATCTCGCGAACGCGGGATTCGGCATGCCGGAGGTCCGAGACGCCCCGGATCGCCCGGGCCTCGAGTGGGTGTTCCTGGCGCCGATCCGGGCCTGAGGCGGACCTTCGGGATCCCAAAAAGTTCGAGATCCCGTGAGAGAGCCCTTGCCAAAAAATGTAATCGTATTACTATTACGTTTCATGCAGGACGGGCTGCCCTACCTCGCCTTCGATCGGATTCGCGCTCCCCGCCAGGAACGCAGCCGGCGGGCCTTCTTCGCCGCGCTCGATGCCTTCGAGCGGCTGGTGCGCGAACGCCCCCTGGCCCAGGTCACGATGGAGCAGGTGGCCGCCGAGGCCGGCCTCGCCATCACCTCGGTCTATGGGCGCTTCGACGGCAAGGCGGCTCTCGTGCTGGCCCTGCACGAGCGGACCATCGACCGCGCGTTGTCGGAGATGGATGCGTTCCTCGAGGCCCCCGAGCTCGCCGAGCTTCCGGTTCCGCAGCTGGTGGCTCGGGCCATGGAGGGGCTGGTGCGCTTCTCCGAGGAGCAGGCCCACGTGTTCCGCGCGGTGCTCGCCGCGGCCGACGAGGAGACGAACCAGCGCGCAGCCGCGTTCGTGCGCGCCGGGAGCGAGCGCTTCGCGCGCCTCCTGCTCCCGAGGCTCGGCGGCTCGGAGACGGTCGAGCGCGACCTCGACTTCGCCTGGCGCAGCGCGGCTGCGGTCCTCCAGCAGCGCTGGTTCCTGTCCGGTGCGGAGCCCGCGCGCTTTCCGCTGGACGGTGAAGCGCTGGCACAGCGCCTCACGGCCGCCGTTCTGGCGATGCTGCCGCCCGCTGCCTCCGCTCCCTGAGCGCGCCCACTCGCCGCGCCCCTCATGAAAGGAAGACCCCCATGAACGAGAACTCGGACCGCGTGATCATCGTCGGAGCCGGCCCGGTCGGCCTCGGTGCGGCTCTGGAGCTCGCGCGCTTCGGCGTGCCGAGCGTGCTGATCGAGAAGCACGAGTCCACCTCCTGGCACCCCAAGACCCGCAACTTCAACACGCGCACGATGGAGATCGCGCGCGGCTGGGGCGAGCGCGTCTACAAGCGCCTGCGCAGCGTCGACACGCCCCCCGGCTGGAAGAGCCCCATCCGGTTCCTGACCAGCGCGGTGGGCGAGGAGCTCGGCGTGATCGAGTCGCGGGGCTTCGAGGGGCCGGGGCCCGACGTGAGTCCGGCCGAGCCCGTCATGAGCTCCCAGGAAAAGATCGAAGAGGTGCTCCTCGACGCGATCCTCGCCACCGGGCTCGTCGAGGTGCGCTTCTCGACCGAGGTCACCCGCCTCGTCTCCGGAGGTGGAGAAACGGACGAGCAGGCCGTCGTGGTCGTTCGCTCCCGCGAAACGGGCGCGGAGGAGACCCTGGCGGGCCGCGTCCTGGTCGCCGCCGACGGCGCCGGCAGCTTCATCCGGAGCGAGCTCGGCCTCGAGCTCGAGGGGAAGCGCGACCTGCGACACCTCGTGAACTGCTACTTCCGCGCCGACATCGAGAGCCGGATCGGTGAACGCAAGGGCGTCCTCCTGTTCGTCTCCAACGAGACCGTGACGGGGGTGCTTCAGCCCCTCGACGCCTCTGGGCGGTGGCTCTGCCAGATCGACGTCCAGCCCGAAGAGCACTCGCCGGAGGCCTTCGACGAGCAGCGCGCACGCGACTGGATCCGTGCTGCGGTCGGCGCCCCTGACCTCGACGTCGAGATCAAGTCGATCGGCTTCTGGAAGCTCAATGCGACGGTCGTCGAGCGCCTCGTCCAGGGGCGCGTGGTCTTCTGCGGCGACGCGGCCCATCAGTTTCCGCCGACGGGGGGCCTCGGCGTCAACACCGGCCTGCAAGGCATGCACAACGTGATGTGGAAGATCGCGCACTTCGTGCGAGGCCAGGCCGACTTCCGGCTCGTCGAGACGTACGACGACGAGCGACGCGGCGTGGCGCAGAGGATCGTCCAGCAGTCGCTCCAGAACTCGATCAACGTCGCCCGCATCTTCGCCGCCAAGCAAGGCGGCGACAGCGGCCTCACCCCCGATCAGGTGATCACCGAGTCGCGCCGCTACGGAAACCACCTGGGCATCGAGTTCGGAGCCGCCTACCGCTCGACTGCCGTCATCGAGGACGGGACAACGCCCCCGTCGGTCGCCGACGAGTACTCGGACTACCTCCCGTCGGCGACTCCCGGCTGCCGGGCGCCGCACGTGTGGCTCGGTCGGCCGGAGGCGCGGCTCTCGACGCTCGACCTCTTCGGTGCGGGCTTCTGCCTCCTGGCCGCGGAGAAGGCCGACCCGGATTGGCGAGACGCGGCGGCGACCGTCTCGAGTGCGCT
>JAAUYD010131874.1_pt1 | contig 12077 bp, 9 predicted proteins | sample 7278101 | NCBI WGS metagenome assembly JAAUYD01 (sample SAMN14350128, study PRJNA611818) | marine sediment metagenome | isolation source: surface marine sediment (0.6m) | place: French Polynesia: Moorea | collected 2018-08 | reverse complement strand
TCCTTTTGGCTTGATCCAAAAGGACCAAAAGATCAAGACTTTACCCGCTGGGCCTGACCTGCGTTACGGGACGCTGGAAAATTTGCAAACTCGCTTCGCTCGGACAGCAAATTTTCTTAATCGCGACCCTTCACTCCGGTCCGAGGCGGCCCACCGGCTAAGGTCGGGATTTTCTCCTATCCTCCTTTTCTCCTATAGTAGTCTACTGCGTTAGACCACCGCTTTTCCTTCGACCCATTGCACGGCTTGTCGATAGAGCTTGGCGTTTGAGGAGACCGTCAGTTTCGCTTTGATGTGTCCGCGATGGGTCTCGACCGTTTTGGGGCTGATGTGCATAGCCGTAGCGACCTCCTGGGTTGAAAGCCCATGACCAATGTGTTCAAAGACTTCAAACTCACGAGGGGTGAGTTGTTCGAGCGGAGAGAGGGCTCGGGCGAGGGGATGGCCCATATAATGCGCGAGGAGTCGGTTGTTGAGGGCCTCACTCACATAGAACCCGCCAGTCAGGAGACACTCAATGGCTTCGATCACCGTGGTGTCGACCTCATCTTTCATGATATACCCTCGGGCACCGGCTCTCAAGGAGCGCTCGCCGAACACCGCCTCATCATGCATCGAAACGATGAGGATAGACAAGTCCGGCAGCATAGCCTTCAGGTGTTCCGTCAGCGTGATGCCATTCATGTCTTTCAGCGTGATATCGATGATGGCGACATCGGGATTCGCTTTGGGGATGGCATCGAGTGCTTCTTCTGCAGATCCGGATTCCCCTCACAAAACCAGGTCGGCCTCTTGGTTGATGAGGTATCGATAGCCCTGGCGCATGATGGGATGATCGTCAACAACAAAGACAGTGTGTTTCATTACAACTTCGTAAGGAGGGGCTGTTCGTCGGATAGGTAGGCCAGTTTGTCAATACACTCCGCCTCAGGCTTAAAGAGTATAGAAGCGGGTGGCGAATCAGGGATGCAGGGGAAGTGCTTATCGTGATGTGAGGGAATACCTGAGAGATGAAGCGATGGAATCCCCGATGATGGTATTCACACTACCGGGTATGCGGTGATCAGGCTTTGTAGAATTCTACCCGCCTGCCCGCCATGTCTGCCACTTTACCAATCAGTGCCTCGCGTTGGGCCGTCTCCATCGCTTCGAAGGATCGGGCCAGGCCAATCTTCTCCTGCATCTGGGCGACATCATCGGGCCCAGTGACGAGCACGCTTATGGGCAGCGACCAGGCGAAGTGTAGGGCCTCTTGTATCGTGACACGGTTGGGCACGACACGCGGGTTGTTGCCATGCTGGCCGTGTCTGCTGCCCCCGAAGAAGCCGCCGTTGGCCAACGTCTTCATCGCAATCACGCCCACGTTGCGCTCGACGAGGACAGGGAGCACATTGTTGATGAAACTCTGATAGCTAGGATCCGCGACGTTGATGGGCATCTGGCAGGTCTCGAAGACATCCGTTCGTTCCAACATACGCAGGTGGGCCGAAGGGCGCGTATGGCCTGTGAAGCCAATGTGGCGGACTTTGCCCTCGGCTTTGGCCTCTTCCATGACAGTCACCACGCCTTGGGCGATACGTCCATCGACGTCGTTGGGGCTGGTGATGGTGTGGACTTGCCAGAGGTCGAGGTAGTCGGTGTTGAGGCGGCGGAGCGAGTCTTCGAGATGACGCCGGGCCGTCTGGGCATCGGGGGCCGCGGTTTTGGTCATCAGGTAGACCTCGTCGCGGTACTTAGGGACCAGGAGCTTGCCCAGGTAGCGTTCACTGCCCCCCTGCTGGTACGATTCTGCCGAGTCGAAGAAGCGCACGCCGCCTTCGAGGGCTGCCTCTATGGTTGCCTGGGCCTCCTTCTCGCTCATCCGCCCGATATGCCAGCCGCCAACGCCAAGCATGGTGACGGCCTCGCCGGTGCGCCCCAGCATGCGGCGTGGTAATACATCGCCGTGGCGATCCTGAGAAGGTGAGGCGGCAAGGCTGTTTGTGGCCGGGAGTAAGATGCCCGCCGTAAGGGCGGAGAGGGATTCGAGAAAAGTCCGTCGGTCCATGGTTAGGCCTCCACAGGAGGATCAGCGTGAGGGGTAACGGCAGGCTTCCAGGGCCAGTTCACACAGGAGGTGATCTCTGGGAAGAGCACCACATCGGCGCGGCCTTTGAGCACCAACGTGGTCACGGCATAGCCTTCAAAACACTGTTTCGCGGCGTCCAGCGTCTTCCCCGTGACGGACACATCATCCACAAGGAGGATCGTGCGGACGCCTGCTGGCACGGCCACGGAAGCCAGGAGCAAAGGGGCTTCGTGCCGGGGGCGGTTGTCGTCGTCACGATAGTTGAACGGGATGACGGCCAGCGTGGTGTTGAGGTGGTAGGCCAGGAGGCTGGCCGGGACGACGCCACCGCGGGCAACCCCGACAACCATATCGAACGGGGGCAGGGCGACGCTGCGGATGGCCGCCGCGATTTCTGGGAAAGAGAGGTCTCTTTTCATAGGGGATGCCAGGGCGAGAGGTTCGGTGCTTGTGACGTTGATCGCCTGCTTAAAGTTCTGCTTCTCGGGTCATTACAGGCCTAGGGTTTTTCCCGACATAGAACGCTGCTTCCCCCTGCACGTCATGGTGCTGTTCCCCGTCAATGCACCATGGATGGGACGAATAGTGTGCAAGGTACTTTTCAAAAAGGAATGCAGCTCTTAAGTCTGCAGAGGTTCATACACATGAAGGTTCTATAGCATCATGCAGATGTTTGATGCTATGATGTGAGGGAGTAGAGGAGGACAGGAGAATAGGAGGAAGGGAGAATAGGAGAAGGACAACCCTCCTATTCTTCTATCAATAAGCACACCAGCGCTACCATCCCATAGACCGCCGCAGCCAACAGCATCACCATCGTGAAGCCGTCCTCGACGGCCAACAGCGTCGCCAGCGCGGTGCTGATGACGGACAGACAGCCGTTGACACCCCAGGCCCAGGGTACTTGAGGCGTCCTTCGGGTTTCGAGAAACCGTAAGCCCAGCGGAAAGGGCATGCCCATGACGAAAGCCGCCGGTGCGATCAACACAAAGGCGCACACGGCTTTGATGGGCAGGGGGAGCGCGATGCTCGCCTTGAGCAGCGGTGCCAGCGCCACGGTGTAGAAGAGGATGAAGAGCATGACAGCCCCGGCCGCCCGCAGTAACGTCGTACGCCGGGGGCGAAATCGTTCAGAGACGTAGCTGCCGACGCCGGAACACACGAGCAGCGTTGCGATGACGGCGGTGGTTGCGTAGAGCGGATGCCCCAGATACAACGTAAACCGCTGGATCAAGACGATCTCGACGAACAAGTAGCCCAGCCCGAGCCCCCCGAAGTACACCAGCGTCCACCCCTTGCCCGAACCGTACCATCCGAGACGAAACAGTGGCAGGAGGATCAACACCAGCGCCGCCACGATGATCTGGAGCAGCGTGACACCGACGATCAGGTAGCCGATTTCCAGAAAGGGGGTTGCCTGAGCGCCGAACTGCTCGCGGAGACGAGGCAGGCTGCGCCATCGCAGAAACTGGGCAAAGTAGGGCTGGTTGTCCGTGGCTGGCTCGATAGCAAAGTCATACGACGCGTAGAGGGCTTCACGGTCGGCGGTGAGGAGCTGGTCGACGTAGGCGAAGAAATGGTTGTCCTGCATCTGGTTGAAGCGGTCGCGTTCATGGTGAGCCAGCCCGGGCAACAGCAAGGGGTCGAACCCGTGCAAGGTGCAGAACAGCCGGATGCGTTGGACTTCATCGGGTGTCAGCGGCGTACGTTTGAGCGTGACGGTGAGGGCACCCCAGCTTCGGACAGCAGCCAGGTGAGCAGGTGGATCCTCGATGCCGGCTTCTTCGAGCACCTCTGCGAGGGTTGCCAGGACCTTCAGGGTATGCCGGAACGGATAGTCCATCCACACCGTGATGCTGACCGTGCCATGCGGTGTGAGCCGGTCCCACATCGCCCGTACGCCTTCTTTGGTGAGCGTGTAGTGTTCGTGCAAGGCAGATAGCCCGATGGTGCCGCCGAAGGCACCAACGGCGGGTTGGGTGATCAAATCGTAAGTGGTGGTGTCAGCAGCCAGGAAGGTACGTGGTTCGAAGTGATGGGCCGAAACGGCCGGGTGGAAGAAAAGCGAGTCGGTGACGCTGGCGAGAGTGTCGCGCAGTAGGGCCAGGAGCGTGCCGTGGGGCTCGATTGCGACAATGCGTGGGACGTCCTGTGTCACGGCCTGGGCGATGTCGTCGCCAGCTCCGGCGTTGAGGACAAGCACCGACGCGCGTGGCCGCATGATGTAGGGGAGCGCGTTGGTTGTGTAGTCGAGCAAGTGTGTCGTATCTCCTCGCACCCAGGCGGGGAGTGGACCCAGCCAGTGCCCGTTGTTAAACAACACCTGCCGGGCAGGAACTCCGTGGGCGTAGTGCAGGCTGAGGCCGGGAGCAGGGCGCAAGGCAGGGGCCGAGACTACCTGTACCAGGCCATAGGGACTGCTACGCGTCAACACAACGTCGGCCTCAGGGAGGGTGAGCGTCTGGCTGAGGCTTTTGTAGGGCGAGTGGGTTGGGGCAGGAGGGTGCAAGAGGCTGATCACGGACAGCGCTGTAGCCATCAGGGCTGCCATACCGAGAGGTTTCCGGTGTCGCCGAGGGAGGATGAGCAGGCTGGCGGCTATGGCGACGAGGCTGGTGAGGGCCGGGAGCCGTTCCGGCGCGACGATCCAGAGGAGGGCCAGCGCGGCCAGGCAGCCCAGGCCGGACCCGAGGAGGTTCGCGAAATAATATCGGCCCACCTGCGCGACGTGTCGTACGAAGACCAGCCCGATAGCCAACGCCCCCAGGAAGAACGGGATAAAGAACAGCAGGTAGGTGAGCAGCAGTGCTCCAGCTTGCGAAAGGTCTACAAACAGCAAGTACGAGTCGAACCGGGCGACCGAGGATTGCGATAAGGGCACTACGCCTGCCATCGCGGCGCCGGTGACGATCATCAACAGCGGTAGTAGCGTGTCGAATCGCTCCAACAGCCAGCGGCGAGCCAGGGCGATCACGGTGCCACTGGCCCCGAAACCCAGCAGGGCCACCGAGATCACCATGTAGGCGAAATGGTACCACTGCATCACCGAGAGCAGATGGATCAAAACCAACTCGAACGCGATAATCGCCACGGACAACACGCCGATGGCGAGAGACACGCGGTGGGATGTTCGGCTGGTCGGGGTGCTGGCGTTCACGGTGGGGTTGGGGCTTGTATGGTCATCAGTCATCGGTGGGGAGGAGCCCCTGATGACCGATGACTGATGACCGATGACTCATAGAAACGCATCCACGCGGTAAAACCGCAAGGAACAATACATCCCTGTTCACGAAGCACCCCTCACTGCCCCCGCGTAAATGGGACGAAGCGTACGGGGGTTAAACTGCGTGTTGTGACAGCGCCCCCTTTTTTTTCGACGAGCATCAGCGTTTGCGTGAGGAAAGGAGTACCGACGGGGATGACCATACGCCCACCGTCTTTCAGTTGCTCGATCAACGGCGGCGGGATGTGTTCGGCAGCGGCAGTGACGATGATGGCATCGAAGGGAGCCTCCTCGTTCCAGCCATGATAGCCGTCGCCCTGTTTGACGCGTACCGTGTCGTAGCCGAGCTGGGCCAGGCGCTGCGCTACCGCGTCTGCCAACTCCGGGACGATCTCGACAGAATAGACGCTGTCGACAATCGCTGCGAGGATGGCGGCCTGATACCCCGAGCCAGTGCCGATCTCCAGCACACGATGGGTAGGCTGGGGACGTATCAACGCGGTCATGTAGGCTACGATGTAGGGTTGCGAGATGGTCTGGCCGTAGCCGATGGGGAGGGCCCGGTCGGCATAGGCATACTGCGTGTAGCGCGCCAGGACAAACTGGTGGCGAGGTACGGTTCGCATGGCATCCAGCACGCTCAGGTCGTCAATGCCGCGCTGCTCGATCTGCGTACGCACCATACGGTCACGCTGTTGTGTGAGCGATTGGCTGGCGGCGGACGGTACACACATCAGAAAGAAGATACAGGCTATAACGTAGCGCATTGCTGGGGCGGTTTTAAAGAGTAAGAAGACAAGAGACAGAAGGTAGAAGGAGCCTTACTGTCTCCTCACTTCTCTCTTCTCGCACGCGTTCATCACAGGCCCAGCAGGAAGAAGGCCATGATACAGATCAGCGCCAGCAGGAGGATGGCAAAGCCGACCGACAAACGGTTGCCACCCAGGCCCCAGCGGGCGCGTTCTCGGTGGCCGTGCGTGTGTTGTTCAAAAAGTGTTTTCATGGCCGTTTATTGTTTCATGGATGGATAACATCCTGGGTATCGTCCCAGCGTGTCTGTGTACTCTATAACCTACATACAAACAAAGAGCTAACGCGTGTGACGGGAATCCTGGATGCGTAGTGTAAGGAAACCGCGTACGTAGTTATTGTCCTTTTACCCACAGCAACACAGGGAAGCCGCCTAGCACAGAGCCTCAGGCAGCATCCTTTATTTTCCATAGATGCTGCTAGCCCCCGGTTGTCAATAGATACCTATAATTGCACGCAACCGGTTAGCCCTATCATGTACGATCTCCGCAAACCGCACCTGGTGAATCCTGACGGCGCGTTACGCGCCGAGGCACTCTACACCGCCTGCGACCCCGAGCAGTTCGATTTTGAGACGACCGACGCCCTGGACGATCTCGGCCACATCATGGGGCAGGAGCGTGCCACGGCAGCGTTACGCTTCGGTCTCGGGATGCAAGCCGATGGATACAACGTGTTCGCGTTGGGGTCAAGTGAAACCAACGTAGACCAACTGGTCCTTCAACTGCTGCATGAACAGGCCGGGCACGAGGCCCCCCCTTTAGACTGTTGCTATGTCTTTAACTTTAACCAGCCCCATAAGCCGGAGGTCTTGTTATTGCCCCCCGGTACGGGTACGCAACTCCAGGCCGACATGGCGCGCTTCGTCGACGAGTTGCAAACCGGCTTTTCGGCGGCCTTCGAAAGTGAAGAATACCAGACCCGGCGGCAGATCATTGAGGCCGATGTGCAGAAGGTGCACGAGGAGGCCGTCGCGGATCTTAAGAAGAAAGCACAAGAGCGAGGGGTGGCGCTCTTACAGACGCCGACCGGTTTCCTGTTCGTACCCACACGGGAAGGCGAAGTCCTGTCGCCCGATGAAATCCAGCAGTTATCCGAAGAAGCCCGTTCCAAGATAGAGGCTGATGTCGAAAACCTTCAGGAAAGGCTGCTTCACATCTTGCGGCAGGTACCTATGCGCAAGCGCAAGCTCCGAGAGCGGATCCGGGCGTTGAACCAGGAGGTAGCCCGATATGCGGTCCACGATCTCTTTAGCGAGCTACGGGCGAAATACGGCAGCCTGGATCAGGTGCTCGCCTTCCTGGAAGCCGTTGAGGCCGATATCGTCGAGCGGGTAGGAGGAGGGCTCAAGCCCAACGATATGGCGGCGGAAGAGGCCACCGCGCCGCCCCAGCGCGGGCAAAGGCAGCAGGTCCTGCTTCGGTATACCGTCAACAAACTCGTCGATCACAGCGAGACGCAGGGCGCGCCGATCGTCTGCGAGGATCATCCCACACTGGCGAACCTCATCGGGCGGGTGGAATATGTGTCGGAGATGGGGAACCGGGTCACCGACTTCACCCTGATTCGGCCCGGGGCGCTCCATCGCGCCAACGGAGGGTACTTGCTGCTCGACATTCGTAAGGTCTTGCTCCAACCCTATGCCTGGGAAGCCCTCAAGCGGACGCTCCGGGCCCAGGAGATCCGCATTCAGTCGTTGGGGCAGACGATGGGGTTTGACGGCAGCGCCACGCTCGAACCCACCCCCATCCCGCTCAACGTCAAGGTTGTGCTCTATGGAGAGCGCAGGCTGTATTATCTGCTCACCTGGTACGACCCCGACTTTCCTGAGCTGTTTCGGGTCGAAGCCGACTTTGATGACCAGGTGGACCGGACGGCGACGATGGAGCAGGAGTACACACGCCTCATCGGGTCGTTGGCTCGCCAGAGCGGCTTGCGTCCCCTCGACCGGTACGCCGTCGCACGGGTCATTGAGCACAGCGCGCGGATGGCAGCCGACGCAGAGAAGCTCTCCGCCGAGACCTGCCAGGTCCGCGATTTGCTCCATGAAGCCGACTACTGGGCCGGGCAGCACGGCCACGATTGTATCGTCCGTGACGACGTTGAGCAGGCGCTTGAGAACCGGCGTTGGTGTCGTGGACGCCTCCGCGAACGGGTTGAGGAAAACATCCTCCGCAATATCATCTTCATCGACACCGACGGCGAGGCGGTCGGGCAGATCAACGGCTTGTCGGTGATCCAGTTGGGTCAAGATAGGTTCGGCCGGCCGAGCCGGATCACGGCGCGCGTCCGGCTCGGCAAGGGTGATGTGATCGACATCGAACGGGAGGTCGACCTTGGCGGGCCGCTGCATTCCAAAGGCGTGCTGATCATGTCGAGCTTCCTGGCCTCGCGCTATGCCGCCGACATGCCGCTGTCGCTGTCGGCCAGCCTGGTGTTCGAACAGTCGTATGGAGGGGTCGACGGCGACAGCGCTTCCGCGGCCGAACTCTTTGCCTTGCTCTCGGCCCTGGCCGAGGTGCCCCTCAAACAGTCGTACGCCGTGACCGGGTCGGTGAACCAGCACGGGCGTATTCAGCCTATCGGAGGCGTCAACGAAAAGATCGAAGGCTTCTTTGCGATTTGTCGCGAACGCGGGCTTACTGGCACGCAGGGGGTCCTTATCCCGGCCGCTAACATTCCACACCTGATGTTGCGGCGTGACGTGGTGGAGGCGGTCGAACAGGGGCAGTTCCATATCTATCCGATCACGACTATCGACGAGGGTCTGGAACGGCTCACAGGCCTACCGATGGGCACACTTGGGGACGAGGCAGACGATTCCATCAACGGTCGCATCTTGCGGCGGCTCCATCAGTTCACCGACATACGCAGATCCTTCCTCGCAGAGACAGACGGGCAAGGGCATGACCATCGACAGGCCTAACGTCTTGATCAAACGGATTCTTGTGGCGCTTGATGCGTCCGGGCATAGCCGGGCGGCCCTGGAGGCCGCCGCCCGATTGGCAGCCCGTATCGATGCGGAGCTGATCGGGCTGTTCGTCGAAGATGAAGTGCTCATCCGCACAGCGGCCCTCCCCTTCACCCGCGAGGTGCGTAGTTTATCCATCACCGGAGAACTTGGCAGTGGCCTGGATATGGAACGGCAACTCGACGCGCAGGCCCGGCGGGCGAAGCGGCTGTTGCATCGCCTCGCGGTGGAAGCCGGCCTCGCCTCGTCCTTTCGCGTCGTGCGGGGGGATGTGAAGGCCAAACTGTTGGCCGCATCTCGGGAAGTCGACCTGATCACGCTCGGCCGCCTCGGGTACTCGGCGCGTTTCCTTCCTCGAATCGGGTCTATTGCGCGTGGCGTGATGCTAGAGGCGTCGTGCCCGGTGCTCGTGCTTCACCATGGCGTTCGCCTCCACCCGTCCGTCGTGGTGCTCTATGACGGCTCGGAAGGGGCAGACCGGGCCTTGCATCTGGCAGCGCAGATCACGCACCGCGCTGAGCCCAAAGCCCTCATGATTCTGTATGAAGCCACCGATGCCCGCAAGGCGCCGACGCTCCGAGCGCGGGTGAACCAGGTGCTCAGTCCCTATGCGGTACGTGTAGCGCTTCAGCCTTCGCACAAGTTCTCGTTCATCCAGATGGCCTCGCTCTTTCCCCGGGGACGCGACGGTTTGCTGATCGTCCCGCGCTCGCTGCTCGGTGACCACCAGGGGCGGCTCGAACGCCTTCTTACCCTGATGCACTGCCCGGTGATGTTGGTACGGTGACGCATGTCGAAAGAGGATCGTAGGGAAATCGCCTACACGTAACACGGGATAATACCGCTTGAGAGGAGGGGCTTGTGCGCCTAGCTTATCTTAGAGGTCAGGCGTACAGCCCCTCTGTTGCTATTCCGCCAATAACACTTCTATCGTATCGTGTACGAGCACCTCGGCACGAAGGAGCGCCGTCTACGGCCTCACCAGAGGCGGAAGGTACCCTGTAGGCAGCGCTGCTGGTTGTATGAAATGGGAGGACGCTACTATGGATAAAGGGACCTATGGAAGAAAAGACCGTTTAGTCAAAGAAAAACGGCATGATGTCTATCGGTCACGTCAAAAGTGGCCAGAGCCGACACAATGCACGCACTGTGAAGCTGTCTATACGAAAGGACGCTGGTCGTGGAGCCAGCTTAATGGGAGAAGGAATCAGACCGTATGCCCCGCCTGCCGGCGTATCGCCGACGGGTATCCGGCAGGGTTTCTAGAGATCAAAGGGGCTTTCTTTAAAGAACATGGCGACGAGATGATGCACATGCTACGCCATGTCGAAGAACGTGAAAAAGAGGCACACCCGCTCGAACGTATCATGGCTATCGCTACGGAGGATGCAGCTACGCTCGTGACGACGACAGGGGTGCACCTGGCCCGGCGGCTTGGCGAAGCGCTGGCGCGGGCGTATAAAGGAGATCTTTCGTTTCAGTATGGCGATGGCGAACAGTCCATTCGTCTTCAATGGCAACGCTAACACCCAAGGAGGTAACACCGGACGCACTGCTGACTTTTTTGGAGGATCCGGCCTCCTACCCTGATCACCCTGAGCACGTCGAGATCATCCAGACTCACATCTCGTATGTCGCTCTGGCACCGCCGTATGTCTACAAGGTCAAGAAGCCTGTCGACTTTGGCTTCCTCGACTTCTCGACGTTGGAGCGCCGTCGGCATTATTGCTACGAGGAGGTACGTCTTAACCGCCGGCTGTGTGCTACAACCTACGAGGGCGTCGTGCCGATCTCGCGAAAACAGGGGCACCTGTCTTTCGGCGAGGGCGAGGCCGTGGTCGACTATGCGGTCAAGATGAAGTACCTGGCCGATGACTTCTGCTTGCACCAATGGTTGACACGGGGCGTCTTGACGACAGATCACCTCGACCGGGTGATCCAGACCTTGACCGGCTTTTATCGTGGCGAGCCGTCCACGCCAGAGATTGCCGACTGGGGCCGTATTGAAAAGCTGAAGATCAGCACCGACGAAAATTTTGAACAGACCACGGCGTTCGTAGGAGATCTGATTGCGCACCCTGCGTATGAAGCGATTCGGTATTACACCGACCTTTTTTATGAAAGCCATGCCGGCCTCTTCAACCGCCGGCGCGCCGGAGGCCATCTCCGCGATGGCCACGGCGACCTCCATCTCGAACACATCCATATGACGCCGGAGGGCGTATGTATCTATGACTGCATCGAGTTTAACGAGCGCCTCCGATACATCGACGTCGCTAACGACATCGCCTTCCTGGCTATGGACCTGGACTTCAACGGAGAACTCGGCCTGGGTACCTATTTCGCGCGGCGGATGGCGGAAGCTCTCGACGACGCCGATATGCCAGTACTCCTCGATTTCTACAAATGCTACCGCGCATATGTACGTGCCAAGGTAGAAAGTCTGTGTAGCCATGAGGCTGAGGTGCCCCTCGCAGAGCGCCAGGAAAGCCGGGCACGTGCGCGCCGGTACTATCGTCTCGCGTTGCAATACGCCACGGCGGGCTCGAAGCCTTTCGTCCTGGTGCTGATGGGCGGCATTGGTTCAGGCAAGAGTACCGTGGCGCGCATGCTGGAGGAGGCCCTGGGATGGACCGTCTATGCGTCGGATCAGGTGCGTAAGACGCTTGCCGGGATGCCCGTCCATGAACGCGGATCCAGCGCCGACCGTGACAAGCTTTATGCAGACTCATGGACGGTAGCCACATACGCGGCGTTGCAAGACCGTGCCCTCGAACGCGCCAGGCATCACCAGTGCACAGTACTGGATGCGTCGTACAGCCGCCGAACCCACCGCGACGCTTTACGGGCAGCACTCCGAAAAGCCGGGGTGTCGTACTGTTTCGTAGAGCTTCAGGCTTCTGAAGCCACCCGCAAGCAGCGTCTCATCGCTCGTGAGCAGCACCAGGGCCTCGCTACGGATGCACGTCTCGAAGACTACGAGAGGCTCCAGGCTCGCTACGAAG
>JAAUYD010231276.1_pt1 | contig 12080 bp, 10 predicted proteins | sample 7278101 | NCBI WGS metagenome assembly JAAUYD01 (sample SAMN14350128, study PRJNA611818) | marine sediment metagenome | isolation source: surface marine sediment (0.6m) | place: French Polynesia: Moorea | collected 2018-08 | reverse complement strand
GTCACGAAGGCGCGGGGCCCTTCCTTGAATCCCGTGCCGGGGCGCGCCGCGTGGTTCGCGCTCGACCCGATCACGCCGGGGCGGAAGCGGCGCGGCGGCCCCCCGTCCTCCCCGAAGTCGCCGAGCGCGAGCAGGTGCTGGAGCGAGCCGGCGGGCCGGTAGTTGAACGCAGGCTGGTCGCAGTCGCGGCACTGGCCCGCGTCGAGCCAGTCCTCGGCCGCATCGCCGCCGACGACCTCGGTCGCGTACACGCCCGCATCGAGCGCGAGCGCACGGGCCTCGGCGGCGCGCTCCTCGCACTCGGTCACGGACTCCCCCTCGGCGAGGCAACGCTCCTCGACGATCTCGCCCGCGCGCCAGCAGGTCGGGAGATGCTCGCGCGTGGGCTCCGGGCACGCCGGATCGCCGAGCGGCGTCGTCGCGATCCCACGCCAGGGGCGGTACTCCTCGCTGCTGCCGTGCCCCGAGACGACCTCGAAGAGGCGATGCCTCGCGGGATCGTGGTGCGGACCGTCGAGCAGCCCCTCGATGCTGGCGCCGGGCGGCGCGCGAAGGCCCCACGCCGTGCTCTGCGGAATCACGAAGGCTTCGTGCGCGCCGTCATCGAGGTCGGCGAACAGATCCGCCGAGGTCGGCGCGACGGCGATGCAGTCCGCGGCGGGGCCGTCGGCGGACGAGCACGCGCGGCGCTCGCCCTGCTCGGTCAGGAAGCCCGCCAGATCGTAGAAGCGGGGATGCCGGCTGCGGAAGCCCAGCAGGCCGCGCGCGAGCGCGCTCTCGACGATCGCACCGTCGGGCGGCCGCGACGCGATCGGGCGGACCGGCGAGGCGGAGCCGGCCGGCGCGCGCAGCAGCACGTTCTGCGAGCCCGTGTGCTCGGCCGCGACGCGACCCACCTGACTCCACTCCCAGCCCAGGAAGGGGACGAGGTCGGGATCCGCGAGGTCGGGTGCGATCGCCTCGCACTGCGCCACCGAGGCGACCGACTCGCGCCAGCTGCGCGGCGTGAGGCTCTCGGCGTGGTCGGTCAAGGCGAAGAAGTCCAGCGCCGCGCAGTGACGCGCGACGTCACAGGCGTCGGCCGGCAGGTGCGGACCCAGCCCGGTCATGCCGGGCAGGCTGGTCAGGAAGGCGTCGACCGAGAAGGTCGTGTGCACGTGCAGATCGCCGAAGAGGATCTGCGTCGTGCCGGCCACACCCCGCGCGGCGCGCGCACGTTCCTGGGCGGCCGCGGCCTCGGCGCGGCGCGGCGCGGAGCGCGCGGGCCCGACGATGGTGCCGGCGCCGTCGAGCCGCCCCAGGCCTCCGTGGCCCGCGAAGACGATCATGCCGACCACGCCGCCGACCACCGCCGCGATCAGGCCGAGGAAGATCGCGACGAACTTCGTGCCGGACATCGGGCGGGGAAACTAGCCGTTTCCACCCGGGCGGGCCTGGGCTGGTCTAGGCTTCGCGCGCGCCCACCGAGGAGGGGACATGATCCGCCTGCACACCGCCACCACGCCGAACGGCCGCAAGATCTCGATCGCGCTCGAGGAGCTCGGCCTCGACTACGAGGTCCGCTGGGTCAAGCTGGCCGAGAACGAGCAGATGACCGAGGAGTTCCTCGCGCTGAACCCGAACCACAAGATCCCCGTGATCGAAGACGGGGACCAGGTGATCTGGGAGTCGGGGGCCATCCTGCTGCACCTGGGCGAGCGCTACGACGACGCGGGCGTGATCCTGCCCGAGGATCCGGCGCGCCGCATGGAGGCCATCCAGTACGCGTTCTTCCAGACCGGCGGCATCGGCCCCAACATGGGTCGCTTCGGCGCGGCCGTGCGCAAGGAAGGCGAGAAGAACGACGAGATGATCCAGATCTTCGGCGACGAGGTGGATCGGCTCTGCGGCGTGCTCGACCGGATCCTCTCCGACGGCCGCGAGTACCTCGCGGGCGACTACTCGATCGGCGACATCATGCACTACCCGTGGCTCTCGATCGGCCTCGGCTTCGGCCTTCCCCAGATCACGGGCCATCCGAACGTGGTCGCCTGGCTCGAGCGCATCGGCAAGCGGCCCGCCGTCGTGAAGGGCATGGCCGTCCCCGAGTAGGCGCGCGCTCAGAGCCGGTTCAGGGACCAGTCGTAGTCCAGGAACTCGACGTCGAGCCCCTTCGCGTTCGCGCGGATCCAGGCCCGGTCCTCTTCGCGCGCGTAGGTCGCCGCGAAGGCGATGGAACCCTGCTCGCCGCCGAAGTCCTCCTCGAACCAGTCGAAGATGCTCGACAGGTGGAGGGTCTCGTCGGCGCGGTCGACGCGCACGCCCTTCTCGGGATGCGCGAGCCAGCGCTCGAGGTTGGCCGTGAGATCGGCGTCGAGGCTCGCGGCCCGGTAGGGGGTGCGGGCCAGCGGCGGGCACGAGTGCGAGGCGCAGACGATGGCCCCGTGGATGCGCGCGTCGCCGAGCGGGCGCAGGATCTCGTGCTCGACCTGACCCAGGGTGTAGGTCGTGCCCGCGATCGTGCCGGCGGGCTGGTCCCAGACCTGGTTGAAGATCGCGCCGCCCAGATCCCGGATGCTCTCCTCGGGCTTGCCCTTCACGACGACGTCGATCGCGAGGATGTTGTAGACGTTGATCCAGTAGGCGAGCGTCGCGTCGCGGCCCGAGAGGCGCTTCGGGTCGGTGCGGCCGAGCTCGGCGACGAGCTCCTTCCAGGCGGGATCGGTGCGCAGCGCCGCGTAGTCCACGCGGGTCTGCGCGAGGTCTTCCGTCGCGCGCGTGTGCTTCTGGAGCAGGGCCTCGTAGGCGTCCCACTCGTCCGCGGCCGCGGGGTGCGCCATGGCGAGCAGGATCGCGCCGATCTGAAAGACGCGAAAGAGCGAGAGGGGGCCGCGAGACGGGCGGCGAGCCGGGGTACCTGACATCGAATCCTCCGTGTGGCGATGAGATGCCGATGCGCCCGGGTGGATACCACCGTTCTGCAGGAAAGGGCCGGGCCTCGCCCGAGGCGACGGCGCACGCGGCGCCGTGTCGTCGGGGGCCTTCAGGCGTCCTCGTCCTCGAGGCGCTCGTCCTCGGCGGAGAACTCGCGTGCCATGAGCTCGCGCGGGCCCGCATCGCGCGGCATGGGGCCCTCGAGCACGACGTCGTTGAGGCGGTCGATGAGCTGCCGGAGGCGTCCGACGCGGCGGCGGTCGAAGCCCAGGACGAGGCGCGGGAGCCCGGGCACCTCGCCGTTCTCCTCGGGCAGGGCCTCCCCCTGGGCGAGCGGCTCGCCCACGAACAGGTCCTCGAACTCGTCCGCGAGGCTCTCGAGCTGCGACGCGTCGAGGGCCTGGCGCACGCGGATCACGAGGCGGCTGCCCACGAAGCGACTCGAGTGGTAGTTGCGATAGAAGGACAGGATCTCGCGCACCGCGACGTCGAGATCGTCGGTCACGCGGTAGAGGCAGAGATCTTCGTCGCTGATCAGCCCGCGCGCGTGGAGGTGCGTCTGCACGTACTCGTGCCAGTCGCGCCAGTAGCTGCCGCCGGGCTCGTCCACGAACACGATCGGAACGACGCCGCTCTTGCCGGTCTGGATCAGGGTCAACGCCTCGAAACCCTCGTCGTGCGTTCCGAAGCCGCCAGGGAAGAGCGCGATCGCGTGGGACTCCTTCACGAAGGTGACCTTGCGTGTGAAGAAGTACCGGAAGTTGATGAGCTTGGGGTCGCCCTGGATCGTCGCGTTCGCGCTCTGCTCGAAGGGGAGCCGGATGTTCACGCCGAACGAGGATTCGCGGCCCGCACCACCCTGGGCCGCGCCCATGATCCCGTCGCCGGCGCCCGTGATGACCATCCAGCCCGCCTCGACCATGCGTTCCGCGAACCGGTAGGCCTGCTGCCAGTCGGGATGATCCTCGGGCGTGCGTGCGCTCCCGAACACCGCGACCTTCGGGATCCACAGGTAGGGATCGAAGACGCGGAACGCGTGGCGCAGCTCCTTGAGCGCGTTGTTCGTGAGCTTGAGATCGCCGGGCGACGCCTCCCGTCCCAGGCGCAGCGCCGACACCATGAGCTGGCGGACCTGCTCGCGAGAGCGCGGGTCGGCCACCTGCACGAGCGCCTCGTCCACGAGGGCCTCGAGCTGCGTGTTCAGCTCGTCGTCGCGGAGGGCGTAGCGTCGTGTGGAGGATCGCGGCACGAACGGAAGCTAGCTGGCGCCGTGCCCCGTGAGGACGGCCGGCACGGTGCGCGCGAGGATCTGGATGTCGCTGCGCAGCGACCAGGTATCGATGTACTCGAGGTCCATGCGCACCCAGTCCTCGAAACCGATCTCGTTGCGACCGCTCACCTGCCACAGGCAGGTCAGCCCCGGACGCATCGAGAGGCGGCGCCGTTCGAAGGTCCGGTACTCCGCGACCTCGCCGGGAATCGGCGGGCGCGGCCCCACCAGGCTCATGTCCCCCTTGAAGACGCTCCAGAGCTGCGGGAGCTCGTCGAGGCTGTAGCGCCGCAGGAAGCGGCCGACCGGCGTGATGCGCGGGTCGTTGGCGATCTTGAAGACGGGCCCGTCCATCTCGTTCAGCTGGGCGAGCTCGGCCCTGCGCGCCTCGGAGTCGACGAACATCGTGCGCAGCTTGGGCATCACGAACTGGCGACCGTTGAGCGTGCAGCGATTCTGGCGGAACAACACGGGGCCCGGACTCGTGAGCTTGATCGCGAGGGCGGCCACGGCCAGCACGGGCGAGGCGACGAGCAGGCCGATCCCCGAGCCGACGATGTCGACGGCGCGCTTCACCGCGAGGCCGAGGGGCTCGTGATGCACGGGTGCGAAGGCCAGGGCCGGCAGCGTTCCGAAGCGCTTGATCCGAGGGGCGGGCAACAGGTCGCCGAAGATGTCCGAGAGCAGCGTGATCGGCACGCCGGCCGCCGTGGCGCGGTCGACGACGGGCAGGAAGACGTCGAGCATCCGGCGCGGGCACGCGACGATGATCTCGTCGATCACCTGCTCGCGCAGCAGCTCGTTCATGGACTGGAGGTCGCGGATGGCCTCGACGGGCACCTCGACGCGGTGGTCGTCGGAGAGGTCGTCGACGAAGCCGACCACCTCGAGGCCCCAGCCCGGATGACGGTCGATGACCTCCTTCACGTAGGCCGCGCGGGCGCCGCTGCCGGCGATCAGGACGTTGCGCACGTTGTGACCGGTGGCGCGCAGCGAACGCAGCAGCCCGTGCGCGACCAGGCGCATCGCCGCGATGCTCGCGAACTGCAGCAGCCCGACCACGAGCGGCAGACGCCGCGGCACGGGTGCGGCCGTGAGGAAGGCCGTGGCGCTCTCGACGAGGATCGCGAGCAGCGCCACGCCCGCGAGCCGGCGCAGCAGGTCCAGCAGCCCCTGGCGCCGCTGCGAGTCGTAGAGCCCGAGGCTGCGCAGCGCGAGCGGCCAGACCGCCGTGCTCACGAGCCCCAGAGGCAACAGGCCGGACAGGTCGGTCGCCGTGACGCCGCCCGGCAGGCGCGAGACGACGAGGACGAAGACGGCAGCGGCCAGCACGAGATCGGCCAGCTGCAGCAGGGCATCCAGCTCTCGGGAGTGATCCCTCAACATCCCTGCGTTCTTCGGCCAGAACGGGGCCCCAGCTGAGGGCGGATCCGGCCCCTGAGGCGCAGCCGAGCGTGGCCGATTCACCTCGCCCCGGTGAGCGCCGGGCCTCCGCAGTGGCTGTACTGGGCCGCGTAGAGATCGGCCCGGGCCTCGACCTTGCGCGCCACGTCGAGCAGCCAGGCCTTCCGGCGGTGGGTGCCACGCGCGAAACCGGCCGGCCCCTCGTGGTAGCCGAGATAGAGGTTGTAGGCGTCGCGTGGCGTCGTCCCCGTCGACTTGCCGATCACCGACGCGTACCAGCCGATGAAGTCGCTCACGTCGGCGAAGTCGGTCCGGTCCGCGCGCGCGCTCGGGCGCCGGTCCCGGTAGTCCTTCCAGGTGCCGTCCTTGACCTGCCCGTAGCCGTACGCCGACGAGAGGCGACCGATCGGGAGCACCCAGAGCAGCCGCCGCCAGCCCGGCCGCGCCTCGGGCCGGAATCGCGACTCCTGGTGGATGATCGCGAGCTGCACGGAGGCAGGCACGGACCAGGTCGCCGCGGTCCGCGCGGCCGCGCGCTCCCAGCCCGGGCGCTCGGCGAAGATCGCGCACAGGTCGTCGATGTCCCGCGGCGGCAGGTTCGCGCAGGCCTGCACCGCCAACGCCACGGCGGCCAGGCCGAACCCCACCTCGAGTCCGCTCAACCAGGACTGGCGGGTCGTCTGCCGAAGTCGTCCGATCGGACCCCCCAGGCGACACAGTGCCGCGTTCGTTGTCGCCGCCGGCGCCGGCGGCCTCTCGCGAGTGTAGTGGCTTGGACGCCCGGGGCGCGCCATCGGTTCGGTACCGTCGCCCCATGGCCTGGGGCTCCCGGAGCGACGTCGCCTTCGTGGCCTACCGGACCTGCACGCGCCTGTCCCTGATCGCGCCCTACGTCTTCCACTTCGCGACCGCGGTGCGCGGGCTCGACGCGACGGAGTTCGGCCTCATCACGGCCGTCTACTACGTCACGACCGTGGTGCTCGAAGTGCCGTCGGGCATCCTCGCCGACCGCGTCGGGCGGCGGCCCCTGCTCGTCGCGGGCGCGGCGCTCAACGCGCTCGGCTTCGGCGTGCTCTTCGCCTCGTTCTCCCTGCCCTCCTTCCTGCTCGCCGAGGCCCTGATCGCCGCGGGCACGGCCGCCGTGAGCGGCGCGGACTCGGCCTGGCTGCACGACCGGCTGGCCGCCGAGGGGCGCGAGCACGAGTACGCGCGGATCGAGGGCGCGGGCTTCGCCGGCTGGCTGCTCGCGACGTCGATCGGCATGCCGCTGGCCGACCTCACCCTCGTCCGCGGGGGCGACCCCTCGGACGCGATCCTCGTGACCGTCGCGGCCCAGGGGCTCGCGATCCTGCTCTCCCTGAGCTTCGAGGAGCCCGCCCGCAGCGGCCTGGCCGCGCGCGAGATCGCGCGCGACGCGGCGCGCACGGTCTGGCGGGTTCCAGGGCTGGCCCGCTGGATCGCGCTCGCGGTCGGGAACTTCGTGCTGATCCGCGCCGCGATCGTGCTGATCTACAACCCCTGGCTGGGCGAGGCCGGCGTCCCGGTCGAGCGATGGGGAAGCCTGCTCGCCGTGATCAACCTCGTAGGCGGCCTTGCCGCCTGGCAGGCGTATCGCCTCTCCCGCGGACGACGCGCCGAGGTCGCGTTCGCGCTCATGCCCGTGCTCCTGGTCGGGATGTACCTCGCGCTCGCCGCGAGCCGCATGCCGGCCGTGGCACTCGTCTTCACCGTGCAGGGGGTCATGCTCGGCATCCTGCCCGTCGTCGTGCGCACGGTGCTGAACGCCCGCATTCCGGACGCCTCGCACCGCGCGACCGTGCTCTCGATCGAGTCGCTGCTCTGCCGCGTCGCGTTCGCGGCCGTGGCCCTCGCGACGGGCCTGCTGCTCGAGACGACCACCACGGGGATCGCGATCGGGGCCGTGGTCGCACTCGGGCTCGTGCCCTTCGTGGCGAGCCGCTTCCTCTCGCGCGAAGCGCCCTGACGCGGGTCAGCGCGAAGGGCGGAGCGCGAAGCCGCCCTGACGCGGATCAGCGCGAAGGCTGGAAGCGGCGCTCGATCGCGATCTTGATCGGCTGACCGGACGCGAGCGAGGCGCTCTCGGGTACGCCGTTCGCGATCGCGGTCTCGAGCACCGACCAGACGTTGCCGGTACGGCGCGACAGCCCGGCCAGGCTCTCGCCGCGGCGCGCCGCGACCACCCGGAGGCGCCGCTCCGTGATGCTCTCGAACTCGCGGTCGGTCAGCGGGCGGAAGCTCCCCGTCGCGTCGTCGAAGCGGCGGAAGGCCGCGCCCGCATCGGCGAGCGGCGCGACGCCCGTGAAGCGGAAGGTCGCCTTGCGATGCCCGATCCACGTCAGGTGGAGCGCGACGTCGCCGCCCTGGGCGGCCACGCGCGCCTGGGCGCGGTACGCCTCGAGGCCCCCGATACGCAGGCGTTCACCGCCCTGCAGCTGGATGCGCGACTGGTTCGCGAAGTCGCGCGCCGCATCGGCCGGGTCACCGACCGGGCCCCCGTCGAGGCGCAGCGCCCAGCCCGACGCGGGGTCGGCCGCGAGCACGGCCGAGCGTCCGTTCTGGGTCTGCCAGCCGCGCGGGAAGTCGATCGCGAAGCCGAACACGGGGTGCAGGAAGCGCGTGTCCCGGAATACGCCGCCCGCCGGATCCTCACCGACCAGGATCCCCTCGAAGCGGCGCAGGAAGGCCTCGCGGGAGGCGGTGAGCGGCGGCTGGTCGGCCACGGGCAGGGTCCTGGCGCGCGCCAGCGTGTTCGCCACCCGCTCGTCGGTCGTCGGATGCGAGTCCAGGAAGGAAGGCTGTCGACTCCGGCCGTTCGACGCGCGCTTCGCCTCTCGACCCAACGCTTCGAGGAAGCCCGCGATCCCGGCCGGGTCGTAGCCCGCGTTCGCGGCGAGGCGCTGGCCGACCTCATCGGCCTGACGCTCCTGGTCGCGCCCGTAGGTCGCGATGAGCCCCGCTCCGGCGACCTGACCGAGCTGGCCGACGGTCTGCGCGGCCTGCTCGCCGCCGGCGGCCGCGGCCGCGACGACCCCCAGCAGGGTCAAGAGACCGACACCGACCGAGCGCGTCTGCTGCTGCACCGAGTGGCGCGCGGCGACGTGCGCGATCTCGTGACCGATCACCCCCGCGAGCTCGGCCTCCGAGTTCGCGAGGATCAGGGCACCGCGCGACACGTAGACGTACCCGCCCGGTAGCGCGAAGGCGTTGGGCACGCCCATGTCGGCGATCTGGAACCGGTACCGCACGTCCTGGCGCGGCGAGTGGCGCGCGAGGCGATCGCCGAGTGCCTCGACGTAGCCGAGCATCCGCGGCTCCTCGACGAGGCCCAGCTGCTCCCTGAACTGTGCGGCCGTCTTGCGGCCGAGCTCGGCCTCCTGCTCGGCCGAGACCAGCACGAGCTCCCGCTGCCCGGTGACGGGATTCACCGCGCAGCCCAGCAGCGAGAGCGCGCAGGCCACGGCGAACGCGCCGAGCCGTCGCCGCATCCGACGCGTCGTCGCGCGCGCGATGGGGGGTCGAAGTCTCACGCCCGGGTCCGGCAGTCGGCGCGGCTCAGGCCGACGCGCCTCCGGACGGCGGCCGGTCGTGGATCAGCGTGCTGCGCTTCTCGTCGAACAGCACGCGGATCTTCTGCGGCCCGGCCGCGCCCTGCACGACGCCGAGTCCCAGGGTCGGGTGCTGGATGCGGTCGCCCGCGGTGAAGTGGTCGCCGATCGCGTAGTCGCGAACGGGCCGACTCAGGTCCGGCTCGATCAGCTCGTTCTCGGGATTCGCCGCGGTCTTGCGCGCGCGAGGCTTCGCCTTCGGCTTCACGCGGCCCGCGCTCGCCTCCCAGGCGTCGACGAGGCGCGGCTCGCAGGTGAGCTTCGGCGAACCCTCGTCGTAGGACCAGGCCGGCGTCTCCTTCATCTTGAACGAGACGTAGTGCACGGGCAGACCGAGCTCGCCCAGCTCCTTCGCGAGGCGCTCCATCTCGCGGATCCAGGCCGCGCCGCGCTGCGCAGAGCGCTTGCGGCAGAGCTCCCAGTAGCGCGGGCTGCCGATCAGCATCACGAGCGGACGCCCGGACGCGAAGGGGCCCTCGGTGTGCGCGCCGAGCTCCTCCGTGAGCGCGGCCGCGTTCGCCTCCGCGACCGCCGCGTGCGCGAGCGCGAGCAGCAGGGCGCGAAGCGGCGTGTCGCCGGTGCCGACCCGCCCCGCCTCGGGCGGAAGCCAGCGCGTCGCCGCCGCGACGAGCCGATCCTCGGGACCGCGACCCACGAGATCGATCTTGTCGAGGCCGTAGTTCGGGTCGTCCGCACCGGCGGCCTTGTCGGCGGGTGCGCTCCGCACGGGCACGAGGGGATGCAGCGCCTCGAAGTGCGCCTCCTCGTCGGGCATGAGCAGAGGCGCGCCGCCGTCCTTGTGGCGACGCGCGAGGGCGATGCAGAGGTGCTCGCCTTCGCGACCGGCCTTGGGCTCGGACGCGAGCCGGCTGTTGAACGCGACGAGGTACTTCTTGCCGGCGTCGGGTCGGCGCGGCGCCGCCGCGAGCTCCTTCTCGTACTCGGCGAGCAGGACGTCGCCCGTCAATGCGGCCGCAGCCTCCTGAAAGCCCTTGGCCTGGCGCACGAGCTTGTCGGACGCGCGCTCGATGAGCGGATGTTGACCCACGGATTCCCCCGGAATGAACGATGGGGGGAAGGATAACGGCATCCGACGGAGACGGTCACCCGTGGTGGGTGCGGGAAGCCCCGAAAAGCCGATTCGTCGCGTCAGGAGCGCCTGGGAAGCCACCTCGCGGCCAGCAGGAGCGCGACGACGCCCGCGTGGACGGCGGGACCCAGCAGGTCGGCCTTCACGAGCCAGGCGAAGTGCAGCAGCGCGAGCGCCACCGCGGGGTACACCAATCGGTGGAGCTTGGTCCAGCGTCGGCCCAGCCGACGCTGCCAGGCGCGTGTCGACGTGACCGCGAGGGGTGTCATCCCCAGCAGGGCCAGGAAGCCGACCGTGATGTACGGGCGCTCGCGGATGTCCTCGGCGAGGAAGCCCAGGTCGAAGGCCAGATCGAAGGCGAGGTACACCGAAAAGTGTGCCACCGCATAGGCATAGGCGAGCAGTCCCAGGCTGCGGCGGTAGGGCGCCAGGAAGCTCCACCCGAACTGGCGGCGCAGCGGCGTCACCGCGAGGCACAGGATCAGGCAGCGCAGCGCCCACTCGCCCGTCACGTGCGTCATCTGCTCGACGGGGTTCGCACCGAGGCGTCCCAGCGCAGACCCGATGGCGAGGCCCGCGAAGGGCAGGCAGAGCACGAGGACGACCCCCCGGTGGATCGCGTGACGGGTCCTCTCTTCCACGCGTCTCCCGGAGGCGGCGGCACGGCGAGCGGGCCCCAGCTCGGCCGCACTCAGAACAGGGTCCTCGGATCCATGCCCTTGTAGAGATGGGCGACCTCGGAAGCGTAGCCGTTCAGGTACGCCGTCGGCCGCTTCTTCCATTCGCCGATGCGTCGCTCGCGCGCCTGACTCCAACGCGGGTGCGAGACCTCGGGGTTCACGTTCGCGAAGAAGCCGTACTCGCGCGCGTTCTGCTGGCTCCAGGTCGTCGCGGGCTGCGTCTCCTGGAGGCGGATCGTGACGATCGACTTGATGCACTTGAAGCCGTACTTCCACGGCACGACCAGGCGCAGCGGCGCACCGTTCTGGTTCGGAAGCACCTTGCCGTACATGCCCACGGCGAGGATCGCGAGCGGATGCGTGGCCTCGTCGATGCGCAGGCCCTCGCGGTAGGGCCAGTCGAGCGAGCGGCGCTTCTGGCCGGGCATCTGCTCGGGATCCACGAGCGTCTCGAAGGCCACGTAGCGGGCCTTCGACGTGGGTTCGAAGCGCTTCAGCACGTCGACGAGCGGGATGCCGATCCACGGGATCACCATCGACCAGGCCTCGACGCAGCGCAGACGGTAGATCCGCTCCTCGAGCGTGTGGGGCCGGAGCAGGTCTTCGAGTCCGATCGTGCCGGGCTTGGCGACCTCTCCCTCGATGGCGACCGACCAGGGCGAGGTCCGCAGACTCCCGGCGTAGCGCGCGGGATCGGACTTGTCGGTGCCGAACTCGTAGAAGTTGTTGTACGAGGTCGCGTCCTCGTAGGAGGTCGGCGGCTCGTCGGTCTGGAACGCCGCGGGGCCGCGCACGACCCCGGGCAGGGTCGCGAGCTCCGGCGCCGCGGCGACGTCCGGACTCGCGCCGACCTCCTCGGCACCGAAGCAGCCCGACAGCGCGAGGCCCGCGGCGGAGCCGGCCGCAGCGCGCAGGAAGCGCCGGCGATCCAGATAGGTCGCCTCGTCGGTGATCTCGCGTGCGGGAATGGGGGTGGGGCGAAAGATCCTCATCGGGACTCCTGACCGTCGTTCATCGTCTCGCCCAAGGGGATGCCCACGGGCACGGAGGGTTTCGATGCGGCCGTTCCGCCGCGACCGTCCCGGAAAGGGAGGCCG
>JAAUYD010175320.1_pt1 | contig 12081 bp, 10 predicted proteins | sample 7278101 | NCBI WGS metagenome assembly JAAUYD01 (sample SAMN14350128, study PRJNA611818) | marine sediment metagenome | isolation source: surface marine sediment (0.6m) | place: French Polynesia: Moorea | collected 2018-08 | reverse complement strand
GCAGTGCATACCTACGACGCAATGAATCATTTTTTTCTTATTGGTCAGATGATAGTGGTTGGCTCAAGCTACTGGAACATTGGAATTGGACGAGAAATAGGCGATGTTGCCGAAGATGCTGAGGGTCTTGCAACCATGCGGGATCTTGGGGAGAACGTTTTGTGGCTTCTTCAAAAAATAAATAATAAGAGATGACTTGCCACCCAGGAAATCATTAATAGATTTTGAGTTCAATCAATCTGTTGGCAACATCTTAGAGCAATAATTGCCTGGAAGATAGAAAGGCTGTATACGAATAATTTCTTCAACATAATCTGAGGACAATTGGTGGCGGATAAAAGGAAGCAAGTAACCGTTCTCGTTGTTGACGATGAGCAGGTACATCGTTTCATGCTGTGCTCCATGTTTAAGGAGTGGGGGTGGAAATGTATTGAGGCAGATGATGGAACGACTGCAGTGGAAGCCGTGGAGAAGCGAAACTATGATGCTGTCCTGATGGATGTACGGATGACCAAGATGGACGGTAGGGAGGCATTTGCAAAGATTCATGCAATGCGACCGGAATTACCGGTTATAATAATGACGGCCTATTCTTCGGTAAATGACGCGGTTGAGGCGATAAAGCATGGCGCCCATGACTATTTGACCAAACCTCTCGATTTTGATCGTCTTAGGATAGCTCTTCAACGGGCACTTGATCATAAGCAGGTGGAAAGCCGGAAACATGATGAATCCACGGATAAAGGGCAGTTGGTAACCAATATAATCGGCTCATCACCTCCAATGACTGATCTCCTTGAGATGATAGGCTATGTTGCTCCCACCGAAGCCACGGTCTTGATAACAGGTGAATCGGGAACGGGCAAAGAGCTGGTGGCGGAATCACTTCACCGAAACAGCGTTAGAAATAGCGGGCCGTTTATTAAGGTAAATTGTGCGGCATTAGCTGAATCGCTGCTGGAATCAGAGCTTTTCGGTCACGAAAAAGGTGCTTTTACCGGGGCGGATAGAAGCAGGGAGGGCAAATTCGTTCAAGCCGATGGCGGTACTCTCTTCCTTGATGAAATTGGAGAAACAAGTCAGGCCATGCAGGTAAAACTTCTACGTGTTCTGCAAGAAAAGGAGTTGCAGAAAGTGGGAGGGGAAGAGACAGTTATGGTGGATGTGCGGGTCATTGCTGCGACGAATCGGAACCTGGAGGACGAGGTTGCAGCAGGTAATTTTCGGGAGGATCTCTACTATAGACTGAACGTAGTCATGCTCACGGTTCCACCTCTGCGTGATAGAGAAGAAGATATTCCCACCCTGGTGAAATATTTCGTAAAACATTTTGCCAAAAAGAACAGACGTAATGTGGAAGGCATTACAGCTGAATGTATGAAATTACTCTGCAGCTATCCATGGCCGGGCAATGTGAGAGAGCTTGAAAATGCAATAGAACGTGGGGTCATTCTCATGCGGGGCGAACAGATGACCGAAATGAGCCTGCCGCTATCTCTCCAGAAATTCAAGGAAAAAAACGGTGATACCACTCTTGCCGGTGAACTTCCCTCAACGCTCTATGAAGCTGAGAAAATGCTTATTCTGCAGACGCTAGAGGAAACCGATGGAAATAAAAGCGAAGCGGCAAGGCGATTAGGAATAACGCGTAAAACACTTCAGAATAAACTCCAGAAATATGACGAATCATGACAATATGGTGACATTATAGCTCTCCATGTTGACGAAGCAATTTGTCTGTGGTAACCCCAAAATATATATACACCACGCTATTGAGAATATAGAAATGAGAATAGGGACGAGATGAGAACCAATATAGTTCATATAGGAGCAGGAGAACTTACATACGAAATTCGCAACATTGTCAATGTTGGTCAGAAACTGGAGCAGCTAGGGCTAAAAACCAACTGGGAAAATATTGGTGATCCGGTAGCAAAGGGTGAGGAAATTCCGCAATGGATGAAAGAAATTGTTGCTGAGGCTGTACTGGACGATAGTACCTATGGATATTGTCCGACAAAAGGTGTGTTGTCTACCCGTGAATTTCTGACAGAGTTGACCAATAAACGGGGTCATGTCCAGATAGGTCCAGAGGATATTATCTTCTTTAACGGCCTTGGTGATGCGATTACGAAGATTTTCGGGTTTTTAAAGAGAACCGCCAGGGTTATTGTGCCTACACCAACATACACCACCCACTCCTCCGCGGAGGCGGCACATGCTGGTCATTCACCACTGACATACATCCTTGATCCAAACAACAACTGGTATCCGGACCTCGATGATATTGAAAAACATGTTAAATATAATCCAGCAGTAGCAGGAATCTTAATAATCAACCCCGATAATCCTACAGGGGCAGTTTTCCCTGTCAATATTATGGAGTCAATAGTTGATATTGCCAAAAGATATGACCTTTTCCTGATTTGCGACGAGATCTACCAAAATATTATCTATAATGGAGTAGATACTGCACCGCTTTCCGATGTTATAGGCGATGTGCCTGCCATTGCCATGAAGGGCATCTCAAAGGAAATGCCCTGGCCCGGGTCTCGATGTGGCTGGATTGAGGTTTACAATGGCGACAAGGATGAGATGTTTGGCAAATATGTAAATTCTATTCTGAACTCCAAGATGGTTGAGGTATGTTCCACCACGCTGCCACAAAAGGTATTTCCAAAAATCCTGAAACATCCAGGATACCCTGCATATTTACAAACCAGACTTGATCGATATGAGAAATTTTCAAATATCGCCTATGATTGCCTCAAGGGAGTTAAGGGAGTATTGGTTAACAAACCCAGCGGCGCTTTTTATATGAGCGTATGTTTTGAGGAGGGAATACTGACGGACAAGCAAAGTCTGCCAATTGAAAATGAGGAAATTAGGACCTTGATAAACCAGCTTGTCAGCGCCCCCGAGACGGCAAGCGATAAACGATTTGTTTACTACCTTCTGGGAGCGACCGGTGTTTGTGTCGTTCCCTTGACCTCATTTGCTACTGATCTCAATGGTTTTCGGGTCACCTTGCTGGAAAGGGATGAAGATGAATTTATCAATATTTTTCAAACCATTGCCAGGGCGATAGAGCAATATCTTGCCAGTTAAACGGAAAAGCCCAACCAATATGGGTTAGGCAGCCGATTTGACATTGCCTCCTTTAATTTTATTTTAATACAGTAACCGGCAAGCACTCTTGTCTTTCCATGCAAAATACAAAGGGTAAAAACATGCTGAGTACTGAAAAAATTGCAAAAGCTTTTGCAGCTATATGTGAAGAGCTTGAAAAGCTCGATGATAAAAAGCTCGATGATAAAACCAGAAAAACGCTAAAGACTATTCGCTCAATAGCTAAACATCAAAGCGATATCCGAAAATCACCAAAGGGAAGTTGCAAGGCAAAAAAGAAATAATGGTTACCGCGAAGATAGCCCTTGCCAGAGGCATGGTTGTATAAGAGATATATTGCACCATCAGGAATGGGCCTCATCTATTTCCCGAGAAATATTCAGAGAAGACTCCAATGATGAAATCTACGTCTCTTCTGTCAATTTCTAGATGGGTTACCAGCCTTACTTTTGCGCCTGGCGCAATGACGATTCCATGTTGACGGAGGTAAACATGGAGACTTGCCAGGCATGACTCAGGAAGGGTGATAAAGATCATATTTGTCTGGTTTTCAGCATATCGCACACCTATCTCGTCTATATCATTTAGTCCCCGTGCAAGTGCTTCAGCATTGTGCTGATCCTCACTGAGCCTGTCAATATTGTTTTCAAGAGCGTAAATTCCCGCAGCTGCAAGAAAGCCAGTCTGTCGCATACCACCACCGAGAACCTTTCGCCATCTTCTCCCTTCTTTGATGAATTCTCTGTCACCGCAAAGCAGCGAACCCACAGGAGCACCAAGCCCTTTGGAAAGACAGAGTGAAACCGAGTCAAAGTGCTTTGCAATTTTATGTCCCGGTATGTCATGTTTCCTGGCGGCATTAAAGAGCCTGGCACCATCGAGGTGTAACAATAGATCGTTGTTCCTGGCGAATTTTTCACACTCATGCAAATAATCAAGCGGCAGAGCAAGACCGGCATGTGTGTTTTCAACGCAGAGAAGATGAGTGCGGGCAAAATGAAAATTATCTTCTTTTATATATTCTGCTACTGATTCAAGGTCGAAGGTTCCATCATCATTAAAATCAAGTGGTTGCGGCTGAATACTGCCAAAAACGGCAGCGCCACCCCCCTCATACTTATATGTATGTGCCTGCTGTCCCACTATATACTCGTCGCCTCTCTGGCAGTGGGTGAGCAGGGCTATGAGGTTGGATTGGGTACCTGAAGGACAAAACAGCGCGGCTTCCTTTTCTAAAATTTCAGCCCCCAGCTTTTCTAGCGTATTGGTAGTCTTATCTTCGCCATACACATCGTCGCCTACCACAGCACTGTTCATGGCGGATAGCATGTCTGCGGTTGGCCTCGTTACAGTATCACTGCGCAAATCAAGCGTCTTCATCATACCCCCGATCAGGTTGTGTTTGTCAGTATTTCCAGGATATTTATTCACCAAACATATTATTGCATAAGTCAATACATCCAACAACAGGATTTGCATGAATTGGTGGAGTTTCCAAAAGAGCCTGGCCTATTTAAAGATTGTTCACGCTGGCAACAGACGAGATAAACCACGATCAATAAAGGGGTGTCCTAAGACCTCAATTTAATGTCGGAAAATCCGGGGCTTTTTTTTTCAATAGCGGTAACTTGACAACGAAAAACTGGCTACTTATTGTTCGCACAGGTTTTTGGGGAAAAGAAGAGCATTCATAGGATGTTGAGACCTTTTCAAATAATTATTAACCAGCCAGAGTCTTGGAGGAGTACGTGAGCAAGAAGAAGGAAAAGCACGTAGAAGAAGCTATGGATGCGAGCGATGTTGTCAGCTTGTCCGATGAAGGAGCTGAGATGGTCGAGACCGAAGATATTGAAAACTCTGGTAGCGACGTAAAGAGCCTCGAAGATCAATTGGCTGATTCCTTAGAAGAAGCTGCAGATCTCAAAGATAAAATGCTCAGGCTTGCCGCTGATTATGAGAATTATAAAAAACGAAATGAGAGAGAGCGGATTGCCACGATGAAATACGCTGGTGAGAACATTTTTCGGGAGTTTTTGCCGGTCATTGATAATTTGGAGAGGGCAATAACCCAAGGTGTTGTAGAGGGTACCGATGCTGAAAAGAATCTAGCAGGACTTCTGGAAGGTGTCGAGCTTACTCTGAAAAGTCTTTACACCAGCTTAGAAAAATTTGAAGTGAAGGCAATTGAAAGTGTAGGAGAACCTTTTGACCCTAACAAGCAAGAAGCTCTCACCATGGAGGCAAGCGACACCATTCCTACCAACCATGTGGTAAGTGAATTTGAAAAGGGGTATTTTTACAAAGATCGACTCCTGCGGGCCGCGAAAGTAATTGTTTCTTCCGGAAAAGCAGAATCTTAAGTTCTGCTCAGCGTTTCCATGGAGTTTCAGTGCGCCTTGACAAATATGGGAGAATGACAACTTTAAATGCAGTTGCCGCATGAATTAAAAGTTACAGAGTTATGAGGAATTCGGAAATTCCGGTTATTAATATAAGGAGAGAATGACATGGGCAAAATCATTGGAATTGATCTAGGGACCACAAATTCATGTGTGGCAATCATGGAAGGTGGCGATCCTAAAGTGATCGCTAATGTGGAGGGTAACAGAACCACTCCATCTATTGTGGCTTTTACAGACAATGGTGAACGATTGGTTGGTCAGGTGGCAAAGCGCCAGGCAGTGACAAATCCAGAACGAACACTTTATGCAATAAAACGTCTCATAGGTCGAAAATTTGCCGATGCTGAAGTTAAAAAATCCATCGAGGTCAGCCCCTTTAAAATTGTTGAGGGAACCAATGGAAGCGTATCAGTTGAGGTTGAGGGAAAGGTGTACAGACCAGCTGAGATTTCAGCAATGGTCTTAACCAAGATGAAGCAGACCGCTGAAGAATATCTGGGCGAAGAGGTTACCGAAGCTGTTGTAACTGTACCTGCCTACTTCAATGATTCACAGCGCCAAGCAACGAAAGATGCGGGAAAAATTGCCGGCCTCAATGTTCAGCGTATAATTAATGAACCAACTGCTGCATCTCTGGCCTATGGATTGGATAAGAAGGGCGAAGAAAAAATCGCAGTTTTCGACCTTGGCGGTGGTACCTTTGATGTGTCTATTCTGGAGATCGGCGATGGTGTATTTGAAGTTAAATCCACCAATGGAGACACTTTTCTTGGTGGTGAAGATTTTGATATGCGTATTGTTAACTGGCTTGCAGATGAGTTCAAGCGTGAACAGGGTATAGATCTGCGTGGCGATAAAATGGCATTGCAGCGTCTCAAGGAAGAAGCTGAGAAAGCCAAAATGGAACTTTCAACCACCAAGGAGACCGACCTCAATCTGCCTTTTATTACTGCCGATGCTTCAGGTCCTAAACATCTGAATATCAAGTTGAGCAGGGCAAAACTTGAAAGTTTGGTAGACGATTTGGTTCAGCGAACTATTGAACCCTGTCGTATTGCCCTAAAAGATGCTGGTCTCAGTGCTGATGATATTAATGAAGTCATCCTTGTTGGTGGTATGACTCGAATGCCCATGGTACAGGAAAAGGTTGCCGAGATATTCGGAAAGGAACCTAATCGAGGGGTCAATCCGGATGAGGTAGTTGCCGTGGGTGCCGCAATTCAGGGTGGAGTTCTGCAAGGTGATGTTAAAGATGTGCTGCTCCTGGATGTCACCCCGCTTTCTCTGGGTATTGAGACTCTTGGGGCAGTGACCACTAAATTGATTGATAAAAACACGACTGTACCGACGAAAAAGAGTCAGGTTTTCTCAACTGCCGCCGATAATCAACCTGCTGTATCCATTCATGTGCTCCAGGGGGAGCGGGAAATGGCGACAGACAATAAGACCATTGGAAGGTTCGAACTCACCGATATTCCGCCAGCACCACGTGGGGTTCCGCAGATTGAAGTTACCTTCGACCTTGATGCCAACGGCATTTTGCATGTCTCGGCCAAAGATTTAGGCACAGGCAAAGAGCAATCAATTAAAATTACGGCATCTTCAGGTCTAACTGAAGAAGAAATTGATAAAATGACCAAAGACGCCGAGCTTCACGCCGAAGAAGATAAAAAGAAGAAGGAGCTTGTTGAAACCCGTAACCAGGCTGATGCGTTGGTGCATGCCACAGAAAAGAGCTTAAAGGATCTTGGTGACAAGGTTGATGAGGAAACTCGCTCAAATGTGGAGAAGGAAATTGAAAACGTAAAAAGTGTGATGGAATCTGATGACGTCGCCCAAATCAAAGCTGCGACAGAATCACTCACCAATGCCTCCCACAAGCTGGCAGAATTGATGTATGCCCAGGCTGCTAAAGATAACCCTGAGGGGGGTGCAGGACCAGAAGGCGGTGCTGCAAGCGGTGATAAGAAGAATGATGATGATGATGACGTAGTTGATGCGGATTTTGAAGAAGTAAAATAGTCATCGAGTCTTTTCAATTCCGGGAGTGTGGAAATTTATTTTCCCACTCCCTTTTTTTTTGCGAATACGGTATTGTTAGCGCCGAAATGAAGACTGCAAGTTTCTAATAATTAATTCAACATATCAAAATTATGAAAGTTTTATCTGGTATTCAACCCTCAGGACAACTTCATATTGGCAACTACTTCGGGATGATGAAACCGATGATTTCTCATATGAAGAACGCTGAGCTGTATGTTTTTATTGTTGATTTACATGCGATGACATCAGTTCATGATAGAGAAAAGCTGGCGACAGGCACACTGGAGGCTGCTGCTGACTTTCTCGCCCTGGGCCTCGATCCTGAAAAATGTATATTCTGGGTGCAATCGGACGTGCCAGAAGTATGTGAGTTAACGTGGATTCTCTCAACGCTTGCTCCCATGGGACTGATTGAGAGGTGCCACTCTTACAAAGATAAAATTGCCAAGGGAATAGCAGCCAGTCATGGATTGTTTTCCTATCCCATCTTGATGGCCGCAGATATTCTACTCTATCAGGCTGAAAGGATTCCGGTGGGCAAAGACCAGAAGCAACATCTTGAGGTGGCACGAGATCTGGCTCAGAAATTCAATAACGAGTTCGGCGAAACATTCGTGGTTCCTGAACCTGAGATATCCGAAGATACTGCCGTGATCCCCGGACTTGACGGTCAAAAAATGTCTAAATCATACGGCAATACCATCCCGATTTTTCTTGAGGGAAAAGCCTTGAAGAAAAAGGTTATGGCCATTCAGACAGATGCCACCCCGGTTGAGGAACCGAAAAACCCGGATACCTGCAACCTTTACAATATATTCAAGCTTTTCGCCGCTCCTGAACGTCTTGAGGAGGTAAAAAACCTCTATGTTAACGGAGGCGCTGCCTATGGACATATTAAGCTTGAACTTCTGGATTTGTTGAATGATTTTTTTAGCGATGCCCGGAAGCGAAAGGCGGAGTTCATGGCAGAACCAGAGATGCTCAGGGCCATTCTCCGACAGGGTGCTGAAAAGGCTCGTGAGAAAGCTGTTCCAACCCTAGATCTAGTTAGGGAACGAGTTGGGCTATCATACTGATAATACATTTGAATGAGCAAAGCTCTGGCATTTTTTTTTACGACAGGATATCACCATGAGTTACCAGACATATGGAATGCATCGGGAAGATGCTCTGGCGCTGGTCAAGAGCAGAATCACCAATGAAAACTTGGTAAAACATTGCCTTGCCGCAGAAGCTGTTTTGATTGCCATGGCTAAAGAATTAGGTGAAGATCAGGAAAAATGGGGACTTGCTGGCCTTCTCCATGATCTCGATGCGGAAACCCAACCCGACCTGGATGTACATACCCTGGAAACTGCCAGAATTCTAGAGGAAAAAGGGGTGGATGAAGATATTATTGAGGCGATTCGGCTGCACAATCTGCAGGCAAACCCAGGAGAAAGTCGAACCACACGCTTTCACCATGCTTTGGCCGCCGGTGAAACCATAACCGGGCTGGTTATAGCAACCGCCCTGGTTTACCCGGATAAGAAGCTTGCCTCGGTCAAAGCTAAATCAGTCCGTAAGAGAATAAAAGAGAAGGCTTTTGCCCGTGGAGCGAATCGTGAGATCATAAAAGAATGTGAAGATGCAGGAATACCGCTGGCCGATTTCTGTGCTCTCAGCCTAGAGGCAATGCAGGGTATAGCCGATGAACTCGGTTTGTAGTAAAAAGGGGAGAATATTCGAATACTCCCCTTGTCGTCTTCGTCTTTAAAGCACTTAAAAATCGACCAATTCTACATCAAACACCATGGTGGCATTTGGTGGAATAGGACCTCTTCCCGAAGGACCGTACCCAAGGTGGGAAGGAATAATCAGCACCCGCTTCTCTCCTTTCTTCATTGAGAGAAACGCCTCATCCCAACCTTTTATGACCCGACCTGCACCAACGGGAAACTGTATTGGCTGCCCCCGATCATAGGAAGAATCAAATTTTGTACCGTCAAGTAGCTTACCTGTGAAGTGAGCGGTTACATTGGCACCTTTTGTTGGGGTGGCATCGCCTTCGCCTTCTTCAACCACAACATACTGAAGCCCAGAAGGCGTAGTGATTGCATTGGGCCATTTCTCAGCAATCTGTTTCTTAGCCTCTTCAACAGCAGCCTTTTCTTTGTCACTGGCGCGTTTTTCCATTGAAGCAAGCAAGGCATCAAAAGCAGCTTGATCACTCTTAAAGCTTGAAGCTTTATCGCCCACACGAATGATGGTGACACTGTTAATTTTATCGCCGCCCTCTATTTTGTTCACCACATCCTGGCCTTCAACAACATGCCCAAATACCGTGTGTTTGCCGTCAAGCCATGGAGTGGGGACATGGGTGATGAAGAACTGGCTGCCATTTGTTCCCGGTCCGGCATTGGCCATAGAAAGAATACCCGGTCCGGTATGTTTCAGACTTGGATCAATTTCGTCAGGAAAGGTATAGCCGGGACCACCGGTTCCCGTCCCCAGCGGACAGCCCCCCTGGATCATGAAATCCGGGATGACACGGTGAAAGGTCAGGCCATCATAGAATTTTGTTCCAGACGTACCTGCTCCGCCGCCCAGTTCTTTTGTTCCTTCTGCCAGGCCAACGAAGTTTGCCACGGTAAGTGGTGTTTTTTCAAACTCGAGCGTACACACAATCTCGCCTTTGGATGTGTCAAATTTGGCATACAAGCCGTCCTTTAATTTTGCGTCTGCCATTACCGGATCTCCTGATATTATGATTAAACTTAAGGTTAGAGTTAATAAAGTTGCTACTCTATGCATGATTCCTCCAATTGAAAAGGTCTTTATAGCGGTAGAAATGAAATATGTTGTGACAAGTCATAGTATTGTAACCATTTCATTAGTGTTTACCAGCTAATGTTGATACAAATAATGAGTTGCAGTGAGGTTGCCTCCTGGTTTACATTGACGACGGTTTTGGCAGGGGTTAAAAATATGGTTAATTTACCTAATAATAGTTTATTTTTAATCATATCAATATCTTTTGACTGAGAATACTTCTTTGTTTCAGCTATATCGAATACTCATTGGAATTTTTTTCTATCTTAGTCTTCCATTTTCCCTCGTGTATGTTTGGATTACCGGCAAGCATCGCAAAGGTTTATTCCAACGTTTTGCATTTTATCCTGGCAAAAACGATACTTCCCAAACTAACACGACTGTTTGGCTGCATGCTGCTTCCGTTGGTGAAGTTCAGGCTGCCAGAGCGATTATTCCAGAAATTAGAAAACAGCTTGGTGATCCTGCCATTATTCTCACAACCATGACTCTGGCGGGGAAAAAGGTTGCTGAAGGGGTGATAGAGCCACAGATCCGATGCTACCTCGCCCCTCTTGATATTCCCGGAATCGTTGATCTGGCTATTGCCAGAATACAACCTGATTTGTATATCTGCCTTGAGACTGAACTTTGGCCTGTTCTGATTATGGCTCTCTCTCGGCGAAATATTTTCATCGGTATGGTAAACGGAAGAATATCTTCACGTTCATTTACCAAGTATCAAAAGCTTGGTAGTTTTATCTCATCTGTACTTCTTCAATTCGATAGGATGGCCGTTATTTCAGAAACCGATCGGGACAAATATATTTCCCTTGGCGCATCAGCTGATTCTTTAAGTGTTGAGGGAAATGTGAAGTATGACATGAGTCCAAGAAAAAATGCTGAGGAAATTGTTGAGCGCTATAGCGGGATCCTCTCGCTTTCCACCGAGGAGGTCTTTATTGCCGGCTCCACCCATGATGATGAAGAGGAGCAGCTGTTAGAGTTGCATATCCGCCATTTCTGCACTGCAAAGATGCTTTTTCTCTTGGCTCCACGACATATCGATCGGATCGATATACTTGAAAAAATGATGAAGGAACATAACATCGGCTACCACCTTTTCAGTCTCTTGAAGAATGGAACCCAGGACAGGAAATATTCCATGGTGCTGGTAGACACCATGGGTGATTTGGCTGATCTTTATGGCATAGCTGATTATATCTTCTGTGGAGGAAGCCTGGTGAAGAGAGGGGGACATAACCTCATGGAAGCAGCTGTTTGGGATAAAGCAGTGTTTTACGGTCCCTTCATTGATGACTTTCATGATGCAGCTGATTTACTCAAGTCAGTTCAGGGCGGATTTATGGTGGCTAATATTGCAGATATTGAAAGCCAGATACGTTATTTCAGAAACCACCGGCAACACTACATTGAGGCATGCCAAAGCGCTGGGGAGATTGCAAGGGCCCAGCAGGGGAGCTCTTCTCGTCAAGTGAGCTATATCCTCAAGGGCTTCCGGGAAAGAGAATAGATTGTTCCACCAACCATCTATATCGAGTAAAGCAAAAAAACACCAGAAGCAATCAACGATATTAAGGTATCAGGACCGATTAGTCTGTGAGGCTTGTCAACTCAAAAGTTGATAGCGGAGCCATTGAGGGTATACTGAATATCTCAACAGATTACCGCTATTACAAATATCATTATTTTTTTG
>JAAUYD010267950.1_pt1 | contig 12082 bp, 11 predicted proteins | sample 7278101 | NCBI WGS metagenome assembly JAAUYD01 (sample SAMN14350128, study PRJNA611818) | marine sediment metagenome | isolation source: surface marine sediment (0.6m) | place: French Polynesia: Moorea | collected 2018-08 | reverse complement strand
TATACCTGTCCTCTCTTCCTCTTCCTTCGCGCTCTTTGCGCCTAAAGCCTTTCAGGCATGGCTTCGCTAATGCGGTTTTATCCTCTACCCCTGATAATTAACGTGGTGGAGCACTAGGGCAAGTGAGCAAAAAAACGTAATCAACAAAGAATACTTGTGCTATGAGCTTTTGAGATATTGTAGATGTTAGCCTTATTTACACGACCAAAATTGTTTATGCTAAGAGTTAGAGCTGTGTGTAAGGAGTTCGCTCACTAAATATTGCCTGGGCTGCAAAACATCAGGTAATATTTTGTTCACTAAAAGATTAAATAATATACATTATTTTGCAACCCAGGAAATATATATGCAAACAAATTGGAAAATTGGTTCTTTATTTGGGATTCCTCTATTCTTAGATCCCTTATGGTTTGTGATTTTAGGGCTAGCCACCCTCAACTTTGGTGTAGCTTACCAGGAATTGGGAACTATCCTCGCTTGGAGCGCGGGTATGGGCATGGCTCTATTGCTATTTGCCTCCGTATTGTTACATGAATTGGGCCATAGTTTAGTAGCCAAAGCCCAAGGTATAAAAGTTAATTCAATTACCCTATTTTTATTCGGTGGTATTGCGGCCATTGAAGAAGAATCAAAAACTCCAGGCAAAGCCTTTCAGGTAGCAATTGCTGGACCATTGGTGAGTATTGCCCTATTTTTCTTACTTTATTTCTTCAGTCATATTTTGCCGGATAATACAATCCTCAGCTCAATGGTAAGAAATTTAGCAAAAATCAACTTGGTTTTGGGGTTATTTAACTTAATTCCCGGCTTACCTTTGGATGGCGGGCAAGTGTTAAAAGCAGCACTATGGCAAGCTACGGGCGATCGCTTCCAAGCAGTTAGATTAGCAGCCAAGTCAGGGCTAATTTTAGGTTATTTAGCGATCGCTTTCGGATTTTTGGTAGATTATTTGACCGGGGAATTGATAACTGGGTTGTGGATTGTTTTATTGGGGTGGTTCGGTATTCGTAACGCCACTAGATATGACCGTGTAGCAATTTTACAATCAACATTACTGCAAATAAGAGCAGCTGATGTCATGACCCGTAATTTTCGCGTAGTCAATGCCAATTCATCCTTGCGTTCTTTTGCGGATATATACTTATTAGCAGTAGATCAATCTCTACAATCCCCAGTTTATTTTGCTGAATCCGATGGACGTTACCGGGGACTAGTTACCATTGATGATTTACGTCACACAGAAAGAAGTGAGTGGGAAACCCAAACCTTGCAAACTATCGCCCATCCCCTAACGGAAATTCCCACCGTTACTGAATCAACTGATTTAGCAGATGTAATTAATAAACTGGAAACAGAAAATTTACCTTACATCACCGTACTCACCCCCGCCGGTGCGGTAGCAGGTGTAATTGACAGAGGGGATATTGTCCAGTCCTTGGTAGTCAAACTTAACCTACGGGTTGCAGATACTGAAATTAAACGTATTAAAACCGAAGGAAATTACCCCCCTGGTTTACAATTAGGAGCGATAAGCCGAGGGCTTGACGCTTCGCGTAACGCTAAATCTACCAAAAATTAATTGGAGTCGATGAAATTGGAGAATTTATGCCAAAATCCAAAATCCAACCCCCCCTGTGTTCCCCCGTGCCTTACCCATAAGTCTTATAAATCTTGCAGGGTGGGGAGTATGGGAATTGTGGGGAGATAGTCATATTAGCTCACCAAACAAATCAAATGGCGATCTGGCGTTATTCACTTTTAGCCACCTCTGTCATTTATGAAAAATGGCATTCTCCAAGGGGGAAATCTAAAATCCAAAATCCAAAATCTAAAATCCAAAATTCAAAATCCAATGTTGAAAATGTCTCTGGTAAGGCGGACTAACTGTGACTGAGACAAACAATAGTACCTCTGTTCTCCGCGATGCCGATATGTCTCGCCGAGAACTAAGAGATTTAGTACGAAAACAGCTGCAAATGTTGTTGGAAGAAGGAGACTTCAGTGGTGCCAAAGCTATTTTAGTTCCCGTACAACCTGTGGATATTGCGGAAGCCATTGAAGGTTTACCTGAAGCCATGCATGCCTTGGCGTTTCGCTTACTTTCCAAGGATGAGTCAATTGAGGTTTATGAATATCTGGATTACAGTATCCAGGAAAGGTTAATTGGGGAATTACGCAGTCACGATGTCCTTGACATTGTTGATAAAATGTCGCCGGACGATCGTGCTAAGTTATTTGATGAGTTACCAGCAAAAATTGTCAATCGTCTCTTAGAACAACTCAGCCCAGCAGAAAGACAAGCCACAGCCCAATTATTAGGTTATGAAGCTAATACGGCTGGGCGGATTATGACACCAGAGTTAATATCCCTCAAAGAAAATTTTACGGTGGCAAATGCCCTAGAACGAATTCGCAGTTTAGCTAATGCCAGTGAAATTATTTATTATCTCTATATTACCGATGCAGCCCGCCATTTAACTGGGATTGTCTCCCTACGAGAGTTGGTGATTTCTCAACCCGATCGCACAATGGGTGAGATAATGACTAAGGAAGTGGTGTTTGTACATACAGACGCGGATCAAGAAGAAGTTGCTAGATTGATCCAAAGATACGACTTTTTGGCTGTTCCTGTGGTGGATAGAGAAAAGCGATTAGTCGGTATTGTTACCGTTGATGATGTGATTGATATTCTCGAAGAAGAAACCACCGAAGATATTTATGCTTTGGGTGGAGGGGTGCAATCTGGAGGTGACAACTACTTCCAAACTGGTTTGCTCGCCGTTGCTCGCAAGCGAGTTGTATGGTTACTAGTATTATTAGTAACTAATACCATTACCGGGACAATTATTAAATCAGAGGAAGGTATTTTACAAAAATTCGTCACCTTGGCGGCCTTTATCCCCCTGCTAACTGGTACTGGTGGTAACGTGGGGGCTCAATCTTCTACGGTAGTAATTCGCGGGATGAATACGGATGAAATTCGTTCCCTGGGAACATTCCAGGTAATTGTGCGGGAAGGAATGGCTGGAGCTTTGTTGGGAGTAATGCTAGGTTCCATCGCTACAGTGTGGGCTTTTCTCCTGCAAAATAACTTAGAGGTAGCTATGGCCGTTGGTTGTAGTCTCATAGCTATTTCGGTTTTAGCTTCCATTTCTGGCTCTGCTTTACCTTTTTTATTCCGTTTTCTCAAACTAGATCCAGCTTTGATGTCAGCACCATTTATCACCACGGCTGTAGATGTGGCGGGAGTGTTGATTTATTTCAATTTGGCGCGGATAATTCTTAAACTCTGAAAAGAGTTAAGAGTTGACAGTTGACAGTTGACAGTTGACAGTTAATTGTTGCGTTATTAACTATCCGTGTCATCAGTGTCATCCATTTAATCAGTGTTAAGAGTTAAGAATAAAAATCTTTAGTTTGTAGGCATCTGCGTATTTATTAAGATATACCAGATAGATCTAGAGGTAGTAAGGGAGAAGCTGACACCATGCAAATGCTAAATATTTCTGATTTTAAACAAGTCGATCAATTTCGTCAGCTACAATTAACCTTAAGCGATCGCTGGCAAAGTATTGATGAGGGCTCGGCAAAAAGTGATGTGGATATTCTAGTTATTCCTTCCCTCAGCATCGATCAACGGGAATTAAAAAAAGTAGAAGGGGTAGAGCATTATGAAGAACGCCTCCTATTTGCCCTAATTCGCCTGTGGAATCCCCGTAACAGATTAATTTATGTTACCTCCGTACCCCTACATCCGAGTATTATTGATTATTATCTACAATTGTTACCAGGTATCCCATTTTCCCATGCTCGTAATCGATTGATGCTGTTGTCTACCTATGATGCTTCCCTCAAACCCCTCAGCCAAAAAATTTTAGAACGTCCCCGCTTACTTAACCGCATTCGTCAAGCCCTGAGGATTGAGAAATCTTTTATGATCTGCTATAACTGCACGGATTTAGAAGCAGAACTATCTCTAGAATTGGGTGTACCTTTATACGCTGCGGCTCCCAATCTACAAACTTGGGGCACAAAAAGCGGTAGTAGACAGATATTTGCAGAAAGTGGAACCCCCCATCCAGATGGTAGCCAACTAGTTTGGAATCACCAAGACTTAGCAATAGCAGCAGCAAATTTATGGGAACGCCAACCCACATTAAAAAGAATGGTGGTGAAACTGAATGAAGGATTTTCCGGAGAAGGTAATGCACTGCTAGATTTACAACCAATCGCCAATTTAGCACCCCCCAATGCATCCCATAATCAAAGAGTAACTGCTATTAGCGATCACTTTTCCAGTTTAAGTTTTCAAGCCTCCCAGGAAACATGGAAAAACTTTTCTGGCAGAATTGTGGAATTAGGAGCAATTGTCGAAGCATTTGTCGAAGGAGAAATTAAGCGTTCGCCTAGTGTTCAAGGTAGAATTACCCCCCTAGGAGACGTGGAAATTCTCTCTACCCACGACCAAATTTTGGGGGGTCCTGATGGTCAAATTTATCTTGGTTGTAAATTCCCCGCAGATGAAAATTATCGCTTGCAATTACAGGAATTAGGGTTGAAAATTGGTAGAAAATTGGCAGAAAAAGGAGCCTTAGAGAGATACGGAGTAGATTTTATCACCGTTAAACAGGAAGATGGTAACTGGGATATTCAGGCAATTGAAATCAACTTGCGTAAAGGTGGTACTACCCACCCCTTTATGACCCTAAAATTATTAACTAATGGTCGTTACGATTTAGAAACAGGTTTATTTCGCAGTCAGCAAGGACGACCAAAATATTATGTTGCCACTGATAACCTACAAAAGGAAAAATATCGCGGGCTGCTTCCCAACGACTTAATGGATATTATTGCCCACCACAGACTACACTTTGATACTGGAACAGAGACAGGAAACGTCTTTCATTTAATGGGATGTCTTTCCCAATTTGGTAAATTGGGATTAACCAGCATTGGTGATTCTCCAGAACAAGCACAAGCAATTTATAACAAAGTGATTACTGTTCTAGATCAAGAAAATTTCCCATGCGATCAAGATTTTTCTTCCTTCTTGGAGCATACATTCCCTATGAGTTGGGATAATAGTAGCTGTTAATTCACATCTTGCAGTACAAAGCCGATTAAATATCTCGCTCCCGCTCTCCCAGAGGTAAAGATGAAGAGCTTTTTTTTTGGTTTAACAAGGAAAGGCGACGATTGACTAACCTTTTACTTGATTGTGGGCGTGTAAAAGTTTTCCATGCTACTTTCATTCCCACAAAAATACTGCGGGTATTGATACTAACATTTTGAGCTTGTCTCTTAGCACCATCAATACTGCGATCAACTTGTTTGACGATTTGAGTCGCACTTTTAACTCCTTCACTAACATCATCGCTCAAATCTGTAATTTCCAAACCAGTCATACGAATAGCATCTAGAGTGGGAGGTAACTCTCTTGAGAGTGTATCAAATAACTTTTCTGCGCTGCGTGCTGCCCGTGCCAACTCTTGCAAAGCAGGTATAGCAGTTATTAACACCGCAGTTAAGCTGACGGCGACTAAAAGAATGGATAATCCCAGCCAAAATAGAGGTTCGCTCACAGTTATCTTATCTATTACCTCTCTATTCCTGGTTCAAGGAATTTACATTTTCCAAGGTAGTTTCTTGGTTCAAAGTTTGGTTCTCCCTCTGACTTGCGTCTATACCAGCTGCAATAGCCAGCTGTAGTCTTTCTATGGTTTCGTGCCAATTTAAGCGGGTATGATGGGAAATCCTCTCAGCATGAATATGCAGACTTGTTGATAAATCTTCTGCTACCTCAGGGATAGCACGAGCCGATTTCTGCAAAAGTTTACGTGTGTCACGCCCTTTACGTGGAGCTATGAGTAATCCTGTCAATGTGCCAATGGCTGTTCCCAGCATTAAACCGCCAATAAATACTCCGGAATGCTTGTTAGACATTTTGTACTTTCCCTCCTTACACCCATTGTATAGGTTTGTCACGGCTTGCAGGTTTCACAAGATTTTACCTGTTTTTCTTGGGTGACAACAGGTTAATTTGCAAAATTCGCTATTTATTCGACTTTATGAGCCACAAATAACGCCCCCACAACTGTTTACCCCACACAATTAAACGTATAACTTGTTGTAGATTTTGAATTTGCGAATCTAGTCTCTGTTTTCTATGTCCTAGATGAGAAACATTTTCCTGGCTAATATTTATTTGCTCCAGTGCTTCTCCCAGTAAGGTGTGAGCCTGACTATCAACAAAGATTATCCAATTTGTGATTTTGACTAGACGTAACTTTAGTCGCCATAATTGCAAAGCTACATAAAGTAACATCAACGCGATACTTGTGTTCAAGATGACGACAGTTATTACCATTACTTTTTTGGCATTGCTGAATCAGGATATGAAACGTCAAAATCACCTTTATCTTTCTTTGTAACTTTGCGTCTATCCTATTTAATATCAGTGTGTAAATTGCAAATACATCCAAGTAAATACAAATATAGAGCTTTTATCGCAGAAAGCAAATCTAATACAAAAATTAATAAGATTTGTAAAGAAAGTAGGCGATCGCGATCGTCAATACAATTTTTAATAAATATCCACGTACGTAATACATAATCCACGGAATACTTACGTAATTACCACAATATGGGAAATTAATCCATAATCCACTTATTGCATTTATGTCGCAATAAGTAAGTCTAATTTGCGTAAGTTCAATATTTGAAAATGCTGATTTTATTCAGTGTATTTGACAGAAGAAGCGTTAGATGCACTTGATAGCCTAGCTACTAAATTGTACTCGCTAGAATTAAGTTTCTATTGAGAACTAGTCAAGAGAAGGTTTCTCAAGTTGATACAATATTTATTTCCAGCTGTAAATCTTGTTCAGCCATGGATAAATTGTACCTGAATCGACCGAAAATATTGCAAATCATTCAATACTGCAAAATCAACTATATAAATCCCGCTTTAGTGTTACAAAATATAACAATAAACATCCTAAATTTAAGACAAAAAAATTTCAGTAATAATCCGGTTATCCAAACACTAAGAAATAGTTAAATTCAAACTAATAAATAGCATTGCGTGGTAAGCAACTTGAGTCCGTCCTAGGAGGGGAAGAGTACGATGTTATGGCTTTCGAGACTCTTGCTTAATAAATCAATAAACAATCTATAAGGATAAGAAAAATGGCAATTAATCTGGACAAAATCAACTCTATCTTACAAAATTTTGTTACCTCTACCAATGACATTCAAGGTGCTGCTTTAGTTACTCCTGATGGTCTACCTTTATCATCTAGTTTACCTGGTAAAATGGATGAGGAGCGGGTATCTGCTATGTCTGCAGCGATGCTTTCTTTGGGTGAGAGAATTGGAGGCGAGCTTGCTAGAGGTACTATTCAACAAATTGGTGTAGAAGGGGACCAAGGTTATAGCATTCTTCTTAGCTGTGGTGATGATGCCGTATTCCTAGTTTTAGCCGCGAAGGAAGCTAAACAAGGTTTAATGATGCTTGAAGTTAAAAGGACTTTAAGCGAACTCAAAAAAGTTTTAATGAGTTCTAATCTGGTAGCAGTATAATTTATCAGAATCTATACAGAATCTCAGATAATTTGCAACCATCGGATGTTTGAAAAGTTATCAGGTTTTAAACCTCATCTACCTTGATAACCCTAGTTTTCGATCCATGAAGAGCAAGATTACTACTCTACGAGAAGCCGTTGCGCGCCTACGGAGCGTCGTAAATGACACATCTCAATCACCAAAAAACTCCAGGTTTCAACATGGACGGGGTTTATCTAGAATCCCCTTGACTCTTGAGCATACTATTAGTCAATTGTATTGCTCCCTAAGAACGTCGAGGATATTACTTTAGGAAAAGGGAATACAGACAATCTCAGTTTTTTAACAAAAACTAGTCTAGCTTCATATTGTCTAACTTTACCATTAATTATGAATGGTCAAAGAAAGTCACAGGGTTTAATTTTTTGAATATCTACCAGTGTTGGGCATAACACAAAAATAATTTCAGACATCCTTTAAATACCTTAATTTGATTAGGCATTTTGTGAAAAATCATCTGCGCCATTATGGTTGGTTGTAGTTCAGGGGCAGTGTTATTGATTTTTGCTAGTGCTGATTGCAAACAAGGTTGATTATTTTTGTGGAAATTAAATATGTTGTTGCCCCAATTATATGAAATCCGGATGATTAGTTACCGCAAAAACCTCACTCCCTTCCCCTCGAACTATTAAGGAGAGGGGGTGAGATGACGAAAATATGGTAAGTCCAGAAGCAGATTTGATATTACTCGGATTCTAGCTGAATTTTACGTCGTTTTGCTCAATTGTTCTCACAAATACTAGGAATAACCAGACATGACTTTAGATCCACGCACTTTTTTTTCCACACTAGAACAAAGAGTTAACTTTACAGATGAGGATAAAGCTTTGCTCAAATCCCATGCTGATTGGGGTAAGCTCATTGCCCCTGATATGTCTGATGCATTTTATGCTTATCTCGAACGAGATGAAGAAATGGCAAATATGTTACACCAAAGTGAAGAACGCATGCAACGTCTCCATAAAACTTTTACAGACTGGTTTATGGAAATGTTTACAGGTATGGATGAATGGGGTGTTGAATACGCTAACCGTCGTTGGAAAATTGGCTTAGTTCATGTACGTATTGGTATTGGGCCCCAGCATGTCGTACCCGCTATGGCAACAGTAGTCCAAAAGGTTGGACAGCGTTTAAAAAATGATAATCAGCCTGAAGAACTTAAGGATGCTCTAGGTCGAATTTGCATGATTGACCTAGCTTTTATTGAACAAGCATATGTGGAAGTTTCTTCATCCGCAGTTCTGCAAGAAACAGGATGGACAGAAGGATTGTTCAAACGGTTAGTTGCTACTGGTGCTAATACTATTAATTAATTGAACAGATCCCCGACTTATTTAAGAAGTCGGGGATCTAAGCACCCACGACTTGTCAAAATTAATGTGGTGGAGTACTAGTGATGAAGTACATTTTTGCAAGCTACTTTTTTAGTGGGAAGGATTTAGGTGTACCTCAGTTGCTGGGGAAACGCTATAGATATAGGAATCCTAATTGATTTTTGAAATATACGTAGGGTGTGTTGTCGCCCAGCGCAACGCACCATTATAACCATTATATAGGGGTAATGATGCATTAGACTAGCGTCATAATGCACCCTGCAAATACCTAATTTTTTTCAATATTCAAACCGAATTCCTATAAAGCTAAAGGATTTCAGGATTTAAAAATCATCGAACTCACGTTAGTAGAACTTAACAAAAAGTATACAAATAATTTGTTTTTTTACTGGGTTTAAATTTGAAAATTTTAAGCAATCGTTTCAGTGGCGGAAATATCCTATGGAAGTAATGCGTTTGGTGATCACAGGACCAGTAAGTGCAGGCAAGTCTACCTTCATTCGTTCTGTAAGTGAAATCGGAACCGTAGATACAGATCGCAAAGCAACGGATGAAACCGCAAACCTCAAACAAAGTACCACAGTTGCAATGGACTTTGGTCGTTTACAGTTTGGACAAAATCAGGTATTACATCTATATGGAACACCGGGACAGTCCAGGTTTGACTTTATGTGGGATATTTTAATTCGTAAGGCTCATGCTTACCTCCTCCTAGTAGCAGCCCATCGTCCCCATGAATTTCGCTACACGCGACGTATCATCAGTTTCATGAAACAAAGGGCTGATATTCCTATGATTATTGGAATTACACATACGGATGCTCCAAAAGCATGGAGCAAGGACAATGTGATCATCGCTTTGGGATACGAGTCTAAAAATAGTCCACCGGCTTTGATTGTCGATCCCAGAGATAAAGTTTCTGCTGCTAAGACAATTGTGAATTTGTTGCAGTATTCCATGAAAGTTGGTGTAACGTAAAGCTTTAGTTCATCGTGTGAGAAAATTTATTGGGGAGTAATAGAATTTATGTCTCTTGATGGGAGATTGGCAGAATTCTCCTTGCCAGAAGTGTTTCAATTATTGGAACATGGCAATAAAACAGGGTTGTTAACTTTGCGTACTTCGCCCGCAAATTTGCCCGAGCAAGTGCAAAATCATTATATTTGGTTACAACAGGGACAAATTGTTGCTGCGGCTAATCGCCTTGATAGTCAAGGGTTATCGATTATGCTCAAACAAAGGAATTGGATAGGCGATTGCGATCTTTCCCCAATGTTTAATGTCTTGAGTAAACCAATGGGTACTGTACTAAAAACTGAGGGTATAATACAACCAGAAAACTTAAAGATATTGTTCTATATACAAGTAATGCAACAAGTGTGTACCTTGTTTGAGTTTCAAGACGGTTATTTTAAGTTTGATAACCAAGCATCTTTACCATTTTTAGAAATGACTGGCTTGAGCGCACCAGCAACAGAGGTTACTTTGGCGGGTTTACGAGCATTAAAAAAATGGGATGCTTTATTAGAAAAACTACCAGATACAACTTCTGGTTTAATTTCTAGTATTGAAGATAAGCCATATCTGCATTTGAATCAGCAGGAATGGCAAGTTTGGGAATTTGTGGATGGCCAGACTTCTGTGAAAACCATATCCCAACATTTGGGTATACCCATTATAGATATTCAACGGATTGCCTTCCGTCTGATTGCAGTTAACTTGTGTGAGGAAATGCCTTTAGTAGACATTAAGCCTCCTAAGACAGAGGAAGAAGTAATGGTTTCCGGGTTAGAAGCCAAAGCGGAAAGTTCTCAAAATGACCTGAGTGAATCATTTGTACAAAATCTGATCGGATTTTTGCAAGGTAAAATTTAAATACAGCAGTAGTTAAACAGTTTTAAATGAAAACAATTGTCTGAGATAACACCAAAATTACAGCATATTAGATTGAAAATTCTTGCATCTGTAATTCTTGATGATAATAAAAAATAGAAAAAACAGACCCAAACTGTCCTCTGTCCCCTATTCCCTATTTAGTCATCTCTAAACTGGAAGTAACTTTATTCAATACTTTTTGATATTGTTTATCGCCTTCAGCTATACTAATGACAACCATTTGATTACCATCATCATTTGGTATGATAAGATATTCAAACTCAAATAGTCCGCTAGAACGAAAAGCTAGGGCTTGTTTACCTGCGATCGCTTTATTAGAAAATTGTTCTGGATCTAAAAAACTGTCATTTGTTTTTACCCATTCTTCTGGGGGTAGTTTTTGTGGATTTGGCTCCACGGAAATACTTAGATGACTAGGTAGATGACTAGGTGATTCAGTATTTTGAGATTTACCTTTAATTGCTTGATAATCTTTATTTAACCACACTTTTATTGTGTTTTCCTCTTTGGAAAAATCAACGGTATAGCCTTCAGGGTACTCGAATTTAATCCCCATCTGTTTACTTTGATAAAGATTTGAGCTCTTGTTAGTAATAGCTTTTTGTGGAGATTTGGGACTAGGATTTGTTGGTACTTTGGCTATGGGTGATGTTGTAGTGGAAGTCCTGTTTGGCGTAGATATTGAAGTAGAAACAGGGCTGGGAACACCAACTGTGCTTGGTTGTTTTGTTGGTGATGTTGGAACTGAGGTATTGGTAGGGGGTAAATTACTAGATGGTTGTATAGTGGGAGTGGGAGAGGCTGAGTTGACTGTTGAATCATCATTAACTGATGGGGTTTGAGGCTGACAGGCAACTGTTAAGCCCATACTTAAACATACTAATAATCTGGTGAGAATTCGTGAATGCAGATAGTTACTTAACCTCATACTGTTTTGCTTGGCGCTAAATCACCAATATAGCAAAAAAACAGCAGAAAATTCCTGGCTATGCCGCATTGTAGATTCACAGATCCCCAACTTCTTAAAGAAGTCGGGGATCTGTTGCCCCTCATAACTAATGTGGTGGAGCACTAGTGGTCTGTCCCATTAATCTTGATGGGTATTTATCACACCCGCCTGGGGTTGAAAACCCCAGTCTAACAGCTAAAGTCGTCTAAAGACGACTGGGAAATAGCCATCAAAACTAATGGGACAGACCACTAGTGGTCTGTCCCATAAAATATGATGG
>JAAUYD010197441.1_pt1 | contig 12083 bp, 9 predicted proteins | sample 7278101 | NCBI WGS metagenome assembly JAAUYD01 (sample SAMN14350128, study PRJNA611818) | marine sediment metagenome | isolation source: surface marine sediment (0.6m) | place: French Polynesia: Moorea | collected 2018-08 | reverse complement strand
TATTTTTAGCGGTAATTGCGTCTGCTATAAATTCATGTAGTTCAGCCATTCGTTTTTGATAAACATAGAGCATAGGATTAAACCAAAAAACAATGCGCATCAACTCGAAAAATATGAGGTCGACGGAATGCCATTGCTTCACATGAACCATCTCGTGTGACAGGATCTGGGGTACTTTTTCCTCCGAGATATTCTCTCCAACAAACACTTGTTTAAAAAATGAAAAAGCAACCGAACTTTCCCTAACCAAGACTTTTGTAAAATCAGAATGATACGTAACTACCCCTTCCCTCCTCAACCGTTGAATACGATATAATTTAGCTCCAAACAATATTATGGTAAGAACCATGCCAATAACCAAAATCCAACTCAAAGGACTAAGTAGTGACCGTGATAAAGGACCTTCAATAGGTTGATTAATGAATTCCAACGAATTTATTTTCCATAAAAACTCAGGATATATCTGGGCTTTAGAAGATATAAGGGATTTAAACGCTTCAATCTCTAATGAAGGTAAAATCAACGACAATAAAAACGTGAGTAGCAAGTAAACTCTGTTCCATTGAAAAAAGGTTTCTTTTTTCAAGAAGTGGTCATAGACCAATAGGAATACTATCTGAAAAACTATGGTTTCTAAAATGTATGTAATCATTGCTCCTCCTCTTTGATTCGTTTCATAATTTCTTCCAACTCCGACAGACTGATATCGTTCTTTTTCATGAAAAAAGAAACCATACTCTGAAAAGAGCCTTGAAAATAGCCATTGACCAATTTGTTGATGGATTGGTTACTATAGTCAGCTTTCTTTACCAAGGGATAGTAAACGTGCCCCTTACCTACTTTTTCATGATCGACAAAACCTTTATCCTCTAAAATTCGAACAATGGTAGAGACCGTATTATAAGCGGGCTTGGGTTCAGGGAGTTCCTCAATCAATGCTGCAACATTGGCTCTTTCAAGTTTCCAAAGGACTTGCATGACTTCTTCTTCTGCTTTGGTCAACTGCTTCATTTAACTAACTTTTTAGTTTAATTAAAAACAAATATAACTAAATGTTTAGTTTAAACTAATTTTTTAGTTAAAAATGAATATTTATTTAGCTCGCTGTAACGAAAAGCGGTTACATTTGTCTAACCCTTAAAGAATCATCTCAGTGGATTTAGCTTTAGTAATCATTGGTTTTATTTTGATGCTCGTCGGCATCCTTGGCAGTTTTCTACCTGTGCTTCCTGGACCCCCTATCAGTTGGGTGGGGCTCTTGCTGCTTTACTTAACTAAGGCCGTACCTGATAATTGGTGGTTTTTGGGCATCACTCTGGCCATTGCCCTGGTGGTAACCATTGCAGATTATATCATCCCCGCAGCGGGAACAAAGAAATTTGGTGGTACTAAGGCAGGTATGTGGGGCAGTATTATTGGATTATTGGTGGCCATTGTATTCCCAGTTCTAGGGCCTCTTGGTATCATTATTTGGCCATTTGTGGGTGCGTTGGTAGGTGAATTGGCCAATAAGTCAGAAAAAGACAAAGCATTAAAAGCAGCTTTTGGATCTTTTATTGGTTTCCTTACTGGCACCTTTCTAAAGTTTCTGATTGCCGTAGTTTATTTAGGCCTTTTTATTTGGAAAACCGTTGAGCACGCCACGGAATTGAATCCGTTTTAATCCGGTTGGCCTATTCCATCCATTCCACTTTTTCGTCTATGGGCTGGCGAACGCCCTCTGCTGGAGTTTCATCATAATAGCCCAAATAGAAAAAACCCAGACACCGCTCGCCTGGTTGGAACTCAAAAAATTCATCCATGTACTTTATTAATCCTGGAGAACTCCAATAGCAGCCAAGATTCATTTCAGTGCAGCAGAGCCACATATTTTGAACGGCCATGGCCGTCGCGGCCAGTTCTTCCCATTCCGGAAGACTTTGCTTTGGGTCACGTTGCATGCATATCGCAATAATGGCAGCGGCCCGAGACGGATTTTCCAGTAATTTTTTGATTTTGATTTTTTTTGGTCGCTCCTCTGTTTCCTGATACTTATTGGCCAAAAAGGTCCCTAAGGCGTCCTTGGAATTTCCCTGAAGCACTTTAAAACGCCAGGGTTCGGTCTTTTTATGATTGGGTGCCCAATTAGCAGCTTCCAATAACCTTTCTATGGTTTCCTTAGCTATCGGTCTATCATTGTACTGAACCGGAAAGACCGATCTCCTTTGTCGAATCAATTCAAAAATATCCATAGGTTGTAATGCTTCTTATTCCTTCAAAATTAAGCTGAAAAATAAAACTTTAAAGCTATTTTCGTTTTACGAAAACGTTTTCTTAATGCAGTCTAACCACTCCTTTTTCTTCGGAGAGCAACAGCTCACGGCCAGCAAAGCCCTTGCTATTTCCAGAGGTCAGCTTAAAGGTGAATTGACACCATCTATCCGGGCCGCAATCAAAAAAAGTGCTGACCATGTTTCTAATATGGTCGAAAAAGGAGCGCCGGTTTATGGCATCAATACAGGATTCGGCCCTTTATGCACGACCTCCATATCAAAAGAGGAAACCAAAATACTGCAATCCAATATCCTCAAGAGTCACAGTGTAGGGGTTGGCGAACCTATTGAAACAGAACTAGCAAAACTGATGTTGATACTTAAGGTTCATGCGCTGGCCAAAGGACATTCGGGCATTCAATTGGCAACCTTGAATCGCATTTTATGGCATATTGAACATGACGCCATACCGTTGGTGCCTCGTCAAGGTTCTGTTGGAGCCTCAGGAGATTTGGCTCCGCTCGCTCATTTATTCTTGCCCCTCCTTGGTTTTGGAAAAGTGAAATATGAGAACAATGGGATTACTTCTGCTGAACTTTTTGAAAAAACCGGGCTCAGGCCAATCGATTTAGGGCCTAAGGAAGGTTTGGCCTTAATCAATGGGACCCAATTCATATTGGCGCATGCAGTAAAGGTTTTGGAAAAAATGCAAAACTGCCTTCGACAGGCCGACATCATCGGGGCCATGATGTTAGAGGGCTTACAGGGATCCATTAGTCCGTTTAATGAACGTCTGCATCAGTTACGGCCGTTTAAAGGGAATCAGCATGTCGCCGGGCGAATGCGAACACTTTTAAACGGATCTGAGATTCTTGAAGAGCATATCGATTGTGACCGCGTGCAAGACCCCTACTCCCTAAGATGTATTCCCCAGGTACACGGAGCTTCCAGAAATACATGGTTGCATCTTAAAGAGTTGGTTGAAATTGAATTGAATTCAGTTACCGACAATCCTGTTATCATCGATGAAGACCAAGCTATAAGCGGTGGAAATTTTCACGGGCAACCGCTGGCCATGGCTTTGGATTATGCTGCACTGGCCTCCTCCGAATTGGGCAATATTTCAGATAGAAGAATCTATCTCGCATTGGAAGGCGGCCATGGTGTGCCTCAATTATTAATGAAAGATACCGGTATCAATTCGGGATATATGATTTTGCAATATACCTCTGCGGCTCTGGCCAGTGAAAATAAAACGCTCTGCTACCCTGCCAGTGCTGATAGTATTCCCACTTCATTGGGTCAGGAAGATCACGTTAGCATGGGGTCAATTAGTGGACGAAAGGCACTTCGTATCATCAATAATGTAGAAAAAATATTGGCCATTGAGCTTTTGACTGCTGCCCAGGCCTTTGAATTTCGAAAACCGTTAAAATCTGGATTATTGTTGGATGAAGTACATCAATACCTTAGAACAAAGGTATCGTTCGCAGAAGAAGATCGAGTTTTTGCCGAAGATATTGAGACGGCCTTGCAAATCATTCAATCTGGAGAAATACCGAAATTGATCGATCAAACCATGCTGGAAAACAACATTGTTTGGAGTACCCTACACCGTGAAGCATTTGAAAAGTTTTAAGATGTCGAAAAACATACTTATCGGTCCGTTCACACAGCTACTTCCACTTTCTGGCCTACCCTTAAAAGGTGCTCTTAAAGATGAACAATTGCAGGTCATTCAAAATGGGGGCGTATTAGTTTCTAGGGGAAAAATACGGAAAGTAGACAGTTTTGAGAATTTAAAAAGCCAGGCAGATTCCATTGATTATGTGGAAGGAAATACGGTTTGTTTACCGGGATTTATCGATGCCCATACCCACATTTGTTTTGGGGGTTCTCGCGCTTACGATTATGCCATGCGCAACTCCGGAAAAACCTATCTGGAAATAGCCAAAGCTGGAGGTGGTATTTGGGATACGGTTACCAAAACCCGACAAGCTTCTGAAAAAGAACTTGTAGACGGAATTAAGGAAAGATGTGAAGCCCATTTACAAAACGGTACCACTACCCTAGAAATTAAAAGTGGATATGGGCTATCGGTACCTGAAGAACTTAAAATGCTTCGAGCCATACGGGAGGCGTCCATACAAGTTGTTCAAGAGATTGTGCCAACATGCCTTGCGGCCCATATGAAACCGAAAGATTGGAAGGGTTCATCATCATCCTATCTAAATGAAATAGCCATAAATCTTTTTCCGATTTTAAAAGCGGAAAACTTATCACATCGCATTGATGCGTTTATTGAAGAGAGCGCGTTTTCACACAAAGAGATAAAACCTTATTTCACAAAAGCAAAAGAAATGGGCTTTGATATTACAGTACATGCCGATCAATTTACCACCGGCGGAAGTCAAACGGCAGTCGATTTTGACGCCTTAAGCGCCGACCATTTGGAAGCCAGTGGCGATAAGGAGATAGTACTAATGGCCCAAAGCAATACGATTGCGATGGCGCTACCCGGCGCTTCATTGGGATTGGGTTGTAACTTTACCCCTGCCCGAAAGATTTTAGACCAAGGCGGGGCATTGGCCATTGCAAGCGATCATAATCCCGGCTCGGCCCCTATGGGCGATTTGTTGGCCCAAGCCAGTATTCTAGGAGCTTTTGAAAAACTCTCCAATGCCGAAGTTTTGGCCGGTATTACCTTTAGAGCCGCGAAAGCTTTAAACTTAGATGATAGAGGAAGTTTGGAAGTTGGAAAAGAAGCTGATTTAGTATTGTTTCCAACAGATAATTACCAAGAAATCACCTATCATCAAGGGCAGTTGAAACCGATAAGGGTCTATAAAAACGGAAAAAAAGTTTACGTTAAATGATGAAACTGGATTTCAGCTCACAAATACTTCAAGGAATTCCAAAGGAATTACCCCTAAAAAGACCCTACCCAAAAGGTGGTAATCCTGCTCCAAAACGCAAGGACATTCTCTCCAAAGAAGAAAAGAAATTGGCCATTCGAAACGCCTTGCGCTATTTCCGCAAAGACTGGCATACTGCATTGGCCCAAGAATTTGTCAGCGAATTAGACGAGTATGGAAGAATCTATATGCATCGCTTCAAGCCAGATTACGTGATGTATGCGCGGCCTATTGGAGCCTATCCGGCAAAAACACAGCAAGCAGCGGCCATAATGCTAATGATTCAAAACAATTTGGACCCAGCTGTGGCGCAGCATCCCGAGGAATTGATTACCTACGGAGGCAATGGGGCGGTTTTTCAAAACTGGGCACAATACTTGCTTACCATGAAGTATTTGGCCGAGATGACCGAAGAACAGACGTTACACATGTATTCAGGCCATCCTATGGGGTTATTTCCATCTTCAAAGGAAGCGCCGAGGGTCGTGGTTACTAACGGAATGATGATTCCCAATTATTCAAAACCGGATGATTGGGAAAAATATAACGCTCTTGGAGTAACCCAATACGGTCAAATGACGGCGGGCTCCTATATGTACATCGGTCCTCAGGGCATTGTTCACGGAACCACTATTACGGTTATGAATGCCTTCAGGAAAGTCTTGAAAAAAGCGGAATCCACCGAAGGGAAAATCTTTTTGACAGCTGGTTTAGGCGGTATGAGCGGTGCCCAGCCCAAGGCCGGAAACATTGCCAAATGTATAACCGTCTGCGCGGAAGTGAACCCCAATGCAGCACAAAAAAGATACGAGCAAGGATGGGTTGATCAACTGACTGGAGCATTGGACGATTTGGTCAACCGAGTAAAACAAGCCGTCAGAAACAAAGAGGTAGTTTCTATTGCTTATGTTGGAAACATCGTGGATGTTTGGGAACGTTTTTACGATGAAAACATTTTTGTGCACCTTGGTTCTGACCAGACATCCCTGCATAATCCTTGGGCAGGAGGCTATTATCCCGCTGGATTAAGTTATGAAGAATCCAATCGATTGATGGTCGAAGACCCCAATAGTTTTAAGGAAAAGGTGCAGGAATCTTTACGACGACAGGTCACCGCTATCAATAATCATTTCGCAAGGGGCACCTACTTTTTTGACTATGGCAACGCTTTTTTATTGGAGGCTTCACGTGCCGGAGCGGATATTATGGATGCCAATGGCATTGACTTTAAGTATCCATCATACGTGCAGGATATTTTGGGCCCTATGTGTTTTGACTATGGTTTTGGCCCTTTTCGCTGGGTCTGTACTTCAGGAAATTCTGAAGACCTCAAAACAACCGATTTGATTGCCCTTGAAGTACTGAAGAAAATCAAGTCTTCCGCCCCTTTGGAGATTCAACAACAAATGCAGGACAATATTACCTGGATTCAAGAGGCAGAAGAAAATCAGTTGGTGGTTGGGTCCCAAGCCAGAATCCTATATGCGGATGCCGAGGGCAGAATCAAAATAGCAGAGGCCTTTAATCAAGCCATCGCTTCCGGTGATATCTCAGCTCCTATCGTACTCGGCCGCGATCATCACGACGTAAGCGGAACCGATTCTCCTTTTCGCGAGACCAGTAACATTTATGACGGTAGTAAGTTTACTGCTGATATGTCCATACATAATGTCATAGGTGATAGTTTTAGAGGGGCTACATGGGTTTCCATCCACAATGGTGGCGGTGTGGGCTGGGGAGAGGTCATCAACGGTGGTTTTGGAATGCTCTTGGACGGCTCTGAAGAAGCTTCGACACGATTGAAACAAATGTTATTTTATGATGTCAACAACGGTATTGCACGCCGAAGCTGGGCGAGAAATGATGAGGCATTGTTTACCATAAAGCGCGAAATGGAACGAACACCACAACTAAAGGTGACTTTACCACATTTAGTGGATGATAAGCTATTGGATGATATAATTTAGTCAAATGGCGAATTACATCCCCCCACAATCCAAAAACTGGTCGGGCCGCACATCAAACGATAAGTTGTATTTGCACGAAAAGATTGAGTGCCGGTCCCTTGATGAAGTCCAAGCGGCAAAAAATCAATTTGCAATACTGGGATACTGCTGCGAAGAAGGTGTGCGACTGAACCAAGGACGGATAGGAACCAAAGATGGACCTGAAGCTATTAGAAAAGCACTGGGGAAAATGCCAAACCACCTCAATTCACAACAAAAAGTAATCGATGTCGGTGATGTAGCCTTCACGGGAGATAGCTTGGACCATACCCAAAAATTCTTATCTGAAAAAGTTCATGAACTCTTAGAAAAAAACACCTTTCCTATATTGATTGGAGGTGGTCATGATATTGCCTATGGGCACTTTAACGGAATCAGAAATTTTTTGTTGTCAAAAAACAAAAGACCTTCCATAGGCATCATCAATTTCGATGCCCACTTTGATCTACGCGCGGATGACAATGGGGCAAATTCTGGAACCCCTTTCTTTCAAATTGCCAATGAAAATGAACCCTTTCATTATCTCTGCTTGGGTATTCGTAAAGATGCCAACGACCGAAAACTTTTTGAAACCGCTTCAGAGTTGGATGTCACCTATGTGATGCAAAACACCTTTAGAATTCAATTTGTCAAGGAAATCAATACTTGGATTCGTGCTTTTATGGATAAAGTGGATTATATCTATGTGACGATAGATCTCGACGGCTTTTCCTCTGCCTATGCCCCCGGCGTCAGCGCTCCCTCGCCTTTGGGGTTCTCTCCAGATGTGGTCTTGGAAAGTTTGGAGACCATTACTTCTTCTGGCAAGCTCTTGAGCCTTGATATTGCGGAAATGAATCCAAAATATGATATTGATGGCTTAACGGCTAAATTGGGTGCATCATTGATTCACCAAGTTATTCATTCGGAGTTTCCATAAATAAAAAAAGCCTCCCAAAAGGAAAGCCTTTCATTGGTTATCGCCTTTCAGCGTAACACTATCCGCTAGAAGCGGATACAACACAACGGCACAAAGATAAATAAAGAATTAAATTCAGCGGTTTTTTTCCCAAATTAAAGCCGCTGCTCCACATATCGCAGCGGTCTTACCCTCCATTCCAGACTCTAAAATCTTTACCTTACCACGATAGACTTCAAGTAAAAACTGGTCAAGATATTTTTCGAGGGGGTCTAGAATCCATTTACCGCTATTCACTAGACCTCCCATTAAAATAAAGGCTTCTGGCTGTGTAAACGCTGTAAAATTGGCCAAAGCCTGTGCCATGATCTTTGCGGTATAATCAAAGGCCTTTACGGCTATGGGGTCGCCTTCTTCGGCGGCCTGAGTGATTTCTTCACCATGAAGATCGTTATATGCTATTGACCGAAAACGGCTTTCATCCATATAGTGACTTTGCATGTACATAATTGTTCGCTTCAAGCCTGTGGCCGAAACATAGGCTTCCAATCCCCCTTCAACCCCTAACCCGGTCAAGCGCCCATCGCCAATGGTCATGTCGACATGCCCGAGTTCGCCGGCAAAACCATCATATCCATCAATCAATTGGTTGTTGGCCACAATGCCCGCCCCAAAACCGGTACCCAGGGTAATTGCAATGAAATCGGTCATATTCTGGCCTCGCCCGAAGAGTAGTTCCCCTAAAGCAGCTGCACTGGCATCATTCATGATGCGCATGGGTACATCCCATTTCTTTCTGAATTCCTCAAGAATTGGCACTGTACCCTTCCAAAACAGATTAGCAGCGTTCTCGATGGTTCCACGTTTACTGGAAGCGTTCGGTGCTCCAATACCGCACCCTAAAATATTGGCGGTAGATTCCAAACTATTGATAAGCTCGTCGCACGATTTTTTTACTTGATTCAAATAATCATCCAACTCAGGATATTCACGGGTTCTGAAAAATGTTTGGTCCAAACATTTGCCTTCACTATTTACCAGGCCTATTTTGGTTTTTGTACCACCGATATCTATTCCGACTACCAAATCCATGTGAATAAAATTCTTTGAATAAAGATAGGGAACAAGGAAGCCAACTACCAAAGTAATTCTTCACTATCATAGGTAAGAATATTTCGTAAAAAGAGTATTCGATACGACAGTATAATGCTGCTGTCTTAGAAAAGGAAAATATTGTTAAAATTTTGTTTCCACCCTTTGTTAAAAATACTGGCTAAACTAACTTATGCAATCACCGATTTCCAACGCTATGAAAAAAAACCTACCCCTTCCCGTCCTGCTTTTTACGCTGGGCTTCAATGTCGTATTCGGACAGTGGACCCTGGCCGAAAGGAACGCCAAAAAGGCTTTTGAGGACCATTTCGCCCCACCCAGGGAGACCCTATTCCTGCACCTTAACAAAAGTAGTTATGTAATCGGGGAGGAAATATGGTTCAAGGCCTATGCCTACAACAGACAGAAGGGACTCCCCTTCAAGGAGACCACCAACCTGTACGTGGGACTGTACGATTCCATCGGGAGACAGGTCACGAAAAAGCTTTTCCGGGCCTCGGACGGTCATTCGAGCGGAAACATAAAACTGGATTCCACCTTTGTCGCGGGGAACTATTACTTCAAGGCCTCCACTAACTGGATGCGCAATTTCTCGGGGAAAGGGTCATTTGTCCAAAAAATCAAGGTATTCGGCCAGGACGCCCTGGTAACAGCGCCGAAACAAAAAAACATGGCCTTTGACGTCCAGTTCCTGCCCGAAGGTGGAAAATTGATTGCAGGGATACAGAACAACATCGGCATCAAGTGTATCGGCCAAGATGGGCTTGGCGCCCAGATTATTGAGGGAAGCATCCAGGATTCCAAGGGAAACAAGGTTGCAACCTTCAAAGTGCCCCCATCGGGAATGGCAAGCCTTACCCTAAAGCCTGAACAGGAGATGCAATATTCCGCATCGGTCACCTTCGAAGGGGGAAAACAGGGCACTTATCTGTTGCCCAGACCGGTGGAGGAAGGCTACAACATCCATCTGCAGGACGTGGACGAAAGACGCCTACTGATTGTCTTCGGGCGTGGCCAGCTGACCAAGAAAAAAGGTGCAAAAGAGAAATTGGTTTTGTGGGTATCCAAGGACGGACTGGCAAAAAAACTCGATGTCAACTTTGGAAAAAAAGAAGACTACACCTCACAGGTGGTCGACAAATCGGCGCTTTACAATGGTATGAACGTTCTCACCCTATTGAACACCGAGGGAAGGCCCATACTGGAGCGCCTGTACTACAACCATCAAGTCTCGGACACGGATGCCATCGAGATTGTGGGAACCGACATGGAAAAGGATTCCATCGCCATTACGATTGCGGGAAGGGACAACAACAAGACGCTCTTGAACCTAAGTGTCTCGGTGCTTCCCCAGCAGACCATGGCGTACGAACATCAAGACAACATCCTCAGCACCTTTTTGCTAAGCCCCTATATTAAAGGGCATGTGGAAAACCCGGCTTACTACTTCAAGGACGTCACCCCAAAGAAGATGAAGGAGCTCGACCTGCTCTTGCTGATACAGGGCTGGAGCAGTTACGATTGGAACGAAATCTATGCAGGGCCCCTCGAAAAGAATTTTGCTTTTGAGCAGGGCATGGAGCTCTTCGGCAGGGTCAATTTCAAATTGAAGAAGGGCGACAAGCTCATGGTATATCCCTTTAGGGGGTTCCAGGGAAGGATAATCGATATGGATCCCAATAGGCCAGAGTTCAATATCAAGGGCCTTTTCCCAGAAAAGGGAAAGACCATCAAGTTCTCCCTGATAAACGATTACGGAAAGGTCATAAAGCCAAAGATGTTCGTCTCCACGAAGGGCAAATGGTCAGAGGATAGGTTGGCCCGTCTCTGGGAAACCCCCATATACAAAAACACCTTAAGTAATCGGGAATTGCCCCAGCCGATAGATTTCCTCAAGCCCGACAACACCATTGAACTGGAAGAGGTCACCCTTGTCGATGAACGGATACAGAAAAAATTCTTTACGCCCTTTATACCCGAAAACAAGCTTACCAAGGTTACAAAAAGGATTGCCAATTCGTATCCCAATATGCTCGAGATTATCAGGACCAATGGGTTTTACGTCTACATACATTATGACCCTGGAGACACTAAAGTAAAAATTAGTTCAAGAAGGCCTGTATCCATGAATGCTGTCCAAAATGAGTCAAGTAATTTTCCTCCGCTAATTTACATAGATGATGTTCGTTTATGGGACACTGATAGGCTTCTCTATGACTATCCATTAACCGAAGTGGATAGTTATTTCATTGATAAAGCAGGAGACGGCGAAGGTGGTGGTGGAAGTGGGGTAATCCGTATCTATACCAAAGACTATAATCAAATAGATGAAAACAGTCCTTCTACTAGTGCCGAAGAGAAGATATTCAGTTATCCTGTTAAAAATGGTTTTGAACCTAATAAACGCTTCTATATCCCAAAATATAAAGTCTTCGGGGAAGCCTTCAAAAAATTCGGTGCCATCCATTGGGAGCCAAGCCTGGTGATTGACAAAAAGGGTAACGCCACCCTCAAGGTTTTGAATACGGGCACTCAAGAATTGACGCTCTTCATCGAAGGGATGGGTGACGATGGAAAGTTGGTCTCATCGATGAAAACCATTGCGATTAACAACCAGGACAGCCCTTGAGGTGTTGAATCTTTTCGAATTCGAAGAACTACTTTGTGCTGTAATTCATACTGCCAACATTTTCTATACTTTTAACAAGTCCTTTAAAAAACAAGACTTTTGTATTATCTAGGAATTGACTTAGGCAGTTCTTCCGTAAAAATCGCTTTGGTGGAGCAGGATTCTGGCAAGCCTCTGGCAGTGGTCCAGGAACCGGAAAAAGAAATGTCTATCGACGCTACCCAAAAAGGTTGGGCAGAACAAGACCCAAAAGATTGGTGGCACCACGTA
>JAAUYD010109632.1_pt1 | contig 12085 bp, 9 predicted proteins | sample 7278101 | NCBI WGS metagenome assembly JAAUYD01 (sample SAMN14350128, study PRJNA611818) | marine sediment metagenome | isolation source: surface marine sediment (0.6m) | place: French Polynesia: Moorea | collected 2018-08 | reverse complement strand
GGCCTCACGTTCGTCATCCGTGGTGTTTTGCCGGAACTGACGACTGCGCGGTATATAGGCCCAGGGGATATCGTCTACGCTGTTGATGTTGGGATCGCTATCGATGATGCCCTGGATGTCGTCATTGGTGACGCCCGCCGACCCGTCATGGCATCGACCCGAGGTATCGACAGGCAATGCATTGGAATCGAACGACTCCAGGAGACAGCCTTCGAAGCGGCCACCGCCGCTGGTGTGCGTGGCTTCCTGCTCGGGATTCGAGTCGTCTCGCTTCTGCGCGCCAATGGAGATGCCGAAGGCACCGTTGTCGGTGTCCCAGGAGTTGATATAGCTGGCAGTCGCGCGATAGCCGTAGTCGTTCTGTCCGCTGATGTCGCGATCGTCAGGATGCGCGGAGCCCTTGAGACTGAACTGCGCGCGCTGTTTTCCATACTCGATGGGCCGCCGCGTATCGAGATGAATCTGACCGCTGACGGCGCCTTCGATATAGCTCGCAGACTGGGTTTTGTGAACAGCGATCTTGTTGAACATCTCGGACGGGAAGATGCTGAAATTGACCGCGCGGTTGCCGCCACCGTTGGTTGCCTCACGACCGTTGACAACGGTGGTCCCAAGGTAGGGACCCATGCCTCGAACCGAGACTTCCGTGGCGCCACCGTTCTCTCGATGCGAAGCCGCCGCCGTAATCGTCTCCAGCGCTTCACCGATAGACAGTGCGGGAAGCTCACCGATCTCGTCGGCATTCAGCCCGTCGACGATTTCGATGGAATTCCGTTTGAGCTCGATCTGGCCCTGAATCGTCGCTCGCGTCCCGACCACAACGATTTCTTCAATCGATTCTTCGTCGGCACCCTGTGCGAGTGCCGGCCCACTCACGCCCAGGGCAGCCAGGCAGGCTCCGACGGCGATGTAAATTGGAATGAGTCGAGGCGGTTGCCCGCCGCGGCATGCGGCAGATCTTGACGTAGTCATCAGATGTCCCCCGGTTGTGTGTATTGGACGACAACGACTATAACCAACATTGAGCAAGTTGGTCAACCATATGTTTTTACCAAAATCGCGCAAGCGGTTCTGGCCAGGCACAGTCGTCAGGGTGGGCCTATGCGGTCATTGCGTTGCTACCGACAGCTGGTGCGACATAACACCCGGACGATATTGAGTTTTTTGTCGGACTTCGCTAGGAAACGTACGGCTCTGGCACTCGGTTTTACGCTTGCATGACCAATTTGCCGCGCTGTGCTAGTATCTTGCGCAGCTATCTGAAGAGACACGCGATGCCGAGTGAAAAACGACTCTATCGACGCATATTGGACAAGATGCTGATCCTGATCGACAGCGGAGAATTCCCGGTCGGCGGGCGGCTCCCGCCGGAGCGCGAACTGGCCGAGCGATTTGACGTCAGTCGGCCGACTATCCGGGAGGCCGTTATCGCGCTCGAAGTCCTCAATCGCGTCGAGGTCAAGACGGGATCCGGTATCTACGTCCTGCCGTTCGATGCCGGCGGCGATCGGTACGATCCGTCCATCAGCGCCTACGAACTGACCGAAGCACGCGCACTGATCGAAGGTGAAGCCGCCGCGCTTGCCGCGACGCAGATTTCCGCGGAACAACTGGTCGAACTCGAGAGCGCTCTGCACGAGATGGCTGACGATGACGCCCACGAAGCCGCGGACCGTCGATTCCACGCAATTATCTCCGAAGCGACCAACAACAAGATGATCCTGTCCGTGACGCGCGAACTCTGGGATGTGCGTGAACACTCCCCGAAAGTGCATGAGTCCTACCAGGCCATCTGTGAGATGGACGGCCAGACACGTGTCGACGAGCACCGGGAAATCCTCGATGCCCTGAAATCCCGCGACGCGGTCGCCGCAAGGCAGTCGATGCATCGCCACTTCGCTCGTATTCTCAACAAGCTGATTGCGGCGAACGAACAGGCGCAGGTCGAAGAAATCCGGCGCAAGACAAAAGAGAGTCGAGAGCGGTTTTCACTCGACCATCTCGTGACGAATACCTAATCCCGAACCGCGTAGCAGAAAGGGCCCGACCATTCGTACACGCTCCCGCCGATGTCGAGTTCGTGCCTTGTGCTCGTGGAGGCATCCGAGTTTGCGACGATGAACAGGTTGGTGTCGCCGTCGAGGTCTTCGATGGATACGGCCGTGTAATCCGCATCGTCATGGACGACTTTCAGTGCCGCGATGCTGCTCCTCGAGTTGACTGACAGCTCCGTCACGGGGCTGTAGTTGCCGTGCGACTCGACGATTGTTGCAAAGACCGTGTCGCTGGCTTCTTTGCGACGTATCATGAACGCGGCATCCCGTCGCAGGTTGAACGCGGGATCGTTCGCGCCGATGCGCGTGAACAGCAGTTCGTCGGTGGCCTGCGTCGCCGTCGTCAGCGTATAGAACCGGTTGTAGGCCAGCCATGAGAGTTTCGTCGTGTCCTCGCCGGGCGCACCTCTGCCCTCGAGGTACAGGTGCTGATACCCGTTGTCACCGCCGAGGGCAGCAAGCATCGACGGAAGCTCATAGTCGAAGTTGACGTCCAGCACCTGTCCCATGAAATAGAACGGCAGGTCGTACTGGTTCTCCTCTCCCGCCACGACTTTGAGGATATCGAGCACGTACGGCTTCTCGAAGCTCTCGTCCCTGATGATCGCCATCGTTCTCAGCAATGTCGTCCCCGGGTAGGCATTCGATTCGACCGCACTGATGACCCGGACGTCATCGTCGGAGCTTTCGTAGAACCAAAGCTCCGAATGGTGCCGGCTGCCGATTTCGTACTTGCCCTCGAAGTGTGACGTCTCGTTCTGGGTAATCGTGTTGTGTGCGATTGTCTGCTTTGCCCACGACGTATTCTCCGCGAGGTAGTTGCCGCCGCCTTTCTGCTCGATATTGACGAAGCGGGCCAGCCCGTAGTCTTGCAGCACTTCGTCACCGCGTTCATACAGCGAGAATGAAAGCTTGTCATAGTGGCCGTGGCTGAGGCCTTGCGCGGAGTACTTGTACACCAGGGTCAGGTCTTCATTGCCATAACGAAGCACAGCCACACCGCCCTGGTCGCCTCGCGGCCCGTCCGCGAAGTTCACGGACTTCTTGTCGAACGGCTTTGCTTTGCCATCGCGGACACCCAGTGCGACGGCGATCCCGGCATCATCCAGGAGCACCTGGCCCTGCTCCTCGGCAATGCTCAGAAGCCGCGGGTCCCGGCCACCGACCAGGTAGGCGATGTCGACAGCCGATACCACCTCGCGGGCGTGATAGGACATGCCTTTCTGACCGTCGTTCAGAGGGAAGAATTCGCCGTCCGCGTCGGACAGATTCAGCAGCGCATCGACGGCTTTCAGCAATACACCGTTCCTGCGCTCGAAGATGTTCAGCTCGGGTTTCACATTGTGCAGACCCTGAGCGAACAGCAGAAACGGAGACATGGCGTAGCGCTGATAATAAGGGCCCTCGGTGTAGTAACCGTCCGGCGAAAACGGCGTCTCGAGGTTGGCGAGGAAGCCGGCCTTACCGTCTCGGTCATAGATGAAGCCCCCATCATCGTCTCTGGCATCGGCATCGAACAGCTCGGGCGGCAGTCCGTACAAAGCCCGTTCCACGAGCTCGTCGTCACCCATGACGAGGCCGATCATGCCGACAGCCGCGGTGCCCCACGTGCTGTGGTTGTGAACGCGATTGAAGAACTGCGGGTTGTCGACCGAAATATGATCGGCGAACGGCCGAAACAGATTCTCCTCGAGTGCTGCCCGCTCCTCGGCCGACAGGAACTCGTAGATGGTGTCGTAAGCCTGGCTTGCGTAGACGAGCCAGTTGGCATCGTTGAGGCATTGCCAGAAGAGCTTGCCGCGGGCATAGGATCGCGTTTTCGGGTGCAACGGCAGGTCTTTGTACATTGCTTCGTACTGAAACAGCATGTCGCGGACGTAGCGCGCGTATCGTTCGTCCTCGAGGATCTGGTAGAGCACACCCGCTTTCTGCAACATAAAGAAGTTGCGCTTATGGCGTTCGTGCGTGTAGCCGCCCGAGTAGTCTTGCGGAACCGGCGTGTCGATCCCCAGGTCGATCTCGGCATCGACCTCTGCCGTGACTGCCTCGAGCGTCGCATCGAATAGCGGCACGGTGCCGAGGGCCGCCCGTATCTGTTCGACGCCATCCTGCGTCAGGATGAGTTTCGGGTGCTCTCCCTCCGCGGCGAAAGCCGGGGATACCCACACGAGTAGTCCCAGGAAAAGTGCCACTTTCTTCATGACATTCATTGGCCGTGCAGCCTCTCGAGGTTGTTGTCCGTTGTCTGCCGGGGCGGACTATTCTTCATTGTTTACGGTCGCTCGCTCCGCTTCGTATCGAGCGCGGGTCTCGTCGTTCATCGGATATAGCCCGATGATCGACGCACCTTTCTTCACCTGCTCAAGTACCCAGCCCTCATACTCGTCCATGCCGGCCGCTTCGCGCGCGATATCGTCCGCGATTTCGGCCGGGACGATGATGACACCGTCACCATCGCCGACGGCGATATCGCCCGGGAACACGGCCACGCCACCGCAGCCGATCGGGACATTCAGGTCGAGGGCCTGATGCTTGGTCAGGTTTGTCGGCGCCGATGGACGTGAGCAAAAAGCAGGCATGTCCAGCGCCCCGATGTCGTCCGCATCCCGCAGCCCGCCGTCGGTAACGATTCCGGCACAGCCGCGGACCTGCAGTCGCGTCGCCAGGATAGCGCCCGCAGACGCAGCGGACGCATCACCGCGACAGTCCATGACGAGCACATGACCCTCGGGAATCTCTTCGACCGCTCTACGCTGCGGGTGCTTCGGGTCCTCGAACACAGAAACCGGGTTGAGGTCCTCGCGAGCGGGTATATAGCGAAGCGTGAACACCGGCCCGACCATACGCTCGTCAGCGGGGTTCAGCCGAGCGACACCCTGCACGAACTGATTTCTCAGTCCGCGCTTGAATAGCAAGGTCGCGAGTGAGGCGGTACTCGAGCGCACCAGAAAATGCCGAGTGTCGGGGTTCATCCCATGGGCTGCCTGGGCGCGAACGTCAGATCGAACCGGCCCAACGGGCCGAAATCGATTCGCGCAATCGAGGTGATCGTCACATCGTGCACACCGGTAACTGCGCCCGAGGACACCAGCGTCCCGGCGGGCAGCTCGATACCACGCTGAGCGCAGGTTTCGACAAGGACGCGCAATGCCTGCAGCGGGTCTCCGACGATCGCGTCGGCTGGTTTTTCGCCGACGATGGCATCGTCTACGATCACGGTTACGGTCAGGAATCCCGGCCGCCGCGTCGACCAGTCGGGGATCTCCGGGCCGACGATGACACCGGCATTGTTGCCGAAATCGGAGATAATCGATGTCGGACCGCGCTCGTTTACCGCCGCCATCGGACTGCTCGCGACTTCCGCTCCCGCGTACGCAGCCGAAACGAGGCCGACCAGTTCGACATCGGAGTATTCCCTGCGCACCGGTGGCACTGTTTTGCCCAGCATCAACACAATCTCGGCTTCGACTGCCGCGAAACCGCCCTCGTAGACAGGCCAGACCAGACTGCCACCTGGAGCAACCGTTTCGATAGCCGACTTGAAAACGGGCCCCGTAAGTCTCTCTGCGCCGAGTCGCGCACTGTCTTGCGGGGATAGCTTTGCTACTTTCCAGCCGGCGACCTGATCGGGCCAGCGTTCGATCGACATGCCCTGGATCGCATAGGCCTGCTCGAGGGTTGTCGGCAACTGAATCGGGAATTCCTGCAGCGGATCCGTACTCAGCCGGGCCGCAACGAGGCGCCTGGAGATCGCATCGTAGGTCTTAGAAGACAACTGCTGCGTGTCGACTGTCATCCCGGTTATCGGTTCGTTCACCGGCTCAGCGCTGCACTCGGCCAGACGCGTCACCGCCCATCAGGTTCTGCACTTCGGATGTCGATACACGGTTGAAGTCGCCGGAGATCGAATGCTTGAGGCAGCTCGCAGCAACCGCAAAGTCGAGAGATTTCTGACGGTCCTCGTAGAGCTGCAGACCGGCAATAAAGCCGGATGCAAAACTGTCGCCGCCGCCGACACGATCGATGATGTCCGTTATCTCGTAGTGGCGCGACAGCTTGAAGCCGTCCTTGTCGCGCATGCACGCGGACCAGCCGTTGGTATCGGCACTGCGACTTTCGCGCAGCGTAATCGCAATGATCGACATGTCGGGATAGATCTCGAGAACTTTCTCCGAGAGCGCCTCGTACTTCGCCGTGTCGAGCTCACCCGTGTGCACGTCGACGTCGACGGAAATATCAAGCGACTTCTGGCAGTCCTCTTCGTTGGCAATACCCACATCGACGTACCTGACGAGTTCCTGCATCACTTCGGGTGCTCGCTTGCCGTACTTCCACAGCTTGCCCCGGTAGTTGAAATCGCAGGATACCGTGACGCCGGCCGCCTTGGCGGCCTTGACGGCCTCGAGCGAAAGGTCCGCAGCCGACTGCGACAATGCCGGCGTGATGCCCGTGATATGGAGCCACTCGGCGCCATCGAAGATCTTTGTCCAGTCGAAATCGCCCGGCCCGCACTCCGCAATCGCCGAATGCGCACGGTCGTAGACAACCTTGCTCGGTCGCTGGTTCGCGCCGCCCTCGAGGAAGTAAATGCCAATTCGCTCGCCGGAGCGCCGGATCCCGCTAACGTCGACACCGAAGCTGCGCACTTCCCGTATGCATGCCTCGGCGATGTCGTTGTCCGGTAGCGCCGTTACAAACGCCGCGTCAAAGCCGTAGTTGGCGAGCGCGACCGCGACGTTGGACTCGCCACCGCCGAACGTTGCTTCCAGGGACGGGGATTGAAAAAAACGCTCATGCGCCGGCGATTTGAGTCGCAACATGATCTCGCCAAACGTTACAAACTTGCCCATTAGTCGAGTCCTCTCGTCTTACGCGCGATCGCGACGGCCTCTGCCGCAAGCGCCGTAACTTTGTCGTAGTCACCGGCCGCAACAGCATCAGCGGGCGTCAGCCAACTGCCGCCGCAAGCCAGCACCGATGGAACGGCCAGGAAGTCGGCCAGGTTGCCCGCACTTACGCCGCCAGTTGGCATAAAGCGCATTGTCCGAAAGACACTGGCCAGCGCCTTGAGTGCGGGCACACCTCCCGCAATTGACGCCGGAAAAAACTTGACCGTGTCGAGACCGAGATTGACTGCGTGTTGCACCTCGCTCGGCGTCATTGTCCCGGGATACACGGGCGCCCCGTGCTCTTTCGCAACGGCCACGACATCGTCGTCGAGCCCCGGCGACACGATAAATTGCGCACCGTTCTCGAGCGCCGCTGAAGCCTGCGCGGCCGTCAGCACGGTGCCGGCCCCGGCAATCACCTCGGGCACCTCATCCGCGACGGCGCGCAGGCATTCGAGCGCGCGATCCGTTCTGAAGACGACTTCGGCGACCCTGAGCCCGCCCGCAGCCAGTGCACGCGAAGTATCGACGGCAATTGCGGGTTCGTCGGCCTGCACCAGCGGCACGACACAGCTTCCCGCCAGCAGTTCGTTGATGTCCATAAGTACCTGACCTGCACCTTGAAAGAGTTTCATATTTGAAACTAAGTTTTATATTTTGTACCATTACGCCTCGTATTGTGCGCGTTGTCAAGCCGGAGGCGTTTCGTTGAGTGCATTGAGCAAGGGATTCCGGATTCTCGAGGCTGCCACGACAGCACCGGACGGCCTGACGTTCAGCGAGGTGGTTGCCGCGACCGGGATACCGAAAGCCAGCGCCCACCGGCTGTTGCGCGAACTCGTCGACCTCGACGCTCTCGACTTCGACGAATCTGCGCGGCGTTACCGCGGCGGCCTCGCCCTGGCTGCGCTGGGCGCTTCGGTCGCGTCCAACTACGATATTCGACGAATCGCCCGCCCCTGCCTGGAACGCCTGCACGAATCGACCGGGCTGGTTGCGACGCTCGGCATCCGCAATGGGGAGGTCGGCACATACATCGACAAGATCGAGCCCGCGGGCCTGATCGTGCGCCTGCACTCGGAGGTCGGCAAGAGCTTTCCCTTGCACTGCACCGCGATGGGTAAGGTACTGCTCGCGCACAGTGAGGCAGCAACGATTGCGAGGGTGTGCCGGCGACGGCTGCAACGTTACACGCCGAACACCATTACCGATGGCAAAGCGCTGCGACGCGAACTCGAGTCCGTGCTCGCGGACGGTTTTGCAGTCGATCGCGAGGAAATCACGCGCGGACTGATCTGCATTGCCGCCCCGATTCGAGGTCTCGACGGCCAGGTCAGCGCGGCGATGAGTTGCACGATGTCGAGTTTCGACGCCACCGACGCGCTGCTCGACGAAACGATATCGCGCGTCATCGAATTTGCCGAGGCCGCCTCCTAGGGTATTTCCTGCAGCAACACCCAGATGGCGAGCACCACGGCGCCGACGAACGAAAGGATCGTGACGACACCCTGCGGATGTTGCAGATCGATCAGAATGCGCGTCATCTGCAGCGGGTTGATCTTTTCCGCGTTGGTCAGGCGCGGCAGCAGCTCATTCTCGACGAGTTCTCGCGGGTACACCCAGGCCATCGGGCGGCCGAGGAACACGACGGCATCGCGTGTGGCGATCGCCGAGTCAGCATAGCGTGCCTGGTGCACCGAACAGCTCGATTCCCGCCCGAGATGGTCGCGTAAGGTAAGCGTGTCGCCTTCCAGCCGGATCGCCGTGCCCCGGTTCGCCTTCTGAATCCAGACGATCGACGCGAAAACGAGTAACAGGCCCGCTACCGGGACGATCAGGTAAACACCTTTTTCGGCAATGTCGTAGGTCAGGAGAATCATCCCGACGGTCGCGACCAGCATCAGAAGCAAGGTGCCGAACGCCATCGTCGCAAAGCGCATGCGCCGCAATGCCTTCGGGTCGGGCTCGAGATAGAGCAGCCCGTCGCTACTCATCGGCGCATCAGCGCTCGCGTCCGCCTCTTGTCGCGAGTCCTTGTTCATGCTCACGGCAAAGCCACGCACGAGCAGCGCTGCGAGGACGAACACGACGAGCGCGATACCGCCGTAGCTGTAGATCTCGTATTGCCGACGCTCGCTGCGCGATCTCACGAGAATGTCCTCGAGCCCGGCGGATTCGAGTGGCGTCAGAGAGCGCCCATCACGCGAAAATCGCCGCACGAGGTCGTTGTTCCAGTCGCTGACCCAGACCTCGTCGTCAACGGCAAGCAGCGAAATCGGATCCGCGTCGTTCGGCAAGTCAACGGGCCGCCTGAAATCCCACTCGCTGTCGAACACATACAAACCACCGAGGTTCATACCGGTCTTCATGTTATTGACCCACCAGTCGTCGCCGACCCGCACAAAGTGGCTTGGCCATTTCTGGCTCGCCAATGTCGCTGCCCCGGGGACGACGTAGCGGCTTTCGATGAGGCTACCGTATGACGCAGTGTCCGACTCGACAACGCGAATGACGTGATTGTTGGTATCTGCGACGTACAGCCGTTCGTTGTGAAGCAAGACCTGATTCGGGAATTTGAACGTCGCCTCGGTCACGGCGACTTCCTCGCCATCCGCCGAATATTTGCGCAACAGATGGCGTGTCGTGTCGCTGACGTAGACATCGTCGGTACGCCAGTCGATATGAATGCCATGAGCGGCTTTGAAATCGACACCCGGCGATCCGAAACGCGTGCATTCACTGGTTTCGAGGCTGCATCGGAACAGGCCGCTGTCCGCCGACTCGGGCACTGTAGAACTGCGGTTGGTTTGACGCTGAAACGCCCGCACATTGTCGGAAAACGAGCGCGGATCCGGACCCCGCCGCAGCAGGATGTCGCCGTTGGAAAAGAATGCGTAGGTGCCGAGGAACAACTCGACGCCCAGGCTCCCGAGATCGTGAGTCGCGACGAACTTGCCGTCCTCGTCGTGCTCGACGAGGTAGTTCTGAATCTGGATATAGTGGTGCCCGTTCGGTCCGGATCTGAGCTCTGCGGGACCGCCGATGCGGGTTGCGGCGCCTGAGCCCCACATCCAGATCCCGATCGCGACGACGGTCAGGAACAGCACGAGCGCAACGACGATCGGGTGAACTTCAGAATTCATCACGAAACCCGCAAAACCAGGCAGATCAACCCAGTCTAGGGGCCGTTTCGCGCAATCGCCGTGCGCTGATTCCCAGAATTTGCCGCTAGACGGCCTCGAACAAGGCGGACGCGCCCTGGCCGCCGCCAATGCACATCGTCACGACGCCGTACTTCTTGCCGCGACGTCGAAGCTCGCGTAGCAGCGCACCGGTCATCCGGGAGCCGGTCATGCCGAACGGGTGACCGATGGCAATGCTGCCGCCGTTGACGTTGTAGATCTCGTTGTCGATCTCCAGCGCATCACGGCAATAGACACATTGCGATGCGAACGCCTCATTCAGTTCCCAGAGATCGATGTCGCCGACTTTCAGACCGGCATTGCCGAGCAGCCGCGGCACCGAGAAGACCGGCCCGATGCCCATCTCGTCGGGCTCGCAGCCGGCGACGGTCAAGCCGCGGAAGAAACCCATCGGCTCGAGTCCGAGTTGCTCGGCTCGCTCGGCGCTCATGAGCAGGGTCATCGATGCACCATCGCTGAGTTGCGACGCATTGCCCGCCGTTACCGTCCCGTCATCCTCGAAAGCCGGCTTGAGTCCTGCCAGGCCTTCGATCGTCGTGCCGGGTCGATTGCATTCGTCACGCTCGACGACGACATCGACCTTGCTGTGGTCACCGGACTCTTTGTCGATCTTCAGCATCGTCGCCGGCATCGGCACGATCTCGTCGGCAATCCAACCCTGCTCGACAGCGTGGGCGTAGCGAGCCTGGCTTTGTACCGCGTACTCGTCCTGCACGTCTCGCGTGACCTTGTATCGGCGTGCGACGACTTCGGCCGTATTGCCCATGGCCATGAAGATGTCGGGTTTCTCTTCCAGCAACCGGGGGTTCTTTTCGTATTCGCCGGGTTTCTGGCGCTGGTTCATCGAGATCGACTCGACGCCGCCCGCCATGGCGACCTGGGTCTGCCCCGAGGCGATCTGCGTCGCGGCGAAGGCAATCGACTGCACGCCCGACGAACAAAACCGGTTTATCGTCGACGCGGCCGTCGTGATCGGCAGCTTCGAGAGGACCACCGACAGACGGGCCATGTTGCCGCCCTGCTCGCCGACCTGGTCGGCAATGCCAACTATGACGTCCTCGACCTCGTCCGGGGCCACTTTGGGGTTGCGCTCGAGCAGCGCATCGATGACATGGGCAACCATGTCGTCGGAGCGTGTGAGATTGAAGCTGCCGCGAAACGATTTCGCCAGCCCGGTTCGTACGTTGTCTACGATTACGACGTCTTTCATGCCAGGGGTCTCTCCATGCCTTTGTTGCCGCGGGATTCAGCGGCAGCGGCAATACTAACTCCGAGTCAATGACAAAAGCGATACCGCTGAATTGTTACATCACGATACACACAAATCGGAGTGAATCACCGATGCTAGATCATCTTGTTTCACCAAAGTGCAGAGCTATGTCCACACTGATCAAACGACATGCCGGTCTGTTGCAGCTGGCGCTGGTGGTTGCCATCGTCGGTGGCGCCATTCTGCTCTCTGCGTCATTGAAGCCCGACGCCGGATTCACTCCGCCTCGTGCCGAGGCGACGTCGGTTCCCGTGTCGGTGATCCAGCCCGCAACCGAGGCGTTCGAGCCTACGGTCGAATTGAACGGCGTCGTCGAGGCCCGGACGCTGACGAGCATCATCCCCCAGGTTTCCGGCAAGGTGGTTTCGGTTTCGGAGCGCTTTCGACCGGGTGCCGGCGTCTCGGAGGGTGAGGTCCTGTTCGTCATCGATCCCGCGGACTACGAGCTTGCCGTCGAGCGAACCCTGGCAGAGATCGAAGTGGCGCGCAGCGATTTACTCAGGCTCGAGGCCGAAAGTGAAGCCGAACGCAAGATCTGGCAAGGGCGTTTCCCCGATCGGGAGATTCCCGATCTGACCGCGCGCGTGCCGCAGATCGCGGCCGCCAAGGCGCGCATCCAGAGTGGCGAAGCGGCCAAAGGGGCGGCCGAACTGAATCTCGAACGCACTG
>JAAUYD010175619.1_pt1 | contig 12086 bp, 9 predicted proteins | sample 7278101 | NCBI WGS metagenome assembly JAAUYD01 (sample SAMN14350128, study PRJNA611818) | marine sediment metagenome | isolation source: surface marine sediment (0.6m) | place: French Polynesia: Moorea | collected 2018-08 | reverse complement strand
TACTGGTGGCGTTTCTATCTTTGCGTTGCAGTTTGCCAAAATTCTCGGAGCTAAAGTCATTATCACCTCTAGCAGTGACGAAAAATTAGCACGAGCAAGAGAATTAGGAGCTGACGAGACAATTAATTATAAAACTACTCCCGATTGGGACAAAAAAGTTTATGAATTAACCCAGCAAAAAGGAGTGGATTTAGTTATTGAAGTCGGCGGATCTGGTACCTTGGGTAAATCGTTGCGATCGGTGGGTGTTGGGGGAAGAATTAGTTTAATTGGGGTTCTTGCTGGTGCAGGTGAAGTCAATCATAATTATATTCTCTTGAAAAGCATCGACGTTCGCGGGATACATGTCGGCAGTCGAGAGATGTTTGAAGCCATGAACCGCGCGATCGCATTTCATCAGCTAAGACCTGTTATCGATCGCGTTTTTCCTTTCAATGAAGCCCCAGAAGCCTATGGCTATATGCAAAGTGGCTCTCATTTCGGGAAAATCGTCATTCAAATTTAAAATTGTCAAGTTTTATATAAGTATCCAAAACTTCTCCCAAAATTTTTCCAATTGTGGACGTATAAATTCAGGGGGCAAAATCTCTTTGCTCTAGTCTATTGAAGGAGAAATAAAGTCGTGAGAAGAAACAAGATTAAGTTATTATCCCTGACAGTTACAATTACTATTTCCCTCTTACTTTTAGGTGCTACTTTAGTAGTTTTAGGAATTTTCGACGAAATACTTAACTGGGATATTTTTAGTCCTAAAGTAGAAGCGGTTTTATCGGGAATATTTTTTTCTAGCGTAGCATTGAGTCTTTTTGGAGTTGCCATGACGATCGTCTTGGGCATTCAAGAGATAGTTAAAGCTATTAGTTACCTTCAGAATAACAGAGAATTTAATGATTCTTTTCTAACTAAAGAAGCTCATAAAACCACTTATATGCTCTACATGAGTGGAATAATGGCTAGTTTTATAGCTCTTATTGGCATTCTTTCATTAGTCAATAATCGCATTCAAATTCATCGCAGCAAAGTCTTTAAAAGAATCGCTGCCGAACAAACACGAAAGCTAAAAACTAAATTTGTGCGGCAAATTACGCAATTGAATAGTTCTCCCAGAAATAAAGTCCCCACAACCCTTAGAGATCTGATTAGAAATGTTAATGAATTATCTTTTGTTGAGAGCATGACATTATACTTGCCAGATTCAGAAGATCGATCGGTTATTTGGAGATATAAATCTTGGGATGTAGAAAATAAAAAACGAGGATTTCAACGTTTATTTGTAGCAAAAGAACAGGAGCAAGCGATTCAAGAAGCTTTTCAAGGAAAACCAACGTTACTTAGAGCGATTAACGATCGCACTAATTTTAAGTGGTATTACGTTATTAAAAATAACCAGAATCAAACCATAGCTGTGTTGAGAATAAACGGAAATAAAAGAGAAAATTTTAGAGAATATAAATTAAGTAATTAAAAATTTTTTGAGAAAAGATTCGATTTTTTATAAGCTTATAATTTAATCTTACCTAGAGTTTTGACAATATTCAATTCTAGGGAATAAGTATTCATGCTTCACTGGCCATGCTGAAGGTAAGTGTCCTGGGCGAGAACCAAGGCTAAAAGTTAGTTCGTCATATGTTTTATTTTTCCAGCTTACCTTCTCGCGAAATTTTTCTGTGTTTCTTCCTTCTGTTTGCCATATATTTTTCTGAACAGTAAAACCAAAATGATTTTTACTGTTTTCTAGCCAGAGTCGGTCAATTTCATTAAGCTGTTTGCAAGGTATGTTTTCGATATTTTTTATAGTTACTGTGTCGTAAACTAGGCTACGTATTAAATTGTTTGTTTCTTTGTCTGCTTTTTTCCATTGTTTTTCTTGTAGATATTGTTTAAGTACGGGATACTGGGGCGTTGTCGCGACAGGATCTTCAGGCTTTACAGGAGTTTCAGGGCCTTTCATTGCGTGAATAACACCTAGTAAAGTAGCAGTAGCGGTGATAATACCAGCAATTCCTGTTAGTATGCCTGGTAATGTAGTCCAAAAATTATTGTTATCGCTCATTTTCTGATAACATACATGAAAAATTAAAGATTTATATTGCTTAATATAGCAATTTACATAAATCCAGACAAGGGCGCTAGGCAATAGAGTCAGCCTCTCACAAATGATTTGTTAATTCTCCATACTAATGAAATAGATTCGATCGAAATTATACGCTTTTATGTTTACTGACAATTTCTCAAAGCATCGTTTCGATCGCCATAGATCGCAATATTATTAGCAATTATGTTCAATCGGAAGAAATATGCATGGGAACAAAACCAGCACTTTGGATCGACTTTTGTCCTTCCTTGGTTAGAAGTAATTGAACATAAGCTTTTCCAGCTTTTTCTTCAAAGGAACCATTTTCTTTAATGATGACGTAGAGATAGCGAGTTAGGGGATACTCTGCTTGTTGGAAAGCTTTGTTATTGATAGAATTGCGACGGGAAGGACATTGGGAAGGTGGCACGAATGGTTTGGTGTAGGGAGAAATATAGTTTCCGGCATTTTTGCCAATGGGAAGGGGTTTAATCGAACACTGACCTACTATTTCCGGAGCAGAAGCAAAGAAAATAGCCCCTCGATTAGCAGAAATTTCTTTTATGGTTTGGGTGCTATCAGCAACAATTTTGACTGAATCGCCAAATTGCTTGTTTCTCAGAATAGTTTTGACAAAGAATTCAGCAGTACCACTTGACTCAGCAGATTTAGAGAGTGGAAGGATTTGGAGATCGGGACCGCCCACTTCTTTCCAGTTAACAATTTTACCAGTGTAAATATCTTTTAGTTGAGATACGGTCAAACCAGGAATATTCAAGGAAGGGTTAACAGCAAAAGCAATGCCATCAATGGCTATGGGTATTTGTTTGATAGTATATCTTTTTGCTTCTGCTCGTTCGTATTCTGATGGCTTGAGAGGACGAGAGGTTTGAGCAAAAGTCAATTGATCCTGAAGCAACATTTGAACTCCTACTCCTGAACTAGCAGCAATCCGGGGATGTTCGGTATAAATTAAATGAAACTGTGGGAATAGAGATTCGATCGACGGGTTTATCTTATCTCTAATCACAGCCCAAGTAGTGCTACCGCCATATCTAAAATGCCCTCGAGGGACACCAGTTACATCCGCCAAGTTATCTTTGAATGCAGTCAATCGCCCTTCTGCTTGCTCTTGAGCAAGAATAGAAGAAGCAGATCGCTCGGAAATTCCCGATTCTTTTGAGTAGAGTTGAGAAAAATTGAACAGCCGTGTAGTTGCTAAAATTACTACTCCAACAATAGCTAGACTAGTCATTCCCAGAACTGTTATGTAAAAATTTTGCTGCTTAGTGGGGCTATTTTTGGAAGCTGTTGCTGCCTGTGAAAAGTCCGATCGAGGGGCAGAGTAAGATTCCGATCGGATATGATTGCTAACTACAGTGGGAGAGACGATCGTATTGGGAGCGTAGATAACGACCTGTTCGCTAGCAGTTTTTGATTTATAGTCTTTTAGGTTCAAAGAAGGAGATTGAAAGTCAGTTGAGTCATAGGAATTATTACCAAGCAACTCAGACCAAGTCAGAGGTAAAACGGCAGGGTTTTGATAGATGGTAGGCAGCCAACTAGCACAAGGAAATTGATATTCTAAGCCTTCTAGTCTTTCTCTGGCCGATCGCACTGCCAAATGCAAAGGTTTGCCACTGGCAAAAAAAGTTAAAAAATAATTCAAAAACTTTTGAGCAACCAAATCGGGAACTGGCTCTCGCATCACAATACTATGGGGAAGATGGAGTTTTTGCAAGGAAGATGCTATTCCTAAACCTTCACAGGAGTTAAAAATAGCTAATTGCAATCCACTATCGATCGCTTTTTTAAGTGCGGAGCTGATTTCATCAATGGTAAGGCTGTCAGTCTGATTGATGTGAATTCGACCTCTTTGATCTTCTGTTTGACTGTGACCTGCGAAGAATAAAATATCCCAGGATTGCTCCCAGAGGCAGTTATTAAGTTGTTGACGTGAAGGTTCGCACAGAAAAGTTACGCTAGCTTGTGGTAATTTTTGAATCAGTTGTTTTTTATCTTGTTCCAGGTCAATTCCCAAACTATTACCTAAAACAGCGAGGATTTTGACAACTTTTTTAGGGGATCTAAAATTTAAATTTTTAGCTTTTTCGTGTTCTAAGCCAGCTACTGTAATTTCGGCGCTAGAATAACGATCGAGCAAATTCCAAAGATGCCAGGGGAGTTTTGTCAGGCTACTGCAGGGAGTACGAATCAGAAAACGAACTTCATCTTCTAAACTTAAATTTTCTCGTAAGCGAGCATCTATTGGTCTAAATGCTTGTGATTCTAACCAGTGATTTATTTCTTGTTTTAATCTTTGAGCTTTGTCCGTACATTGTTGTTTTCTTTTTTTGATATAACCATTTATTTCTAGTTCTACGGGATGATATGTTGAAGTTTGGGGAAGTTGGAAAGAATTATCTATCCTGTCTTTGAGTCTAAAAGAATGTTCCAATTGCCGATATATCGATCGCCACTCTTTGTAGGCAGTAATTAAGGATGTATTGGCAGGTAAATAACCAATCTGTTCCGTCTCAGGATATTTACCTTCTTGTCCCATTTCTAAAGCAACGCTAAAACCGTCTTTCCAATTCCCATTTAACTTGAGAACAACTAATTTTTTCATTTTATATAGTACCTTTTATATCTCTTTTTTTAAATGTATTTTTTTTTACATACGTATATATTAAAATTGAGAAGCAAAATAACTACGTATTTTTACTGATGATAGTTATTATACAAAGTTTTTATTTATTGCAAACTGAGCGAGATCACTGAAAATTAATTAGTTTTTCTCAAAGTCAGAAAATATAATTCAGGTAAATTTGTCTGTTTTGACTCAAAGAAATATCGATCGTTCCTATTGCTTGAAAAATATTATTTCTCTTCATCCGATCTTTAAAAACTGGAATTTTTTTTTATTTAAATATTTAAGAACAAGATCCCTCTAATACATGATATTTCTTGAGAACCACTACTCCTGACTTAATAGATTTCTGCTGCAAAATCTCTTGTAGCTCAATACATCAAATAGCGGCGCTCGAGTTATGGGCTTTTATTTTTGCGGTATTCCTTTCATAGACAAACTAATCCGCTTCAGTTTCTCATTTACTTCTAATACCCGCACCTTCACCACCTGTCCGACTTTAATGATTTTTTTAGGATCTTCAACAAAACGATCGGATAATTGAGAAATATGTACTAAACCGTCTTGATGAACTCCAATATCTACAAAAGCCCCAAAATTAACCACATTAGTCACTATCCCTTCTAATTCCATCTCTAATTTCAGGTCAGCGATCTCCTTGATACCCTCTTTGAAGGTGGCATATTTAAATTGCGATCGCGGATCTCTTCCTGGTTTTTCTAATTCAGAGATTAAATCTTCTAAAGTTGGTAATCCAACAGTATCGGTAACAAATTTTTTCAAATCCAGGTCTTGAAGTCGGGATTTAACTTGGGTAATCTGGGCTAAGGGAACGTCAATTTCAGAAGCGATCGCTTCTACAACTTGATAACTTTCTGGATGCACCGCAGTATTATCTAAAGGGTTATCCCCATTTCTAATGCGCAAAAAACCTGCCGCTAACTCAAAAGCTTTTGGTCCCAATTTAGCAACTTTTAGTAATTCCCGACGATTTCTAAAGGCACCGTTGCGATCGCGATAGGCGACAATATTATTGGCAATAGTTGGTGTAATCCCAGAAACATAGGTCAAAAGTTCCACAGAAGCGGTATTTAAATCTACACCGACGTAGTTAACGCAACTTTCTACCGTTTCTTCTAGCTTCTTTTTGAGTAATTTCTGGTCTACATCGTGCTGATATTGTCCGACTCCAATAGACTTAGGATCTATTTTGACCAATTCAGCTAAAGGATCTTGCAAGCGTCTGCCAATACTAATTGCACCCCGTACTGTAACATCTAGGTCGGGGAATTCAGAACGAGCCACGTCGCTGGCAGAATAAATAGAAGCGCCAGACTCATTTACTATTACTTTAATTGGTAGGCGATCCCCGTTTCTAATAACTTCAGCGATAAATTCATCAGTTTCGCGAGAAGCCGTACCATTACCAATGGCAATTAGGTCGATTTTATACTGTTCAATGAGCTTTTTAATAGTATTAGCAGCTAATTTGCGCTTTTCCCCGCCATTGTGGGGAAATATAGCTTGATATTCGAGAAATTTTCCCGTTTCCGAGAGTACAGCCACCTTACAACCAGTACGAAATCCAGGATCGATCGCCATTGTCGGTTTCATTCCTGCAGGGGAAGATAGTAACAATTCCCTCAGATTGGCTTCAAAGGTGGTAATAGATTCTAGATCCGCATAAGTTTTGCGATCGGATCGCACTTCTCTAATTAAAGAAGGTTTTATCAAACGATTGAAGGCATCTTTTACCATTTTCTGGTAAAAGTCTCGTGCTGCTGGAATTTTAGTATGTATCTCCTCGGACTCCAAATAAGACATTACCACCGACTCGTCGAAAGAAATATCTACAGATAAAATTCCTTCTGCTTCACCTCGAAAGAGTGCTAGGAGGTTGTGAGGAGCAATTTTTTTGACCCCTCTTTCAAAGTCCCGATACATTTCATATTTGGTAGTCCCTTCGGGATAATCTTTTTTAATGCGGGAGACAAATACCCCTTCTTTCATGAGGTAATTGCGGAGATAGGCGCGCAAATGGGCCTTTTCTGCCACCGCTTCTGCTAAGATATCCCCAGCACCACTGAGGGCTTGGTCGGTGGTTGATACCCCCTTATCTTCACTGAGATATTTTTGTGCTATTTCTTGTAAAGAGACAGCAGATGCTTGAGGTTGGTTCAGGGATTCGATCGACTTTGCTAGAGATTCTAAACCCTTTTCCCTAGCAATAGTTGCTCGCGTGCGTCTTTTAGGTTTATAGGGTAAATAAAGGTCTTCTAGCTCGTTTTTTTCTGTGCAGGACTCTATTTTAGCTTTTAGTTCGTCAGTAAGTTTATTTTGAGCTGCGATCGCCTCGCTGATGAATTGCTTGCGATGTTCCAATTCCCTCAAATAATTACAGCGATCGAACAAATTTCTCAGTTGAATTTCGTCAAGAGAACCCGTACGTTCTTTGCGATAACGAGCTATAAAAGGAATTGTTGCCCCTTCATCCAACAAATCTAATGCCCCCTTCACACTTTGGGGCTTTAAAGAAAACTCAGTGGCAAGAATTTTAGTAAAATCGATCGAGGGCATAGGTTCTGGCTATCTGTGGGACGAGTTTTCTATAGTATCTGAAAACTTACTTATAAAAATTAATCTTTTAGCAGAGATTGAATTTCTTGAACCAGCCTTTTAATTGATAAAAAGAGTATTCCCTCTTTAGCATCACTGTTTGCCAGTGTAAGCAGCAATATATCTTCACCGCAGCCTACTAGAATGCTGTAGCCTTTTTCTCCTGAGACTAAAATGCGCTCGATAACCCCTCTATTTAATTCTCTAGCGATGCGATCGCCCAGAGACAGCATAGCTGCTGACATCGCCGAGGTTCGTTCTTCATCGAGATTCGAAGGTATAACCGATGCTATTGATAAGCCATCGTAAGTAACTAACAAAGCTCCTTCAACATCAGGAGTTTTGCGGATAAAATTTTCTAGCTGCTCTTTTAGGGCTGAAGCTTGAATCATGACAGTCTCAATTGACGAAAGAAGATGCTAAAACTTATTTTTCAATCCTTCGTTCAATTTCGCAAGTTAGGGAAGGGTCGATCGTGAATCTTTTCGATTGTAAGCCGAAATGCTGTTAGGAAAAAATATAATTTTGCTCAACCCTTATTTAACACAGTTTTTTCAATCAAATGCTCTAATAAAGCAATTAGACATCTAGCAACAGATTTGGCCTCAAGTGCATTCACTGTCACTATAGGCGGACGAGCTTGTTTATCTATCAAACCCAGAGCCAGAGCCATCTCTTCGGCTTCCCAAGCTCCTTCACAGTCCATATGAGTTAAGCCCAAAATCATGGGCGTGTTGATTCTTTCTTTGATAAAATTTAGTATCTGCCGAGCTTTATAAAAATCTTGCGGGCGATTAGCATCTACTAATAAAACGTAGCCAGCCACACCTTTAATGAGAATATCCCACATAAAATCAAAGCGAAACTGCCCTGGAGCCCCGTAGAGATAGAGTATTTGCCCCGAACTCACGGTCAGTTTACCATAATCAAAAGCCACGGTAGTTCTTTGTTTCCGCAAAGCCGTTTCGTCGGTAGCACGGCGGTCTGTATCTACTACCTCTACTTCGCTTATAGCATTAATGAAGCTAGTTTTACCTGCACCCACAGGCCCAGCGATAACTATTTTTAATTTGTCCATCAGAATTGTTTGCGCAGGAAGCCTACAACATTTTGTAATAAAGAGACAGTGGCTTTAGGTTTTTTCTCTTCTTGTTTTTGTTTATTTTGAGTATCTGCCGAGATGGGGCTGGCACTGGTAGATGGGAGGGGTCGCAAACTAACTAGACCAGCCCTCAAATTAGCGTGGGGTACTTCTTCTACCTGTCCTGACATCATCAAGCGAAAAGCTGCCTTTTGTACAGTCATCTGGGACTCTTTGACTGCTTTGGCAATTGTGTCTAGGGGAGTTATGCTGTTGGCGTGCTTCCAAATTTCTAACTCTAAAGATACAAGTCGGTATTGAGGTTGAGCGACTAACTTTTGTAGACCAGAACTTTCTTCTGGTAATTGGTCTGAAAATCTATCCCAGTTATTAGTTTCTCGCAAAGCTATAAGTGCCACTTCTGTTCCTTTAAGACTTATTCCGGTCATTTCTAAACAAGGCATGTGAGTCAGTACGTCAGTTTTATCCTCGTTAGAGAGATCTTCAAAAATAAATCGACCGGAGTTAATCTCAAATAATTTTAAAATGAGATCTAAATCCACTTGAAAAAGTTCAGTGAGTTGTTCTTCTGTTAAAGCACCTATACTTTTGAAATAAGTGCCTAAAGGACGACCATCAGGACACAAGGGGACTAATTTTTCGATTACCCGCTCGCTCAACCAGCCTTTAGCTTGAATTGAATCAATCAACTCCTGGCGCTCTTCTGGCGTAGTTAGTCCAACTAATCTCCCTTTGTAAAACCAAATGGAATAGGCACCTTTGGCATTAGAAGCAACCGAGCCTGACTGAATTTGAATAACCAGTTTACCAGATTTAGAACCCGAGTCGAGTAATCTAAATAACTCAGGTAGCGAGTATGCCTCCAGGGAACCAGCTATGCTCATCTAAGATAATCTCCATGAAACTCGGGAGCTTTTAGCCCTCACAACTGTTAATAACGATAATTATTTTTTACCGGATTTTAATCTACTTAATTTTATTTGATATTAGTATAAGAATCTCAGCTATTATCAAAAAAAGTCAAAGCTTTACCTCTGACTTGAGTATTCAACTTGCCGCGATCGTAAACTATTTCTCCTCCAACTATGGTCGTAACAGGCCAGCCTGTCAAATTCCATCCTTCAAAGGGACTCCAGCCACACTTAGTTAGTAGCTCTTCTCGTCGCACCAAACGGTAATTATCCAAGTCTACCAGAACTAGATCCCCATCGTAACCGAGAGCGATCGCCCCTTTATTGGGAATGTTATATGCTTTGGCAGCCGCACCAGACATCCACCGAGACACCTGAGCAACAGTGCAACGTCCTTCCACTGCTTGAGTTAACATCAAAGCCAAGGAGGTTTCCACTCCAGGCATGCCAGAAGGACTCTGAGGATATCCTTTTGCCTTCTCTTCTAAAGTATGAGGAGCGTGATCTGTAGCAATAAAATCAATTACTCCATCTAATAAAGCTTGCCAGAGAATTTGATTGTTTTCCGGCGATCGCAGGGGAGGATTCATTTGGGCTAAAGTACCGATTTTCTCGTAAGCACTGGTATTTAATAGCAGGTGTTGGGGGGTTACTTCTGCAGTCACCCAACTCGGTTTATCTTCGCGCAGCAACTCGGCTTCTATGCCAGTAGAAAGGTGAAGTATGTGTAAGCGACGCTGATATTTTTTCGACAGTTTCAAGGCTAATTTAGTAGCATTGAGGGCTGCTTGTTCGTCCTGAATCTGAGAATGTACTGCTGGATCGGTATTTCCCGCAAATTGCTTGCGTCTTTGCTCGATTCGTGCTTGGTCTTCTGCGTGAACTGCTATTAAACGGTCTCCAGAGGCAAAAATCGGATCTAAAACCTCCTCCTGACTCACCAATAGGGCTCCGTGAGAAGAACCCATAAAAATTTTGATTCCGCAAGTAGGTTGCACTGACAGTAATTCTGCTAAATTTGTAGCTGTTGCACCAATAAAAAAGCCATAATTTACTAAACACTTTTGAGCTGCCCGTTGCAGTTTGTCATCCATTGCCGCTTGGTTAGTAGTTAAGGGTCGCGTGTTGGGCATTTCCAAAAAGGAAGTCACCCCTCCCTTAGCACAAGCGCAGCTAGCAGTAAATAAATCTTCTTTGTGCTCCAATCCTGGTTCGCGAAAATGAACTTGCGGATCTATGACTCCAGGTAACAAAGTCAAGCCAGTTGCGTCTATTACCGTAGTTGTCTCGGGGGCAGAAATTTCCGGAGCAATCCCAACAATTTTCCCCTGCTGTACGGCTACGTCACCCACCATAAAATTACCGTCAGGTAAAAGAATTCTGCTGTGACTAATTAACAATTCAGTTCTAGAAGACATAAGAAGCTAAAATCTTTAGCTACTATCATAGCTAAAGTCGATCGGGTCTAGTTACACTTTAAAAGTGTATATTACAGCTTTTTATAATATCGCCTTATGTATTTTTTTTGTTTGAGCTAAATATCTATGAGCAATCGGGAAAATCCTGTAGTAGAGACGATAAAAACCATCGCTACAGCAGCTTTTTTAGCGTTTGGCATTCGCACTTTTGTGGCAGAAGCTCGTTATATCCCAAGTGGTTCAATGAAGCCCACTTTACAAGTTTACGATCGCCTAATCGTTGAAAAGCTTACCTATCATTTTAGAGAACCAGAAAGAGGAGATATTGTGGTTTTTTCTCCTACACAAAAGCTGCGAGCAGAAAACTTCGAGGAAGATTTTATTAAGCGAGTAATTGGCCTTCCTGGGGAAAAGATCGAGATAAAAGGAGGAAAGGTTTACGTTAACGGCAAACCCATAGGAGAAAAATATATACTAGAACCTTCAGAAGAACCCTTTGGACCAGTAGTTGTTCCTGAAGATAGCTACCTAGTTTTGGGAGATAATCGCAATGGCAGTTACGATTCTCGCAAATGGGGCTATGTTCCCCGCAAGAATTTAATCGGCCGTGCAGCTTTCCGCTTCTGGCCTGCAAATCGCGTAGGATCCTTATATACCGATCCAATTTATCCTACTCTAAAAAAATAACAATGGGGTCTTGGAGATGAGATAACCTTTAGGTTTTAGTAGAAGGCTTTTTTCCCGCCCTATCAACAATTACATAACTAAATAACAAAAAGGCTATGAATCACAAACTAGAACGAGAAAATATCTGGATAGAATCAATAAAAATATTCGTTACAGCAGGTATTTTGTCTTTTGGCATTCGCACTTTAGCAGCAGAACCTCGTTATATTCCAAGTGGTTCGATGGAGCCTACTTTAGAGGTTAACGATCGTCTGATCGTAGAAAAGCTCAGCTATCATTTTAGAGAACCGCAAAGAGGAGATATTGTCGTTTTTTCTCCTACAGAAAAACTGCGAGCAGAAAACTTCGAGGAAGATTTTATCAAGCGAGTAATTGGCCTTCCTGGAGAAAAGATCGAGGTAAAAGGAGGAAAAGTTTACGTCAACAGCAAACCCCTGCAAGAGAAATATATATTAGAACCTCCAGAGGAACCCTTTGGCCCAGTAGTAGTTCCCGAAGATCGCTACCTGGTTTTAGGAGATAATCGCAATGGCAGTTACGATTCTCGTCAATGGGGTTACGTACCGCGCAAGAACTTAATTGGTCGCGCAGTTGTCCGCTTCTGGCCTGTAAATCGTTTAGGCTCGTT
>JAAUYD010065834.1_pt1 | contig 12086 bp, 11 predicted proteins | sample 7278101 | NCBI WGS metagenome assembly JAAUYD01 (sample SAMN14350128, study PRJNA611818) | marine sediment metagenome | isolation source: surface marine sediment (0.6m) | place: French Polynesia: Moorea | collected 2018-08 | reverse complement strand
CTTTGCCGACCAGATCGGCGCCGACGGCTACAGTGCCGATGCGCCGGGGGCGGTCAAGTTGGTGTAAGAACTCGTGGCTTAGGACCGGGGACGGAGGTCGGAAGTCCGAAGTCCGAAGGCCAGGGTCTGAAGGGCGCCGGAAACCCTGAACGGTGAACCCCGAACGCTGAACCTTGAACCCAGTGCATAGGAAAAGCAAATCACAATAACCAAAAGCCAAACATCAAATAAATCTCAATGCCTAAATCCCAACTTCCAATTCACCGCTTTTCGACCTGGTTTGAAATTTGGCTATTGCGATTTGGCGTTTATTTGAGATTTGTTCGTTGTGATTTAATTTTTCGAGGAATTTCTTTAAGGCAGCAATGACCGATAAACTCCAAATCCTCAAACTTGAACCCTGAACCTTAAACCCCGAACCCCGAACGGCTGAACCTTGAACCTATAGTGGGGGGAATAGGTTGTGGGTGCGTTAACTTCTCATGCCATCGATTTCACGCTGAACCTGAATTGGGAAGACCTGCCCGATAATGTTCGGCACCAGGCCAAACGCTGTCTCCTGGATACGCTGGGGGCCTTGATCGCCGGATCACAGACGCCGGTGGCCGCTATCCTACGCCGGACAGCGCTGAGCCAGTTCGGTGGCGACCAGGCCACCATCCTGGTTTCCGGTGAGCGGGTCTCGGCTGCTGGTGCCGCTTTGACCAACGGTTTTTTCGGTAATGCCCTGGACATCGACGATGGCTATCGGAATGTCAAAGGTCATCCCGGGGCCTGCGCGCTGCCACCGGTCCTGACCGCCGCCGAACTGTCCGGATCCTGCAGCGGCCAGGAATTTCTCACCGCCCTGGTGGTTGCCTACGAGTTGGGCATACGTGCCGGGGTGATCCGTCACGCCACCTATCAGGCCTACCATGCTTCCGGAAGCTGGGGAGCCGTCGCCGGGGCCGCCGCGGTTGGCAGGCTGTTGGGATTGGACCATCAGCAGCTGTTTCATGCCATGGGCGCCGCCGAATACCATGCCCCCATCGCCCCCATGATGAAAGGCATCGATACGCCCGCCATGGGCAAGGACAGCATCGGCTGGGGGTGTATGGTGGCCGTGCTTTCGGCCTTGATGGCCGGCGACGGATTCACCGGCGTCTGCCCGATGTTCGATGACGCCCCCGACCAAAAATGGGTGCTCAGCCTGGGGCAGCGCTGGGAAATTCTCAACCTCTATTTCAAGCCCTATGCGGCCTGCCGCTGGGGACAGCCGGCCGTGGCCGGAGCGCTCAAGATTGTGCGTGAACACCAGCTGACACCGGATCGGATTCGGCATATCCGGGTACGCACCTTCGAGGCGGCCACCCGGCTGCCCAGCGGTCATCCCCGGGATACGGAAGCCGCCCAGTACAACCTGGCCTTCCCGGTGGCCGCGGCCCTCTTGGACGGCGAGGTGGGACCCGCCCAGGTCCTCCCGCCGCGGCTGAAAGATCCCGACCTGCTTCGGCTGCAGGACAAGATTTCCACTGAAATGGTTCCCGATTTCGAAGCCGAATTCCCGGCCAAGGCCCCGGCCGAAGTGGTCGTGGAAACCACCGACGGAGAGACCTTCCGCTCGGGACGCATCGAGGCGTTGTGGGAGCCGCCGGACACCCTGCCGTCGGATAGTGAATTGGAGGCTAAATTCCTCTGGTTGACCGGCCCGGTGCTTGGTAAGATGAGGGCCGAAGACTTGGCGTTACAGATCTGGTCGGTGGATCAGTGGGCGAGCATCGATCCGATCTTCGACGGCTGTTTGCCCGAAACGTGTTAGTATTCGGGTGTTGACGCTGCAGCCGGTCAGTCTGCGGTGACATGAGGAGGGCACTACCGTGAAAATTTGCATCTACCAAACCGACCCGGTTCTGCTGGACGTCAAAACCAATCTCGCAGACACCATCGAGAAGATCGCGGCGGCCAAGGCCGACGGTGCCGAACTGGTGGTTTTCCCTGAATTGTCCCTGACCGGCTATTTCGTGCGCGAGCGCTACCACGAAGCCGCCCTGCGCATGGATTCGCCGCAGATTCAACGGCTGGCCAAGGTCACGCGGGGGTCAGCTGCCGTGGTCGGCTTCATCGAAGAGTCGCCGGCCATGAATTTTTATAATTCGGCCTTGGTGGCCGTTGACGGCGAGATTGCCTTCGCCTACCGTAAGCTCAACCTGCCTAATTACGGCGTGTTCGAGGAGCGCAAGATATTCTCCGGCGGCAAGCATATCCGTGTTTTCAAACACAAGGGCCTGACCATCGCGCCCTTCATCTGCAACGATTTGTGGCACCCTGCACTGCCTTACCTGGGCGTTACCCAGAAGGCCGACATCTTCATCACCATGTTCAACTCATCACGGGGCTCCATGGGCAATGAGTTCTCCAACATCGAAAGCTGGAATATCATCAACCGGTTTTATTCGCGGGTCTTCGGCGTTTACAATCTGTGCGCCAACCGGGTGGGCTGCGAGGTATTCGAGGACATGCGTGCGGAAGAGCGCCATGCCGAGCACTCATCCCCTGCAGTGGACGACAATCCCTTTCGATTCTGGGGTGGCAGCGAGGTCATCGACCCCTTCGGCCAGGCCATCGTCACCGCGGCGCTGTTCGATCCCGATTGTATTGTCGCCACGATTTCCCGCGACCTGATCCGCAAGAAGCGCATCGCGCTGCCTTACCTGCGCAATGACGACCCCTATTTTACCCATCGGGAATTGGGCCGAATCCTCTACGGCCAGAAAAATTCCAAAGCATAAAAGTTGCCTGGGCGTATCAGCGAGGCAGTCTGTCGTCTGAAGCGCCGGAGGCGGGCAGCCGGATCCCGGCACCGGCGCATCCCTGCTTGCCTTCGAGGCCGCAACCGGCTACCATGGACGACAACATCCCCGGCTGCGTCAGCCCCATCGATCAGATTGGCGGGCGACCATTGGGTCTGCCTGCTGAAGGAGGTTCTCATGTTCATGAATACCCGCGACCAATATGGTCTGGTTGCCCGTGTGCTGCATTGGTTCGTCTTCCTGCTGGTGGCGGCCATGCTCATGGGAGGCGCCCTGCAGAATCTGCTTCCGTCCGGAAGTTTCAAATCATTCATCATCGCCGGCCACAAATCGGCGGGCGTGATCGTTCTGTTACTGATGCTGGCCCGGCTGGCCTGGCGAAGCGCCAACCCCTCCCCACAACCCTTGGGCCGCCAGCCGGTGTTCAACTATGTTGCTCACCTGTTGCACGTCGTCTTATACATATTACTGCTCATTCAACCCCTGTCCGGCATCCTCATGTCACAGGCCTATGGCTATCCGGTCGGCGTCTTCGGGCTGTTCCACCTGCCGCCTTTGATCTGGCAAAATCCGTCTATAGGGGCATTTTTCAACAAGGTGCACACAGTTACGGCCGTCCTGCTGACCATCGCCGTGCTCGCCCACGCCGCAGCTGCGTTGAAGCACCACTTTATCGATCAAGACCGCACCCTGATGCGCATGCTGCACGGCCGGTAGCGCGCCGATCTGATTCGGTTGTGGTGCGGGCCGGCCCTTGGAGCCTTGCTTGAGAATTCGTACGATGGGTGGTAGACCGTGACACACGCACGAACATAGGACAATGTTTACTCCCCCAAAGGAGCACGTCATGCATCAGGTAATGATTCATCCAGCAACCTACGACACCATCCGTCCGGCAGTCGATAGGGCCTTTGACCTGTTCGCCAAACCCCTTAGTGGAAAAAATGTGCTGATCAAGCCCAATGTCTTGCGGGCGTCGGAGGCGACCGAGGCGATCGTCACCCACCCGGCTGTATTGGCAGCTGTGGTGGAGAAGATCGCCACCTTTGATCCCGCGTCGATTGTCGTGGGTGACAATCCGGGGTTGTTCAATTACGGGGCCAACGAGGCGGCCTTCGAACAGACGGGATTGATGACCGCTGCCAAGGGCTACTACCGCAATATCGGCAACCACGCGGTCAATGTGCCCTTCGATTCGAGCTTCGTGGAAACGGTCGGGCTATCCGAAGCTGTCGTCGAGGCCGACATCATCATCAGCCTGCCTAAGTTCAAGACGCACGGCCTGACGGTCATGACCGGTGCCATTAAGAACAGCTACGGATTTCTTCCCGGTGCCCAGAAGGCCCGGCTGCATCAAATTGCCGGCAGCCCGGAACGGTTTCATGACCTGGTGGTGGAGGTGTTTCGGCTGCGGATACCCGATCTGTTTATCATGGACGCGGTGGTCGGCATGGAGGGCAACGGGCCGGCATCACCGGACCTGCGGGAGATTGGTCTGATCCTGGCCGCGGACAATGCTGTCGCTTTAGATGCGGTGGTGGCCACCATGATGGGCCTGGACCCGGGCCGCCTGCGGTTTCTGGTCAATGCTGCCGAGGCGGGGCTGGGCAGTTGGCGAATGTCCGATATCCGGATCGATGGCCGCCTGGAACCGTTGGCTGATTTTAAAATACCGCCACTGGGCGGAGAAGCCATCCAGGATAATGCGGTTATCCAGGACATGCTCACGAGCAAAACCCTGCTGGTGCCAACACCGGATGCGGAGATGTGTACGGCCTGCGGTGCCTGCGTCGAGCAGTGTCCGGCAGAGGCCCTTTCCCTGCCGGACGACCTGCCCCGGGTGGATATGGACCGCTGCGTGACCTGTTTTTGCTGTCAGGAGATTTGTCCGGAGAAGGCCATGGCCCTGCAGTAGGGACGATTCCGTAACAAGTCCGATATCTGCGTTACGCTTCACCCCTCGTCACTGCGGAGTACTTTAAGTACGCCTCATTCCTCGGGGTTCGCAAGCCTTGATCTCGGTCTTGTTACGAAATCGTCTGAACTTCGCTTTTCAAAGAACCCTAAATAGAACCATTTAAGATGTCGCTGATCATCCGAAAATTTTTATGCTGTGCGATAGGAAACAGTACAGGGAGAATCGACAACCGTTGTCCCCACCAAGGGCCTTTATTTTGTCAGTTGACTGAAAGAGATGAGGAATGACATGAAAAGCGCATATATTGCTTATTGCTCCCCGGCCGGTTCCACCCGCCACGTGGCCGAGGTGATCGCTGCATCCCTGAAAGAGAAGTCTGTCGATGTCCACCAGCTCGACTTGGGAATCGTAAAAAGTCCATCGCGATTTATCGACAAGCTGCAGGCCGCCGGTGAGGGGGCCTGCCTTTTTGTGGGCTCGCCGGTCTATCGGGATATGGCGGTGCCGCCGGTGATGGCTTTCATCGACAATCTGCCCACTGTCGCAGGGGTGTCTGCCGTGCCCTTTGTCACCTGGGGCGGGGCTTTCAGCGGGATTGCCCTCTGGCAGATGGGGCAGGCGCTGGACAGCAAAGGGTTCCAGTTGGCGGGCGCTGCCAAGGTGCTGGCGGTGCACTCCATGATGTGGCCGTCGGCTCATCCGGTGGGCCAGGGCCATCCGGATGCAGATGACGACCGCCAGGTCGTCGAACTGGTCGGGCGTGTGGTCGAGAAGATGAGACAAGCGGATGTGGCGGCCCTGCCCGTGGACGCCCTCGACCATCATCCCGAGACATTTGTTGGCGACATCAAGAAGAAGCTGGGGCAACCCTGGATGATCATCCCCAAGACCATCGATGAGGAGAGGTGCACCCAGTGTGCGATCTGTAAGCAGATTTGTCCGGTGTCGGCCGTGGCCCTGGATCCCTGGCCGGTGTTCGACCAGAACTGCTTCGACTGTTTCAACTGCATCCGCGAGTGTCCCGAGGAGGCCATCGTTTCGGCGGTGACGCTCGATCAGATCGATGCCATGATTCGTGAGCGGGTGGCGCGGTTCGATGAAAAACCACCGACGCAGATTTTCTTTTGAGTACGATCAAGCAACCAATTAACGCTAAGCGGAATAATGAAAACAATTCACGTTAAGGAAGCTCCTGATGCCATAGGGCCATATTGTCACGCCATGAAATCAGGAAGTTTGGTTTTTTGTTCAGGACAAACGCCTCTTGATCCCCAAACGATGAAATTGGTCGGAACCACTATAGAAGATCAAACCAAAAGGGTTTTAACCAATCTATCCATCGTGTTATCCGGAGTGGGGCTGTCCCTCCGAGACGTCATAAAAACGACGGTCTATCTGAAAAATATGGATGATTTTAAGGGTATGAATACAGTCTATGAAGCAATGTTCAACGGACATAAGCCCAGCCGCACAACGATCTCGGTGAAGCAAAATCCATTGGATGCTTTGGTGGAAATCGAATGCATTGCTGAACTTCGATAGCGCCCATCTCGACCATGGTCTAAGGGCCCATGACTGCGTTATGCAAAGCCAAAAAATGCTCACATATATCACATATGCTCCGCGTTTCCGGCTTTGCAAGCCATGCCCTAAACCCTGAGTCGTATTGTTGAGAGAAGCGCTACCAGTTTGAGCATCACCGAGAAAAGATTGCCGGCATAAGAGACAACGCTCTCTGATGCCGCCATCGCTTGATTATTGAGGAAGAATGGCAATTTCTACACCGGTACCCCAATTCAAGATCCGCGCAGCTTGCAAAGCTGACGTACCAGTAATACTCGCCTTCATCCGGGAATTGGCCGAATACGAAAAACTGTCCCACGAAGTTGTCGCTACCCAGGAAGACATACAGAAATCACTTTTCGGGGAGCGACCCTATGCGGAAGTCGTCATCGGTGAATATGACGATTCTCCGGTGGCGTTCGCTCTGTTCTTCCACAATTACTCCACATTTTTAGGCAAGCCGGGCCTGTACCTGGAGGATCTGTTCGTGCGACCGAAAATGCGCGGCAAGGGGCTGGGCAAGGTGATGCTGTCATATCTCGCCCACCTGGCCCGGAGGCGGGGTTGCGGGCGGCTTGAGTGGTGGGTGCTTGATTGGAACGAACCCGCGGTCTCGTTTTATCGCTCCATTGGTGCGGTCGCCATGGACGAGTGGACGGTTCAAAGAGTCGATGGCGAATCCCTTGATATACTGGCAAGCAGATTCGCTTTCGGAGGCGGCTGATTTGCATCCAATGTTGAATGCGTTGAGAAAGCAACTACTTCCAGAAAGGTTCCGATGCACCAGCAGTTTCTTCTGCGACCCATGCTGTTCTCAGCCCGGATTATCCGTCACATACGGTTCGTTGTCGAAGCGCCTTGCCGGCTTTCCGCACCCTGATCCTGCACTGGCCGAACCGCTAGTACTGGAAACGGGGCGTGGCGGATGAGGCGGTCGGTGGTGGATCCCACCAGGAGTTTTTCCCATAGGGTGTGCCCGCGAATCCCCAATACGATCAGGTCCATGTTTCGCTTCTTGGCATAATCCATCAACGCCATGTAGGGCACCCCATCGAGCAGGGCGGCTTCGGCGCGGCACCCATCGGAACCCGCATCCGGTAACATCCCGGCAAGTTGTCTCTCCAAGCGGTCGCGCAGCGCAGTGGAATCCTGGATGTCGATCTTGTAGAAGGAGGGCTGGATAACATGACAAAGATGGATGTCCGCCTGAAACGTTTGTGCCAGGTTGATCGCATAGGCAACGGCGAGATCGGAATCGGGTGAGAAATCGCATCCGACCAGAATTCGGTTCAATCTCGTCTCAGAACCGGCTGGTGGGCTGATGTCATCCTCCGGCGGATGCATAGTCAGCAACGGGCAGGGAAGCGTCTTCATCAATTTCTCGGTGACGGAGCCGATCAACAATCGCCTGAAACCCGATCTGCCGTGGGTCGCCGTCACTACTATATCGGCCTGATGCTCCGTTGCCAGCCGGCTGATTTCATCGGCCGGATCTCCCTTGCTGACGATCAATTCGCATTGCATGTCCAGGTCCGTGATCAGGCCCTTCAGCGCCTCTTCAGCGCTGCGGATATTCTCATGTTGGAGGGCCTTCACGTCCAGGCTGGTTTCATTGTGTTCGAGAAGCGCGTTGGCATCGACGGTGACATGGACCAACTGCATTCCCGCAGCATATCGTCTGCCCAGCATGGCGCTGTAGGCGAGGACGGTATGCGTGAAATCCGAAAAATCAATCGCCGCCATGATTGTTTGGGGGGGTAATTTCATCGCTTCCTCCTTTGGCAACCAGGGTTCCTGTTGATTGGGTGATGACGCGATCGAGAGTATACGTGGTAACGCAAATCGAAGGACGCGAACGGTGGAAACGGGCAGGTTGTTGCTGGCGACCAATATCCTGGCGGAGTCGGAGATGATCAACTATCAAAGCGTCACTTGCTCTTATCCTATTACAGTTTGGATCGGCTGTCACCTCCGAATTGCGCTGCTTCATCAAGGCAGGGCATAGAGACTGAAAGGCTCGACAGTTGACCGCTTTTTCTTATAAGCTGCTGACTATGCATGATTTATAGTCCAACCAGCGGATGGAAATTTTTCGCATTCAATTATTTTATAAAATATTTTAAAAATTTTTTTATGATTTTTATTGACACCTGACTGGTTTCAATGTAACTACACCGATGTAATACAGATGAAAAGCCTACCGGGAACAGTAATCATAATTTTAGACTGTCAATTCTTATGGAAACAAACGCGACTGCACAACACCCTGCAGCGTCGAATCCGATAAATTGCCACATCCCGGCGATCAATTCGTTTTTCCCCCACGGCACATGAACATTCTTCATGTGCCGTTTTCATATATTGGGTTCATGTTCTGTCAGATTGAATGGTTACTGCCGTCTGACGGAAGAGGGTTTACCAATTTCAACCGAGGAGGACGCATGAAACGATTTACAATGTTCACAATTCTGATGTTTTTTGTGGCAGCAATGATTCTGCCGGTATCTGCATCTGCAGAAAAAACTCTGAAAATCGGTCTGGGCGATCCCATCGATTCGGATCAGGGGGTTTTGGCGCTTCGGTTCAAGGAGATCGTAGAGAAATCCAGTGGCGGAAACTATAAAGTTGATATCTTCCCCGCCGGACAACTTGGCGATGAGCAAAAAATGGTCAAGGATGCTCGCCGAGGATCCATCGACGGTGCGGTTGTTGCCGTCAACAACATCACGCCGTTTGCCAAATCTGTGGGTATCTTAACGCTGCCCTATCTGATGCAGAATTTCGATGATGCCGTCAAGGCGACTACCGGCGAGTTGGGTAACAAATGGCGCGCCGCCCTGGTTAAAGAAGCCGGTGTCCGCGTTTTGGGCTGGGCCTATTCCAATTTCCGAGTCCTGACCAACTCAAAAAAGCCGGTCAAAAACCTCGCCGACCTTAAGGGGTTGAAAATCCGGGTTCCTAAAAATGCCATCATGATTGCCACCTGGCAGGCGCTCGGCGCCGAACCGATTCCCATGGCCTGGCCGGAAACATTTACCGCGCTGCAGCAAAAAGTGGTTGACGGGCAGGACAACCCCCACATTACCAACTACTCCATGAAGTTTTATGAAGTCCAGGATTACATGTCAGAGTGTCACTACCTGTTCTCGCTGCAGCCGCTTGTTATGGGAGAGAAGTTCTTCCAGTCGCTTTCCGCTGAGGATCAGGCCCTGTTCACCCGTGCCGGCATCGAGGCTCAGCAGTTCAATCTGCTTTTCAGCGTCACCCGGTCTGAAGAAGCAAGACAGAACATGATGAAAAAGGGCGTCGAGTACATGGACATCGAAGATGAAGATCAATGGTCAAAAATGGCCATTGATGCGGTTTGGCCAAAATTCTACGATTCGGTAGGCGGCAAAGCCGAGGTTGATGCCGTTGTCAAAGCGTTGGGGCGCTAATTCATTAACCACCTGCCCGGCCGGTGCCGGGCAGGTGCTTAATCACCAGTGGAGTCACTTATGCGAGCCAAAGCAGTACTTAAGCTTCTGGATAATTTCGAGAGCTATCTTTGTCAGATTCTGTTGGTGTTTTTCGTGTGTTTGCTTTTTCTGCAAATTGTACTCAGGCTGGTATTTGGTTTTTTTCATAGCCTTTCTCAATATATCGGGTTTTTTGAGCATTACCCGCTGCCGGCATCTATACCCTGGGGGGAAGAACTGTCCCGCATGGCCTTCGTGTGGTTTGTTTTCTTAGGCGCAACCTATGCCGCACGCCTGGCTGCCCACAACCGGGTTACCTTTCAGTTCAAGCTATTTCCCAAAATCGTCGGCGATGTTTCAACGGCTTTCTCCGACATCGTCTGGATAGCCTTCAACTGCACCATGATCTATTTCAGCATTAATGTGATCAAAGAAGGCTTCGAGTATCCGGAGTATTCACCAACTCTAGACTGGGTCATGGCCTACATCTTCATGATCTTTCCGATTGCGTTCTCCCTCATGACCATCCGGATCATACAGGTCAATATCATGAAGCATGTGCTTAAAATTGAAATCGCCGATGTCGACAAAATCGATACGGGTGATGTCGACGAAGATGTTACGGAAGGGGAGGTGACCTCATGAGCGTGACCGCCGTCATCTTCGTCACCTTTGTCGGACTTCTGTTTCTCGGTGCGCCGATTACCTTGTCCCTTGGCGCGGCGGCCATGGGGGGCATGATCGTCAGCGGCAAGCCTTTGGAGGGGCTCGTCGAAATCGCCTACACGTCGGTCAATTCATTCCCCATCATGGCGCTGCCCGCATTCATCCTGTCGGGGGCGCTTATGGATTCGGCGGGCATATCCAGGCGCCTGGTGGCTGTGGCCGAATCTTTGGCGGGCCCGTTCACCGGCGGCATGGCTGCCTCGACGATTTTATCTTGTCTCTTTTTCGGTGCGATCTCAGGTTCCGGCCCGGCCACCACGGCGGCAGTCGGCATGCTGATGATACCGGCCATGACTCGCCACGGCTATGACCGGGGTTACGCCGGTGCGGTCACGTCTTCCTCCGGAGGACTGGGTGTGGTGATTCCGCCGAGCATTCCCATGGTCATCTACGGCGTTGCGGCATCCCAGTCCATCGCCGACTTGTTCATTGCCGGATTCATTCCCGGCATACTGCTGGCCGTGGGCCTGATGACCATGAATTACCTGCGTTCCAAGCGTAAACAATACGCCGGTGACGGTAAGACGCTGTCGGCTCGCAAAGTCGTCGTCACCATGCGGGAAGGGTTCTGGGCGCTGTTGACACCGGTCATCATCCTGGGGGGCATCTATACCGGTTTCTTCACCCCTACCGAGGCGGCCATCGTCTCTATTTTCTATACGCTCTTCGTCGGCATTTTCATTTACAAGGAGATCGAACTTCAAGGCGTAATGAAAGCCCTGGAGAGCACCACCTGGATTACCGGCCGTGTGCTAATCATCATGTTCACTGCCCTGGCCTTCGGCCAACTGCTGACGATCAACAAGATTCCGGATATCATCGCCCAAGGATTGTTGAACCTGACTGACAATCTCTACCTGATCTGGGCCTTGATCATCCTTTTTCTCCTGTTCATGGGCATGTTCATGGAGACCCTGGCGACCATCATGCTGGTTACGCCCGTGCTGCTGCCGGTGATGGTCTCCTTTGGCGTCGACCCGATCCATTTCGGTGTCGTCCTAGTGTGCTGCTGCGAGATCGGATTTGCGACGCCTCCGCTGGGTGAGAACATGTTTATTGCTTCAGGGGTGGCCCGGACCACTCTGGAAGATATATCCGTCAACGCGCTGCCGTTCGTATTTGTGAGTGTACTGGTGGTGTTTCTGATCGCCTACTTTCCGGCGTTGACATTGTGGCTGCCTGATTTTCTGGAAACCATTTTTCAATAGTTGAACTACCGGATGCTACGCTAATTTGATGCGCCTGCAGCAGGGCAGGCATGTCAGGTATATGTTTCGATTCTATATTTTATGAAATATTTTATAACATAAGAGGGTGGTATGGAATACATCAAAAAAGCGGCCAAAACAGCTGAATCCGATACTGAAAAAATCCGCGGTATCGTCCAGGGAATCCTTGACGACATCCAACAAAACGGTGAAAGCGCCGTGGTTGACCTGGCCAGAAAATTTGATGGGTGGGAGGGCGATTTTGTCCTCAGCGAAGCAAAAAAGCAGCGTCTCATCGATGCGGTTCCCGAAAATATCAAAAAGGATATCCGTTTTGCCCACGCACAGGTCTCCGGATTCGCCAAGGCGCAGCGCGACAGCATCCGTGAATTTGAAACCGAACCCCTGCCGGGGGTTCGCCTGG
>JAAUYD010218724.1_pt1 | contig 12088 bp, 12 predicted proteins | sample 7278101 | NCBI WGS metagenome assembly JAAUYD01 (sample SAMN14350128, study PRJNA611818) | marine sediment metagenome | isolation source: surface marine sediment (0.6m) | place: French Polynesia: Moorea | collected 2018-08 | reverse complement strand
TTTAACGCGTTAACGCGGTTAGAGCAAGGGGTTAATTGATAAGTAATACTTATCACGCGTTAACGCTGTTATACTAATATTAAGAGGCAGAAAAACAAACAAAGTGAACAAAACAAACACTAGGGAGAACTATAAATTTCAGACTCGAAACCAAGGCAAATTTGGGATTAAAGGTACTGAGCCACTTGGCAAAAAGGTGGTAGGTTTTCGCTTGCCAGAATCCCTAGATAAAAAATTGGAATTAATAGCTCAAGAGCAAAATCTTAGTAAAAACGAATTAGCTAAACAGATTTTGATACAAGCGTTGGAAGCTTAAGTAGTTCACACAAAAATCTCTGAGACGAGCGCATATAGCTGCTTCATCATTCCCTCTCTTTTCACTTGCTCAATTAGCGCTCCCTCTTTGTTTCGACATCTATCCCTACAGTCGTCTCTTTCCCTGTAGTATATTTTCCGATAAGCAGAACTCCACAGATATCGAAAAGCTGTTCGATCGCGTTGTGCTTTGTTTGGTATTATTTGCTTGTATGAATAGCGCTATCTCAAAGAAAATCAGCTTTTTCTCTAGTATTTTCAAGATTCCGAAAACAAAAGATTTTTGATGGTACAAAGCCAAAATAGCACTCAGCGAAGTCCCAAATCCTCAGAGAAAAGACAAACGATCTTACAAGCTGCATTAGAAGAATTTCTTTCTCATGGTTATGCTGCTACCAGTATGGATCGAATTAACAAAACAATTGAAGTATTCAGCGAGAATCTAGGCAATGGGGTTGTTTTAGAGATGGTAAAAATCCCTGGTGGGACTTTCACTATGGGTTCAACTCAATCTGAGTTGGGTCATCGAGCCGATGAAATGCCAACTCATCAAGTAAAAGTCCCATCTTTCTATATGGGGAAATTTCCCATAACTCAACAACAGTGGAAAGAAGTGGGGCGTTTAAGGCGAGTAGATTTCGATCTAGATAGAACGAGAAAATTAAATGACCCTCGTTATCCAATAGAAAACGTTTGTTGGTACTCGGCGGTTGAATTTTGCGAAAGATTATCGAAAAAAACAGGACGATTATACAGACTACCATCAGAAGCGGAATGGGAATATGGGGCACGGGCTCAAACAACTACTCCCTTTCATTTTGGAAAAAGTATTGGCAGAAAACTAGCCAACTGCAATTTTGAATATACTAAAGCTTCACTTGCTCGTTGTGAATATGTTCCTCAAATAACAACAGTTGGTAATTATTTCCCCAATGCTTTTGGCTTATACGATATGCATGGATTAGTTTGGGAGTGGTGCGCGGACGATTATCGTGCCAATTACGAAGGCGCACCAACAGATGGGTCAGTTTGGTTTTCAGACGCTGCCAACGGGTATAAAGTATTGCGTGGAGGTTGTTGGTCTCATTTTCCTCGTTTCTGTCGCAGCGCTATGCGTAACTATAATAACCCAACTTTGTCTTATAACGGAATTGGATGTCGTGTAGTGATGCAGTAAACTTTATAAGATTTAAAATTTGCTACTTTTTGTTACTTTTTGCTAATGACAAGATACAAATAGATAGATTATCTTATAATTAAAAATTTGAACATGAAAAAAATATTATTAGTAGATGACGATCGAATATCACGAACATTATTAAGACATTGCCTTAAAAAACAGGGGTATGAAGTTGAAGAGGTGGCTTCCGCAACAGAAGCATTAGTTACTTTTAGGCAATCTTCTCCAGATTTAGTCGTTTCAGATGTTCTCATGCCCCAAATAAATGGATTTGAATTTTGCCAAAAATTGCGTTCGACTCCTTCAGGACAATTAGTACCTTTTATCTTTCTTACTAGTCAAAATCACCTTAAATATCTAGTTGAAAGTCACTCAATCGGCGCCGATGCTTATTTGAGTAAACCTTTTGAAATCTCAGAATTACTAGTCAAAATAAATGCTTTACTTGAAAAATCTCCATGCATTTAATTTGTTTAACTTGATTATCATTTAAGTCAAAATTGGTGTTATTGAGCAGTTACTCTAAGTTCTATTTTTTACTTGAAGCTATTACTCAAGCTATGAAAGAAACTCCCAGAGCTAGTTCAATGGTAGAAAATCTGGAAAGGTTAAAAGTTATGAAACAAATTAGTAAACTTGGAATTAATAACAGGTTGTAATCTCCCCCAAAGCTCCCTGCTCCCTTCCCCCCTGCTTCTCGAGGGAAAAGTCAAGCTCTTAACCGAGCAGTATTGACTCAAACGCCGTATTCTACCGAAAAATAATTAATTAGTTCTTCTCTTAAAACCGAAAAATAGTTAATTACCAATCAAATTCCTATTACCTACTATTGAATCAGGAAACAAAAAGGTTAGCAAACAAGCCCAACCTTAATTCCAATAAAGGTTTAGCATTAATAATTTCAGCTCTAGCAAACCTGCTATGTAAAACTATTTTGTGGCTTATAAAGTGAGTTTAGGCTAAGTTTGGGCTTAATTTTTATTTAAATCCCGTTAGATGGGAGTAGTAAGGATGATATGTAATGAAAATATGTTTATACTTAAATGATTGGCAGTGTAGTTCAAATAAAATATCTACTATCGTTGATATTTTGCTTCGAAGAAGCGAAAATCAGCCTAATAAAAAAGCTTATACTTTTTTGAAAGACGGGGAAACAGAAGAAGTCAGTCTTACTTATGAAGAGTTAGACCAGCGCGCAAGAGGGATCGCATCTCACCTCCAAGCTTGGCAAGGAGAACGGGCTTTACTGTTATACCCATCAGGACTGGAGTTTATTACAGCTTTTTTTGGCTGCTTGTATTCTGGGGTAGTGGCGGTTCCCGTTTATCCTCCCAGACCCAATCAGAAATTGTCTCGGTTGCTCTCTATCGCCAATGATGCACAAGCGAAAATAGCACTAACAACCACATCAATATTGACTGACATTGAGAAACGATGGGAAGAGGAAGCCGAGTTAGCCCAATTGAAGTTATTAGCTACAAATACCAATGAAGCTAATCCTCAAGAGTTTGTGCCTCAATCGGTGACACCGCAGAGTTTGGCATTTTTGCAATATACTTCTGGTTCTACGGGAACACCCAAAGGGGTCATGGTTACTCATGGAAATATCATCCACAACCAGCAATTAATTCATCAGGCTTTTGGTCATAGTGAGCAGAGTATCGGTGTTGGTTGGTTGCCTTTATTCCACGATCTGGGATTGATTGGTCATGTTTTACAGCCTATTTATGTGGGATTTCTGAGTATTCTGATGCCGCCAGTAGCATTTCTGATGAAGCCGATTCGTTGGTTAAACGCGATTTCTAAATATAGAGCGACTACCAGTGGGGGACCAAATTTTGCTTACGATTTATGTGTAAAAAAAGTTCAACCAGAACAATTAGCTAATCTTGACTTGAGCAGTTGGGATTTGGCTTTCAATGGGGCGGAACCAGTACGAGCAGAAACTTTGGAGCAATTCAGCAAAAAATTTGCTCAGTGTGGTTTCAACTACAGTGCCTTTTATCCTTGCTATGGCATGGCGGAGACTACCCTATTTGCTACAGGTGGGGACAAGAATCATTTGCCAGTGATTCAGGGATTTAAGGCTAGGGGGCTAGAACAAAATTGGGTGGTCGAGAGTGAGATTTCATCATCAGAAAGTCGAGTGTTTGTGGGGTGTGGTCATTCTTACACGAACACAAAAGTAATTATTGTTAACCCTGAGTCGTTAACTCGTTGCAAAAAAGGACAAGTAGGAGAAATTTGGGTGTCTGGTGAGAGTATTGCTTCTGGATATTGGAATCGACCCGAAGCAACACGAGAAACTTTTCAAGCTTATCTAAAAGATACAAGTTCTGGACCATTTCTTCGCACAGGGGATTTGGGATTTTTACAAGATGGTGAGTTGTTTGTTACTGGACGCATCAAAGATACGATCGTCATTGATGGTCGTAACCACTATCCCCAAGATATTGAACAGACAGTCGAACAAAGTCATCCTTCAATTAGACCTAATTATTCTGCAGCATTTTCGATTGATATTGCTAGTGAAGAACGGTTAGTTGTAGTAGCAGAAGTGGAGCGTAGTTACAGCAGAACTCGTCAGCCTCTGGATCTTAAAAAAGCGCTCGCTAGTATTCGGCGAGCAGTATCACAACATCACGATCTACAGGTTCATAGCGTACTGCTGTTGAAATTTGGAAGCATTCTCAAGACCTCAAGTGGCAAGATTAAGCGCCATGCCTGTCGAGCTGCTTTTTTAGCAAAAACCCTAGAGGTATTAGAACAGTGAATTAGATTTCAACAATACGTTAAGAGGTTTTTTAGTTAAAGTGATTAACAACCCAATCCAAAGTAACCAACAAAGATGCAGTATTGCTATTATTGGCGCTGGTGCTGCAGGTTTAACAGCAGCACATTTAATTCAACCCAAACACGACGTAACTATCTTTGAGGCTCACAGCTATCTCGGAGGACATGCCCGCACGATTATAGTTGAGGATGGTCCAGATGCAGGCACACCATTAGACGTGGGGTTCATGGTTCTCAACGATCGCAACTATCCGACTCTACATAAATTACTGTCTCAACTAGGAGACATTGAAATTCGTGATAGCGAAATGTCTTTCAGCTATTATTCAGAAAAGAAAAACATACAATATGCTATAAACTGGAGTCCCAAAAGTCAATTTGCCAAGCAAACAAATTTCCCATCTCCTATTTTGAAACAGCAGAAACCTAATGAAATATTTTTGAAGTTACTTAAAGAAATAGTGCACTTTTGTCGCCAAGCATATCAAGATCTTAGTGAGGGAAATTTAACAGAATTTACTTTAAGTGAATATCTCACTAATAAGAAGTATTCTAAATCTTTAATAAACTACTATATCATTCCTATGGGAGCTGCTATATGGTCAACATCGCTGCAGCAGATGTTAAAGTTTCCTGCTGAAACATTCATCCGTTTTTTTAATAACCACGGGCTGCTTTCTCTCAAAGAAGGACCGCAATGGCAATATATTAAAGGAGGCAGTAAGACTTATGTTAAAGCCATCCAAAAGAACTTCAAGGGAACAGTACAATTAAATTCACCAATTTCGTATATTTCTCGGCAAGATGATGAGGTAGTAATAAAGACAAGAAAAGGAGAAGAAAAGAAATTTGACTATGTTGTTATAGGAACTCATGGAGACGAAGCATTAAATATGCTGGCGGCTCCCTTAGAAGACGAACGCCGTCTACTTGGATCTTGGAAATATCAAATTAATCATGCAATTCTACATACTGACGAGTCAGTAATGCCTCCCGATAAAACTTCGTGGGCATCCTGGAATTATACACAAGACACCGATGATATTTCGTCTTTGTCTCTAACTTATCACTTGAACCGTCTCCAGAGTCATACAACAACAAAAAAACAGTATTTTCTCAGCTTAAATTGTCAGAAAACAATCGTTCGAGAAAATGTACTAGCGGAAATCCAATTTACACATCCTATCTATACCTTTGAAGCGATAAAATCTCAGCAGGAATTAGCAGAATTAAATAAAGGTAGAAGAACTTTTTTTTGTGGCAGTTATTTTGGTTATGGCTTTCATGAAGATGCCATAAAATCGGGAGTAAATGTTGCTCGATATTTTGGAGTTGAGCTATGAATTCTCAAATCTATATAGGACAGTTGATGCACTCTAGGCTTGAGCCAGTACAACATAAATTTGTCTATCCATTTTATTTTTACTCCTTCGATTTATCAGAACTTTCTCAACTAGCTCGATCGTTAAATTTATTTGGGTACAATAAGATTAAACCTGTAGCCATACACGATCGAGATTATTTAGGTGATGGCCAAGGAAGTATTAAGACCAAACTCATGTCATTTTTAAATAAAAAGGGATGTGGTGATGGGATTGATTCCATTAAACTGGTAACCGTAGCAAGACACTTTAATTATATTTTTAATCCTGTCAGTTTTTTTTATTGTTATCGCTCAGATGGCGAGCTTCGTTGCATTGTATCGGAAATTAATAATACTTATGGAGAAACCCATTTGTATATTCTCGATCGATCTTTAGAACCTCGTCCAAATTTTTTGACTCGATATAGACTACCTAAAGAATTCTTTGTTTCACCTTTTAACGATCTGACAGGAGATTATGAGTTTCATTTTTCGGAAATCGATCGAGACCTCGATATTCAGATCGAAATATTAAGGGAAAATCGTAAAGTTTTTCTCTCTCGGATGTGGGGCAAAGGAATTCCTCTAAACTCAACAAATCTGATTCGTACCCTAATACAATATCCATTTTCGGCCTCTTTGGCAATGCCTCGCATTACCTGGCAAGCTCTAATTTTGAAGTATCAGAAAGGTTTAAAAACATATTTAAAACCAAAGCCCACTTCGACCATGACTATTCGGACTGCTAAGCCATCTTTTTATCAACGATTATATCGGTCGATAATTTTGTCAAAATATAAAATTTTTAATCAATTTAGAAACGTAAAAAAATGACCAATTCGGATTTTATAAAGTTAAAAAAGAAAGCGAGACATAACGCGGCTAAGCAGGAGGAGCTGCAAATGGCACTAATAGCTATAATTACTCCTCTGCTCGGCTCGATCGCAGCCTTTTTTTGGTTTGGGATACATGGTATTAATTCAGTTGATTTAAGTCTTTGTTTAGGTATGTATGCTATTACAACTTTAGGCATTACTGCTGGGTTTCATCGCTTATTTACACACCGCAGTTTTGCAACAGGAAAAGTGATGCAAATACTATTAGGAATAGCCGGTTCAATGGCAGTACAGGGACCAGTACTTTTTTGGGCAGCAAGTCATAGAAGACATCACCAAAACAGCGATCGTCCAGACGATCCTCATTCCCCCAATATTGACGGTCAAGGAATTCCCATTCTTTTCAATGGATTCTGGCACGCTCATATCGGTTGGATGTTGAATCACAATAGTGAGAATTGGGTGAGATATATACCAGATTTGCTGCGGGATAAGCTGATTTTTAGATTAAATCAGTGGTACTTTTACTGGATATTTTTGGGTTTGTTAATTCCTGCAATTTTAGGAGGTTTATTGACCTGGACGTGGCAAGGAATTTTATCAGGATTACTATGGGGAGGTTTTCTCCGAATATTTTTAGTGCATCATACAACCTGGAGTATTAACTCAATTTGTCATCTTTATGGTTCTCGTCCTTACGAAACCAAAGATGAAAGTACCAATAATTTTCTCTGTGCTTTATTGACTTTCGGGGAAGGGTGGCACAATAACCATCACGCCTTTCCAACCTCGGCAAGACATGGATTGAAATGGTGGCAGATTGATATTACTTACTTGGTGATTTATTTATTAGAAAAGGGAGGTTTGGTATGGAATTTAAAAATACCAAATTCAAGTATGTTAGAGGCAAAAATTAGCAAGAAAGTTATTACTTCATAATCTAGGTCAATAACACAAATGGATATATCGTTAGTAAATAGAAGAGATAAATTATGATTTCAACAAGAGTACAAGAACTCGGTGCCTCACCTGAAGCAATTGAGCAGCATTACGATGTCGGAAACGATTTTTATCGTTTGTGGCTCGATTCCACAATGACTTATACCTGTGCGAGTTGGAATGAAGCTGATGAAAATGAATCCCTTGAAACTGCTCAGTTGCGGAAAATAGACTTTCATGTTAAGCAAGCAAAAGCTCAAGCTGCAAAACGGGTTTTAGATGTGGGCTGTGGTTGGGGTGGTGCATTAAGGCGGCTGGTCGAAGCACATGGAGTTAAAGAAGCAGTCGGTCTCACCTTAAGTAAAAGTCAAGTAGATTGGATTTCAAAGTTCGATCGTTCTCATATTAAGGTGATATTGGAAAGCTGGGCAGATCATTCACCCGAGGACCCCTATGATGCGATTATTTCTATCGAAGCCTTTGAAGCTTTTGCTAAGTCAGGTCTGTCTAGCCAGCAAAAAGTTTATGTTTATCGTACATTCTTTGAGAACTGTCATCGTTGGTTAAAACCTGATGGCCGGATGTCTTTACAAACTATTGCCTATGGTAACAGCAGACCTCAAGATTTAGATGATTTTATTGCTAATGATATTTTCCCAGAATCAGATTTACCTCGTTTAGCGGAAATTGTGGAAGCGATAGAGTGTCTTTTTGAAATTGTTATTCTTCAAAACGATCGTCATGATTACGTGCGTACTCTTAAGAAGTGGCGATCGAGGTTAAGAAAAAATCGAGAAGCAGCAATTGATTTAGTTGGGGAAGAAGAAGTAATTAAGTTTGAACGTTACCTGAGACTTTCAGCTTATATCTTTGAAAGTGGTAATTGCGATCTGTATCGCATCGCTTTTCGCCGTATCGATAATCCACGTCAATTTTAGATTATCCCCAATCTTTTAGAATTTACCCAACCTACCCTATTGGTCTAGGTCAAATATACCTAACAAAAAGGTCTTTGGCGAACGTTAAACATTCAAAACTAACAGTAGAAAAAATGACTCAAACTAACGAGCGACCATCTCAGAAAAATGTCAGAGAAATTCAAGATTGGATTGTTTCATGGTTGTCTGAAGAATTAAAGATAGATACTCAAGAAATAGATATTCAAGAACCATTGGTTAATTTAGGCTTAAGTTCAAGACAAGCAGTAATCCTTACAGGTGAATTGGAAGATTGGCTAGGATTTGAAATCGATCCTAGTTTGGCATGGGAATATCCCACTATTAAACAGCTTGCTGAATATTTAAATGAACAGAAAACATAAATATATGAAGTTATCTCAGATTTTTTAAAATTAGTTTTAGCCAACAGACTTAAATATAGTTGTTGTTTGTTCGCGTAAAAACTAAAAAACTAAAAGGAGAAAAAAATGACTCAAAGCCAAAATCAACTATCTCAGAGAAATGTCAGAGAAATGATGAAGAAGGACTTTTTTCAAGAGCCAAAATTTGAGAGTGTAGAAGACGAACGCCGACACCGTCAAGAGCGTCTAGCTGCGGCATTCCGACTGTTTGCTCGTTATGGGTTTGATGAAGGAGTAGCAGGACATATCACAGTCCGCGACCCTGAATTTCTCGACCACTTTTGGGTGAATCCTTTTGGGATGTACTTTGGTCACATTAAAGTATCAGATTTGTTACTAGTTAACCATCAAGGTGAAATAGTAAAAGGTGACAAACCAGTTAATACAGCAGCTTTTGCTATTCATTCCCAGATCCATTCTGCACGACCAGATGTGAATGCCGCAGCTCACGCCCATTCACTCTATGGCAAAACCTGGTCAACTTTGGGACGTATTCTTGACCCCCTAACTCAAGATTCTTGTGCTTTTTATGAAGACCATGCCTTGTTTGAAGACTATACAGGAGTTGTACTCGATCCAGACGAGGGTAAGCGCATTGCTACCACCCTCGGAGAAAAAAAAGCAGTAATCCTACGCAATCATGGTTTACTTACCGTTGGTCACTCAGTAGATGAGGCAAGTTGGTGGTTCATCACTATGGATCGCTCTTGTCAAGCCCAGCTTATGGCTGAAGCAGTAGGAAAACCAGTTCTCATTGACTCTGACACAGCTCGTTTAACTAGTAGTCAGATTGGTTCTCATCAAGTTGGTTGGTTTAGTTTTCAAGCTCTCTATGAGATGATTGTGCATCAGCAACCAGACTTACTTGATTAATATTATCCTGTCTTATAAAGACCAATAATGCCAATTAAAAATCTCAAAACTTTCAAAAATAATTAGGAGATAAAATATGTTTACAAATACCAAAATACAGATAGAAAAATTATCAGATCGAGTAGGTAGAAAAATTGTCAACGTTGGGAAAACAAGTCTTTTAGAACTTGAGAAAAAGGAAATTATTAAACTATATAAATCTTCTGGATTCTTGCTATTTAGAGGATTTGAAACTGATGTTGACACTTTTGCAAAGTTTAGTGACTCATTGAGTAAAGATTTTACTGATTACACAGGAGGAGTGTTTAATCGCAGAATGATTAATGAGAATCCAACTATATTAACTGTCACTGATTTTAAGGATGAGGTTAAATTTCATGGAGAAATGTACTATACAAACAAGCCTCCTCTCATGATTTGGTTTTTTTGTGCTAATCCACCCTTACAAGATGGAGAAACTATAGTATGTGATGGGAAGCAATTATATCATCAACTTAGTAGTTCGATGAAAGATTTATTCCATAAGAAAAAATTAAAATACTCCGATCCTTTCAGTTTAAAAAAGGAAGATTGGCAGAGACAATACAAAACCAATGATTTTAATGTGGTTAAAGAGATATGTAAGAATAACGGAATGGAAGTCCAAATTAACGATAATGAATCAATTAATCGTCAATTCATCGCTTCAGCAATACATAAAAGTAGAAGCGGACAAGATTATGTTTTTATTAATACCTTATTTGCCGCGAAGCATGTAAACCCCAAAGGTGTATGCTTTGATGATAATTCAGAAATCACTGATGAAATAATGTCAGAACTCAATAAAATTGCTGAGAGAATAACTATAGAAATAAGCTGGCAAAAGGGAGATATTCTGATGATTGACAATACTAAGATCATGCATGGTAGAAGAGCTTTTGATGATGACCAACGGGATATTTATATTCGTTTGTGCTCCCCATCATTTCCATTTTAAGGTTTTAGTATTAGTAAAAGACCAAAATAAGAAAAAATGAGTTTTTATCAACGGCAAAATATTTTTTTTATTTATCCAAAACTAAATCCCAACCCTCGCTTACGTTTGTTTTGTTTTCCTTATGCTGGTAGTGGTCCATCTGCATTTAGTTCGTGGATAAAAGATTTACCCCCAGAAATAGAAATCTGTTTAATTCAGCTACCTGGAAGAGAGAATCGGATTGGAGAATCTCCATTTTCTCAATTACTTTCTTTAGTAAAAAGTTTAGCGTCTGCTTTTCCTGTTCAAAGGATTCCTTTTGCTTTTTATGGTCATAGTATGGGGGCTTTAATAAGCTTTGAATTAGCCCGTGAATTTCGCAGAAGTAATCAAATAAGTCCGATTCATTTATTTTTTGCCGCTCATGGAGCCCCCCATTTCTCTGGAAAAATTGCTCATCTTCTTGCTAATAGTTCTGATTGTGAGCTAATCCAACAACTTCATCGTGCAGGTGGCGTCCCAAATTGGCTTATCGAAAATAAGAAGTTAAGGCAAAAATTTCTTTCAATTCTTCGAGCAGATATACAAGTATATATGAGCTATACCTACTATCCAGAAACGCCATTAAATTGTCCCATTTCTGTTTTTGGAGGCTTGAAGGATGTATGGGTAACAAAAGAACAATTATTAGCTTGGAAAGAACATACTTCTAGATCATTTTCATTGGAAATGTTGCCTGCTAATCATTTTTTCCTTGATTTAATTGATTCCCAAAAACTGTTTTCACGACTTGGCAAGTTATCGAAAAATTAGCTATTTAAAAGAAGGCAGAGGGCAGAGGCGCGAACAGCAGAAGGAGGAGTAGGGTAGGAAGTAATAAGGATTTTTGGGCAAAAAATAGACAAATAAGATAAAAATAAACACTATAATCGCAATTACTACTTATTACCTTAAATTACTTCAATAAAAACTTTTTTTCCTTCTCTCTTCCTCCTCCTTCTGCCGTCGGCCATCTGCCTTCAAAAACCAGGGTTTTTGTTGAGGTGCAAAATGTGAGGTAACTCTACTTGCGGTAGTGTGGCTCTAATATCTGGTAGGTAAAGTAGTCCAAAATCGTCGAACTTATCTTTAACCCTCGACCATTTCAGTAGGTCATAAAATATACAACCATCCCGATTCTGGTATAACCAAAATAGACGATTAGCTTTTAAAAACTGTCGTTTATTTGAAAGGAGCTTTTTATTAAAGTCAAAATTATCTAAATCTACCCCTGGCAGTTGGTCTTGTAAGAGGGCTTTATCTAATTCTATTGTCTGTTCTTCGGTGAGACTACCACGTCTTTTTTGACGTTCTAGAGCTTCAGCCATTGAGATTCTTTGTGCTGTGGTAAATTGACGAACTTCAGCATCAGTTAATTCTTGCTTTATTTCACCTATACTGACGCTTAAACCATTATTTACGTAATCTTTTCTGA
>JAAUYD010198943.1_pt1 | contig 12090 bp, 11 predicted proteins | sample 7278101 | NCBI WGS metagenome assembly JAAUYD01 (sample SAMN14350128, study PRJNA611818) | marine sediment metagenome | isolation source: surface marine sediment (0.6m) | place: French Polynesia: Moorea | collected 2018-08 | reverse complement strand
GGCGACGAAGATGGGCATGCTCTTCGTGCTGCATCGCGAGACGGGCGAGCCGCTCTTCCCGGTCGAGGAGCGGCCCGTGCCCACCGCCGGCGCCGTGCCCGGCGAGGTGCCCTCGCCCACGCAGCCCTTCCCCGAGATCCCGATCCTCGTCCGGCACGAGCTCTCGGCCGACGACGCGTGGGGCGTCACACCGTGGGATCGCGGCGCCTGCCGCGACCGGATCGAGTCGCTGCGCTTCGACGGCATGTACACGCCGCCCTCGCTCGAGGGCACGGTGATGTACCCCGGTAACGCCGGCGGCACGAACTGGGGCGGCATCGCGGTCGACCCCGTCCGACAGATCGCCTACGTCCGCAACAGCGACCTGCCCTGGGTCGTGACGATGATCCCCCGCGCCGACTTCGAGACCGAGCGCGAGCTGCATCGCGGCCACGAGCACGGGCCGCAGATCGGCACGCCCTTCGGCATGCGCCGCGAGATGCTGATATCGCCGCTCGGTCTGCCGTGCGTGCCGCCGCCCTGGGGCACGCTCAGCGCCGTCGACCTGCGCCGCAAGCAGATCCTCTGGCAGGTGCCGCACGGCAGCGTGCGCGACCTCGCGCCGGTGCCGCTCCCGCTCGAGTGGGGCGTGCCGGGCGTCGGCGGTCCGATGACGACCTCGACCGGTGTCACGTTCATCGGCGCCGCCCTCGACGACTACCTGCGCGCGTACGACGGCGCGAGCGGCGAGCTGCTGTGGAAGCAGCGCCTGCCGGCCGGCGCCCAGGCGACGCCGATGAGCTACCGCGTCGACTTCGAGGACGGCCGCGCGCGGCAGTACGTCGTGATCGCCGCGGGCGGACACGCGCGCGCCGGCTCGACCCTGGGCGACAGCGTCGTGGCGTTCGCGCTGGAGCGATAGCCGCGCGAGCGGCCCTCGCGCTGCGATCAGCCCTCGCGACCCGCCCGGCGCAGCTCTTCGGTGATGTCCGGGCTGCGCCGTCCGTGGCGAGCGTGGGGGCCGGCAGCGGGCAGGCGCGGGCGCAGCTCGCGCCAGAGCGGCGCCGGCAGCGCCGCCTCGAGATACTCGTGCGCCGTGCCGCGCAGCCCCGGGTCGTCGCTGTAGAGACCCGCCAGCGACGACGCGATCAGCTCGCCGTCGAACGCGAGGCCGAGCACGCAGAAGACGTGCTCGACGTTGCGGGGCACGCGGCGCTGCACGCCGCGCGTGACCGGCCCGCTCCCCGACTCGTCCATCTGCCGCGCACGCGCGCGATGCTCCCAGGTGCGCGGATCGACGTCGAGCTCGCGGCGCACGGCATCGCACACGGGATCGGCGGGGAGCCGCAGCTCGGGGCGCGCGGCGATGCACTCGAAGGCGGCGCGCGCGCACGCGACCCGCACGTCGAAGTCGTCGTCCTCGAGGCCCTCGAGGCACGCCACCACCGCGCGGCGATCGCCGGCCTCGCGCAGCACACGCGGCAGGTGGCGACGCACCATCGTCGGTGTGCGCGCGTCGAGCAGCGTATCGGCGAGCTGGCCGACGTGCGCCGGGGCGACCTCACCCAGCCACGCCTCGACCTCTTCGAGCAGCGCGAATCGCTCGAGCAGCGGGACGACCCACGCGATCAGGCGCGCGTCGGGGCCCTCGGCCAGGGTCGCGCGCACGTCGTCGTCGCTGCCGGTCGCGAGCCGACGTGCGCGCTCGACGATCGCCTCGAGCGAGGCGACCTCGTCGGCGTGCCCGCCCCGGCCCTCCCTGCGCTCGATCTCGCGGATGCGCGCTGCGAGCTCGGCACGATCGATCGACACGTTGTCGGCGAACGTGCGCTCGGTGACCGCGTCGTGCAGATCCTCGCTCTCGAGGGTCAGCACGCCGCTGCGCAGGCTGCTGCCGAGCGCGGCGACGTAGCCGCGATGGATCCCGACGAGCAGCACCAGACACACGACGGCGGCGGCCGCCGCCATCCACAGGAAGCCCGCGAGCGGCATCGCCGGAAACAAAGCGAGCACGGCGATGATCAGCCCGCCCACGATCATCTCGCCGAGGCGCTGACCGCCGACGTCGACGAAGGCCTTGGCGGGCCGCTTCGTCGCCGGGTCGAGCGGCGTGTAGAGCAGCTCGAAGCCCGCGCGGAAGAACGAGCCCATCAGCACCGAGGCGCTGCCGGCCGCGGCCACCGCCGTCGCGAGCCGCGTCATGAGCGCCGCCACGATGCTGGTCAGCAACACGCCCACCGGCAACGTCGCCATCGCACCCGAGAGCCCGAGCCGCTTGAGCACGAAGGGCCCGATCGACGACTGCAGCAGGAACGCGCCGAGGCCGACGCCCGTGTAGAAGATCGAGAAGAAGCGGACGAGCGCCTCGCGGTCGGTGTAGCGCGCCGCCGCCTCGGCCTTGAGCACGTACTCGACGGCGGTCTCCATCACGGCGATCAGCACGACGAAGAGCGCCATCTGCCGCAGCAGGGGCGTGCGGCGCACGATGCGAAGCCCCGCGAGCGCGCCACCGGGTGTCGCCTCCTGCTCGCCGCGGCGACCGCTGCCCGCGCCGATGCGCGCGACCGCGATGGCCGTCACGCCGTGCAGCAGCGTCAGCGTCACGAGCAGCGCGGGCAGGCCGAGCCAGGTCGAGATGCGCTCCGCCAGCACGCCACCGACGACGCCGCCGAGCGCGGCCCAGCCGCCCGCGCGCGCCACCACCGTCTTGCCGGTGTAGGGATCGAAGCGCTCGTTCACCACCGACCAGAAGCCGCTCACCAGCACGGCGCCGAGACCCGAGAAGTGCAGATAGACGAGCACCGCCACGAGACGGGGGGCCCGGTCGAGGAGCAGCCACTCGGCACCGAAGAGCGCGGCGCTCACCAGGAACACCGTGGGCACGAGGCGGTGGGGCTCCCAGCGCGCGAGCAGGCGCGCGAAGCCCATCGTCACGCCGAGCGACGCCGCGGCCGCGACGACCATCGCGCGCGGCAGCAGGGTGACGTCGAACTCCGAGAGGAAGAGCGCGTCGCGCGTCGCCTTCGCGACGATGTGCGCGGAGAGGATCAGCAGCGCGGACGCGAAGGCGAAGAGCGGCGCCGAGTCGTGGGAGCGTGCGCGATCGGTCATGCGGCGCGGCCGGCGTCAGCCCTTCCGGGCGGCGGCGAGGCGGGCATCCATGTCGATGCTGTAGCCGGAGGGGTGCGTGCCGGTCACACCGAGATCCTCGAAGCTCGAGATCTCCCGCCCCTCCCACCACTTGCGCGCGTGCACCTGGGCCCACGCTTCGTCGATGCCGCACGCCTCGAAGGCCTCGAGCAGGGCCTCGCCGTCGTCGTAGCGGTCGGCGGGATCCTTCGACAGGCAGCGCAGGATCAGCTGCTCGAGATCGGGCGAGACGGGGCGGCCCAGGGCCTCCGAAGGCGGAGTGGGTGTCGCGGCGGCGTGCTTGGCGAGCACGTCGTAGGGCGAGTCGCCCGAGAACACGTTGCGGCCGGTCAGCAGGAAGTACGCGATCGCGCCGAGCTGGTAGATGTCGGCGCGCTGATCGACGGTGTCGGGGGTCTGGATCATCTCGGGCGGCATGTAGAGCGGCGTGCCCGAGAGCGAGGTGACGTCGGTCAGCGCGACGTCGCGGCTCTGCTCGACCTTCCGCACGAGACCGAAGTCGAGCACCTTCACGAAGTCGTAGAGGCCGCCCTGCACGCAGAGCATCACGTTCGACGGCTTGAGGTCGCGATGGATCATGCCGGCGCGATGCGCCTCGGCGATCGAGCCGCAGACCTGGCTCATCACGTGGACGACGCGCGCCTCGGGCAGCGGCCCGCCCTGGGTCACGACACCGTCGAGCGTATAGCCGACCACGAGCTCCATCGCGTAGTAGAAGGTGCCGTCGGGCGCGCGCCCGAAGTCGTAGATCTCGATCGTGTTGGGATGGCTCAGCTGGCTCGCGACCTGCACCTCGCGCTCGAAGCGGGCGATGGCCTCGCTGCCGCTCACCTCGGCCTCGAGCACCTTGATCGCGGTCGGGCGTTGCAGCAGCGCGTGTCGCGCAGCGAAGACCGTGCCCATGCCGCCGCTGCCGATCTTGCGCAGCACGCTGTAGCGGCCGAGCTGCCGCGCCTCGTCGACGCGGCTCTGCATGCGCCGAAGCACGAGGCCATAGAGCAGCATCGCGATGCCCGCGACGATGAGCAGACCGAACACGGCGAAGAGGCGCAGGCGCACGGCCACGAGGCCGGCGAAGGCCTCGGCCACGTCGACCTCGGTGGTGATGCCCATCTCGAGCTCGGGCAGCCACATCCAGGCGCCGATCACCGGCACGCCGCGATAGTCGCGATAGCCGTCGACGTCGACGCCGTCGTTGCCGGCGACGGCGTCGCCCGCCATGCGCGTGAGCGGGCGCGACTTGACCGGGAGCTCGGGCACGAAGCCGAGCGTCATGTCGCCGCCGGGGTCGCGGATCTCGATGGCGAGCGCCGAGCCGACCTCGGGGTCGTCGGGCAGCAGACCGAGCTCGCGCAGCTGATCGTCGAAGCGGCTCTCCGAGAGCATGAGCCCGTCGGCGTTGAACGCGTAGGTCTCGCCCGACTCGGCTGGGCGGGCCAGCTCGAGCAGCGGCAGGAACTCGGCGTGGGCATCGACCGTCACGCCGAGCACGGCGATGGGGCGACCGGCGTCGTCGCGCACCGGCGTGGCCACCAGGATCGAGAGCGCGCCGCCCCGCGTCGCGCCCCACGAGAGCGGCGGCGTCACGATCGTCTCGCCGCGCAGCACCTGCGCCTGTCTCGCCTCCTGGCCTGCGGGCCGCGTCCCCACCGCGCCGGTGCCCGCGATGTAGAGCCCACTCGGGTCGAAGACACCGAACGCGACGTTGCCCGGGCGCGCCATCAGCGGCGCCATCTGGGCGCGCACCCGCTCGCCGTCGGGTGCGGCGACGAGCGCAGCGGCCGGGTCTTCGGCGGTCCGCGCGATCCGCACCAGACGCTCGACGGCATCGCGCAGCTCGTTGTCGGCGGCGGCCACCTCGAGCGACTCTCGCTGGCCGTCCACCCAGAGACCGATGGCGGCGCGATCGGCGGCGAGGATCGTCTTCAGATCCTCGGCGAGCTGGTGCTTGATCGTGCGCTCGAGCGCGTCGTTCGCCGAGTAGCCGACGAAGCCGATCAGCAGGGCGAAGACCAGCGGAACGACCCAGGGGTTCGATGAGAGCCAGCGGCGCATCGCGTCCTCCGGGCCGCATTGTAACGACGATGGCCCACGGCGAGTGTGGGCGACGACCGTCGGAACGGCGCCGCGCGCGTGTCGGAGGCCTTGGATGCCGCCCGGCGGTGCCGGCGACGCCTACGCAGCCCGGTGTGCGCGGACGAGCAGATCGATGGCTTCCCTCTCACCTTCCGGCGTGGTCACGGGACGCGTCACCTCCGCGCAGCGGTCGACCTCGAGACCGAGCTCGCGGAGCATCGCCTCGATCTCGGCGGGCTCCCAGAGCACGGCGGGGTGCTGTGGACCGCCCACGCCCTCGTCCAGATTGCGGCGGGCATGGCCGATCATGAAGAGCTCGCCGCCGGGCGCGAGGGCCCCGGCGGCCCCGGCGAGCGCGGATCGCATCGCCTCGCCCGAGACCTGCAGATAGGCGACCACGACGAGCGCGAAGGTCGAGGCGGGCGGTGCGAACGCAGCGAGATCCTCGCAGCGCCAATCGACGTCGACGCCCCGCCGCGCGGCGAGCTGGCGCGCCCGATCGATCGCCACCGCCGAATAGTCGACGCCCGTGACGACCCAGCCCCGCTCGGCGAGCCAGATCGCGTTGCGCCCCTCGCCACAGGCGAGGTCGAGCGCCCGCCCGCGCGGCGCCGTGGCCCCGAGCTCCTGCTCGACGAAGCGATTGGGCTCGGCGCCCCAGACGAGCTCGCTGGCTGCGTAGCGTTCGTCCCAGTCGCTTCGATCCATGGTCACACTCCTCTTTCCTTCTCTTCTCTTCTCTATCTCTTCTCTTCTCTCGTCTGCCGCCCACCCCGCGCGTGCGCGCGAAGGGTGCTCGCCACGTGGGCCACGGGCAAGTCGGGCGCGTGCAGATGCCCGTGCCGAACGCCTAAGCTTGCCGAGCGAGCCGCGCGCCCGACCGGAGGCGTTGCGAGCGCGCGCCGGGGAGACGGCCACCACATGTTCGATCTCGAAGGAAGACGCGCGCTCGTCACGGGCGCGGGGCGCGGCGTGGGCGAAGGCATCGCCCGGCTGCTGGCGGAGGCCGGCGCGACGGTGGCGATCAACGATCTCCACGCGGACCGCGCGCGCGCCGTGGCCGCCGAGATCGAGCGAGCGGGTGGGCGGGCCATCGCCGCCGCCTTCGACGTGGGCGACTACGAAGCGGTCGTCGCCGGCGTCGCGTCGATCGAGTCGGCGGCCGGCCCCCTCGACATCCTCGTCAACAACGCGGGCATCCCCGAGTCGATGGGCGTCCAGCCCTTTCGCGAGACCGAGCCGTCGGCGTGGCGCCCCTACGTCGACGTCAATCTCTTCGGCGTGATGAACTGCTCGCGCGCCGTGATCAACGGCATGTGCGAGCGCGCGTACGGCAGGATCGTGACGATCTCGTCGGGGGCGGGCACCACCGGGCTGAACCTCGGCGTCTCGCCCTACGCCGCGGGCAAGGGCGGCGGGATCAGCTTCATGCGACACCTCGCGCTCGAGAGCGCGCCCCACGGCGTCACCGCCAACACGCTCGCGATCGGCATGATCGACAACCACCTCGACGCGAGCGTGACCGAGCACCTGGCCCGGCAGATCCCGGTCGGGCGGCTCGGTCAGCCAGCCGACATCGCGGCCCTCTGTCTCTATCTGGTCTCCGACGAGGCATCGTGGATGACCGGGCAGACGATCGAGCTGAACGGCGGCAGCGTGACCACCTGAGGCCCCGGATTCGGGCGATTCGGGCGGGACCGACTAGGGTCAAACCCCGAGTCGGGGGCGCCCAGGGGCTCTCTCGCCTACGGATTCGGCCCCGTACGGTCGATACGTGAAGTCGGCATCCCCGCGCCAGCCGACGGAGCAGATCGACCGCGATGGACCAGGCAAGCCCCCTCTATCTCCCGAGCACCCTGCTGCGCACGAGCTACGAGCGCGCGCGCAGCGTCGACCACGCTCAGCAGATCCAGGAGTGCGCCGACCTCCTCTCGCACCCCGAGCTGATGGCTTCGGAGCTGCTCGACGCGTACGGCGTCATCGAGAGCTTCGGCGAGTCGGAGCTCGACCTCGTCTGCAACCTCGAGCGCCGCGAGTCGGGCGACGAGTCGGAAGAGCTCGTGCTCGATCACTTCTACGAGGGCCAGGAGGTGACCGTCGCCTGCACGGCCGACGCCGACTTCGAGTTTCGCTGCCTGGCCACCGACGTGCGTCCGGTGCCACAGCTGCAGCCGACGGGCGAGAGCGTCCGCGACGGCTTCGACTACATCGCCGAGTCGCTCGAGCCGGGCAACCTGCCGATCCTCGGCGTCGCCCAGACCTTCGACGACAGCTCGGCCTACCCGTTGCTGCTGCGCCTGCTCGCATCGCTGACCGAGCTCGCGCCCGCGCAGCAGCTGAACGTGATCAACACCGATCGCCTGAAGGGCGCGCTGCAGGCCGATGCCCGCTTCGACCTGCACATGGTGCTCTGGGACGACGGCGAGGGCGACGCGTCGGCGATCACGCTCTGCGAGCTCGCCCGTGATCTCGCAGAGGCGTCGCGCGCCGGCATCGCCGGCACGCCGCTGGCCGCACGCATCGGCCGCATCCACTGCCTGCGCATGGACCCGAGCGAGTTCGACGGCGAGCTCGAGGAGATGTGGCGGATCTGACTCCGCCCCTCGCACCCACGGGCGCGCTCAGCCCGACACCACCTCGTCTGCCGAGACCAGCTGGATGCCCCGCGCGTCGATCGCGGCGCGCACCTCGGGATCGGTCAGCACGGCGAGATCACTCACCCGGTAGCGCTCGGCCCACACGAAGTTGTCCGCGTCGGGTCGCGCGATCGACGCCAGCTCGGGGGCGGCCACGGCCGGGTGCGTGCAGAGGTAGTGCAGTCCCGGGCCGAGCCCGGCGAGGTGATCGAGCAGCCACGCCTTCTTCTCGGGCTTCGTCTCGCCGTCCTCGACGTCGCTCAGCATGCGGATCGACGCCAGCTCGAGGCTCGGCTTCACGTACGGGTAGAGGAAGGGCAGGCCGCGCTGCGCGCAGAGCCGCTCGTAGGCCGGCTTGCAGACGGGGAACATGTGCTGGTCGATGCAGACCAGCTCGAGCCCCGCGGCCGCGACCCGCGCAGCCTGCGCCTCGAGCTCGGCGCTCGCCTCGTCGACGTCGAGCGCCGCCATCGCGTCTTCGATGGTGCGATGCATCGTGCCGTCGGGCCGCGCGAGCGACGCGCCGTCGGTCAGCGGCCGCCAGCGCAGGTGATCCCACTCGCAGGTGAGCGTGCAGTGCAGGCCGAGCGGGATCGAGAGCGCGCGTGCGAGCGCCGCCGCCTCGTCGAACCACGGGCAAGGCGCCATCACGGCCGCCTGGGTGACGATGCCGTCGGTGAAGGCCCGCGCGATCCCCTCGTTCACCGCGTGGCACATGCCGAAGTCGTCGGCCTGCACGATCAGCTGGATCCCGGCCATCCGAGCCCTCCCCTCCTACCCGACCGACCCGCGCTTCGCGCCGCCCGCTCAGGGCAGCAGCACGAACCCCGCGATCGGACCCGTCCCGGCGAGCAGCACCGCGACGAAGGCCGCCCACGCGTGGGCCTCGCGCGCGCTCAGGTCGCCCTCTTCGAGGCGACCACCGAAGCGCGCCACCGCGCCGAACGCGAGGAGCGCGAGCGAGCCGAGCAGACCGTGGAAGGTCGTGAGCGGCGCCTCGCCCTGCCAGAAGGCGGTCGTCGCGAGCCCGCCGAGGAAGCCCACGACGAGCAGGGCGATCGCGGGCTTGCCGAAGCGCAGGTGGCGCTCGCGGTGCTCCTTGCGCGAGTAGCGGCCGAGGTCGCCCCCGCTGCGCGCGCTGCGCATCGCGAGACCGTGACGCAGCGCGAGCAGCACGAGCGCGAGGGTCGCCACCATGAACGCGGGGTGGACGTACTCGATCACGCGAGCACCCGCCCCGTCAGTCGATCTTGTGGATGATGGAGGGCGGCAGGCGCTTGCGCAGGCTCGCCGTCGCCTTCTCGAGATAGTCGCCGTCGCGGCTCTCGAGCGTCAGCATCACGCGATAGTCGGGCTCGGCGATGCGCGGATAGCTGCCGAGCTGCAGCTGCGGGAACTCGGTCAGCAGCCCGTTCAGCTCGTCGGCGATGTCGCTCTCGTACGCCGTCACGTAGATGCGCTTCAGCTGGAAGGGGACGCCGCTGAAGCGATCGCGGATCGACTCGAGCTTCTTCTGGAAGAGCTCGGGGATGCCGGGGAAGATGTAGACGTTCTCGACGACCACGACGGGGAACCACAGGTCGCCCGCGTCGATGCACTGCGCGTCTTCGGGCAGCATGGCCATCTTCTTCATGGCGTCGTTCAGGGGGCCGCGCTGCGCGCGCTCGAGGCGCTCGACCATGCCGGCGTGCAGCGAGAGGTCGCGACCGAAGGCCTTCGCGATGCTCTCCATCGTCATGTCGTCGTGGGTCGGGCCGATGCCGCCGCTCGTGAAGACGAAGTCGTTCGCCTTCGCCAGCGTGCGCACCTCGCGGGCGATCACGTCGATCTCGTCGGGGATCGTGAGGATGCGCGTGAGATCGACGCCGAGCGCACGCAGCTCCCTCGCCAGGAACGGCGAGTTCGTGTCGACGATCTTCCCGGAGAGGATCTCGTTGCCGATGATGAGGCAGCCCGCGGTCGGCATCCCGAAAGCGTAGCCCCGGGCCCCGGGCGCCGCGAATCAGCCGCGGGAAACCGAGACGCCCCGATGCCCGCGAGCCTCTATGCTCGCGCCATGACGCGGTCACCCACCATCCGCTTCGAGCCCTCGGGCGCCGAGATCGCCGTCGATGCGGGGACGACCCTGCTCGAGGCGGCGCGCCGCGCGGGCCTGCCCGTCGCGAGCGCCTGCGACCGGCAATTCACCTGCGGCCGCTGCGGCATGCGCATCCTGTCGGGCGACGAATCGGTCGCTGCGGAATCCAAACGCGAGGCGGAGATCAAGCGCCGCAACCGCATCGACCCCGAGCTGCGCCTCTCCTGCGTGGTGAAGGTGCGCGACGACCTCGTGGTGACGGCGCCGTACTGGTGATCCGGGTGGGACCGAGACGCACATGACCGACCGACCGCACGTCGCCATCCTGCTCGTCGACCACGGCAGCCGCGACCCCGACACGCGCAAGCACCTGCCGGCAGTGGCCGCGCGCATCGCCGCAGCGCGCCCCGACTGGATGGTGCGTCACGCGCACATGGAGTTCGGCACCCCCGACGTCGCGGAGGGGATCGAGCGCTGCGTGGCCGACGGCGCGACCGAGATCCACGTGCACCCGTTCTTCCTGAACGAGGGGATGCACGTGCGCGAGACGATCCCCGAGCTCGTCGCGGCCGAGCGCGCCAGGCACCCCGACGTCGAGATCGACGTGACCGAGCATCTCGGCCTGCACGACGGCATCGTCGACGCGGTGCTCACACGGGTCGATGCGTCGCACGATCGGCGGCGGGACGAGTAGAGGGGCGCTCAGGCCCGGCGGTCGAGATCCCACCAGAAGAGGCCGGCGACCACGAGGGCGTGGGTGATCGCGCCGCGGGCGAGCAGACCGGGCACCCGCGCGGCGGGCACCAGCTCGACCACCGTCTCCTCGGTCGGCCCGTTCTGGATCGCCTCGACCTCGACCACGCTTTCGATCAGGAACGTGTGGCACGTGTTGCCGAAGAGCGCGGGGTTCGGGTTGACGTCGCCGAGGCGCCGGACGTCGCCGCCGCGATAGCCCGTCTCTTCGAGCAGCTCGCGCGCGGCCGCGGTCTCGGGCGCCTCGCCGGGGTCGACGAGACCGCCCGGCAGCTCGAGGGTCACGTCGCGGCTGCCGTGCCGGTACTGGCGGACCATGACGATCTCGTCGTCGGGCGTGACGGGCACGACGTTCACCCAGTCGCCCGAGTCGATGCGGTAGAAGGGGTGCACGTCACCCGTGTGCGGGCACTCGGTCAGGGTGCGACCGACCGTGAAGACCTTGCACTCCTGCAGGGTCTCGGTCTCGAGCGGGCGCCAGGGCTTCGGGTGACGGGCCATGGGGGCGAAGCTACCACGGCCCGGTCGGCGGCGTTCCGCCGCCGCCCGCCGATGCTACGCTGCGGCGCGCCGCGCCCGGAGGCACGAGAGACCCCATCCCTCGCGACCTCCCCGGTCGGCGAGCCACCCCGCGACTCCCTCCGCCGCACCCGGAACCGCCTTGATCGACTCGACCGCCGAACGCAGCGCCCTCTTCGAGAAGGGCGGCCACCTGTACATGGTCGTGGCGGCCGTGTTCACGGGGATCATGGGCGCGATCGGCGCGGTGCTCTTCCGCCTCTTGATTCGCACGGTGCAGGCCATCGCGTTCGAGGGCCCGAGCGAGGGCATCCCGAACCTGCTCGAGGAGGGGCTCGCGGCCGAGGCGAGCGATCCGCTCGCGGTCGCGCAGAACCTCGCGTGGTACTGGCGCATCGCGCTGCCCATGATCGGTGGAGCCATCGTCGGCCCGCTCATCTACCTCTTCGCGCGCGAGGCGCGGGGGCACGGCATCCCCGAGGTCATGAAGGCGGTGGCGCGACGCGGCGGCATCATCCGCCCGCGCATCGTGGGCGTGAAGGCGCTGGCCTCGGCGATCTCGATCGGCACGGGCGGCTCGGTGGGCCGCGAAGGACCGATCGTGCAGATCGGCTCGGCCTTCGGCTCGACGCTCGGTCAGTGGCTCAAGCTCGACACCATGCGCATCCGCACGCTGGTCGGGTGCGGCGCGGCCGCCGGCATCTCGGCCACGTTCAACGCGCCCATCGCCGGCGCGATCTTCGCGGCCGAGATCATCGTCGGCAACTTCGCGGTCACGCAGTTCACGCCCATCGTGCTCTCGAGCGTCGTGGCCACCGTGCTGTCGCGCTTCTTCCTCGGCAACCATCCCGCCTTCGAGGTGCCGCCCTACGAGATCGTGAGCCCCTTCGAGCTGCTGCC
>JAAUYD010003199.1_pt1 | contig 12091 bp, 7 predicted proteins | sample 7278101 | NCBI WGS metagenome assembly JAAUYD01 (sample SAMN14350128, study PRJNA611818) | marine sediment metagenome | isolation source: surface marine sediment (0.6m) | place: French Polynesia: Moorea | collected 2018-08 | reverse complement strand
TCGTCATCGGCCGCAAACGCCGGTGCCGTCAGAATACTCTGCAGTACGACGGCACACAGGCAAGCGGCGATGAACGCCTTAGTTTGCTGGAGCGTCGAAGGGGTTGTTGTAGTACTGGGCGCCGACATCCAACCATTCCGCGATAAGGCGCAGCTCCGCCCTCGACATAGTGCCGCCGTGAATTGCGTAGCTCGGGTGATTAGGATCGTAGAAACGGTCAAAGAAATCGCTCGAGAACCTTGCTCCAACTACGGATGCAGGGGGGGCGACCGGAATGAAATCCAGGATATCGTTTCCATCCGCATCCTGACCGACTACCTGAGTCGCATCAACCAGCATACCGCCCTGTAATTCCTGAAGGTTATCAGTTACTAACAGTTCGCGGTAGGCGTGGAAGTGATCCGGCTCATCGATGGACAACCCGTCCTGCAACTCGAGCTGGCCGGCCGGCACGCGAGGCGCGTTGTTGGCCGGGTCGACAGGCGTGTGGCAGTTCAGGCAATTGTTGTTCACGAAACCACCGTTGCCGTCGTCCATCGGGACTTCCGGCGTCGTCGGATCGTTATCATCGTCGAACGTTACGATACGCGGATCGCTCCACATCGGATGGATGATGGTTTCATAGTTGATTACGGTGCGGCAGTTCCACTGCCAGTCGGCCTGACAGGCAAGCGTCGTCGGCGACGGCGTCGTGAGATCCGTGTAGCGCGCGTCCTCGAATGCATCGTCATTGAGCATCGCAATCGTGGGGTCGGCCGACCAGACGTCGGTGTACTCCATGTTCATCGACGGCTCGATCGACGAACAACCGTCGTTGGCACAGGTAACACGCGCACGAATCTCCGCCATCGTTTCGCCGGGCTCGCCGACAAACCATTGCGGGTCCGTATTCGGGAACTCGGTGATACCTGATGGCGCGCCGGCATAGGCGCTGTCGAACGACTCGGCACGACCATGCGAAACACCGCTGTTTGCGTCATGGCAGCCGATGCACTTGAGCTCCTGCCCTTCCGGCAGCGCAATCCAGTTCATGTGGCGCTGAGTAATGCGCATGCCGTTCTGGTCAAGTACGCTGATCATCAGCGCGGCGTTGGCGGGTACCTTCACTACGACTGAACCATCGGGCTCGACCGGCGCATAACCGACGATCTCCTTCATGCCGAAGAACGTCGTAACACCGAACGCCGTGTTGTCGATATCGAGCAGGTCCTCGTCAGGCAGCGATACGGCTTTCTCGATGCGCACGAAGCGCGCGAGGCGAGCCGCTGCGGGCGTCTGCACTGGATCGGCCAGGACATAAGGATCGATGCCTGGTAGCAATGCGCCGTTGAAATCGTATACGTTGCGAATGTTCAGAACCGCCTCGCCCGAGTCCGGTAGCGACGGGTCCTGCGTGTATAACGTGCTGCCGTCGGCAATCACGTTCGGGAACTGGCGCGGGTCCGCCGAGACGACTTCGGTGAACATGAAGCCTTCCTCACCCGGCACGATCGGCAGCTGCGTTTCGTCGCGCGGATCGTAAATCCAGATGCCGTACAGCGGCGGCGCGACCGTGAATTCCCCAGGCGCCGGCGTTACCGGGTTATTCGGATCGATGACGACGACGTTCGCCAGGTTCTCGTCGGTGCACGCGACGATGTCGAAATCGTCGGTCTCGGGATCACCGTCGTCCTCTAGAAATTCGATCAGCCTGCACTGGCTCCAGCTCACCATTAGACGTCCGGTGCCGTCCTGAATCGGGTAAACCGAAAAGTAGCGGCCACCCGGTGACGGCTGGCCCGGCTCCGTGATGACGTTGTTCACCGTTGCGTCTTCCTGGGCGGGCCCCGTCAGCACGCCGATATTCGCCGCAGTCGGCTGCGAGTTCTCAACGTACTGAGGCGTATCGATGACGATCAGCTCGCCACCGCCGTCGGTGTCCGTAAATGGTCGTGCGAGAACCATGACGCGACCGTCTTCCGTTTCACGCGGCTGCATGAACTGGATAGTCGTGCCGTTGGTGCCCGTGTCGTGGCTCCACTGGCCATACAACAGTTCGATCTCGGAACCGTCCGGGTTCATCCGGTACAGGTTCACCTGGTTGTTCGACATGTTGTTGTCCCAGCGGCTGAAGACGATCTTGCCGTCCGCCATGACCGATGGGTCGAGGTCGTGACTCTGGTTGAACGTCACCTGCTTGAGGCTCGAACCGTCATCGTTCATGACGTGAAGATTGAACGCGAACTCTTCCTCATCCTCGTCCATAGCCGGGAACGCGCCTTTGTTCTCGTCGAGAAGCAGCGCCTGCGACTGCGTCTGGCGCGTGGAGGCGAAGATAATGCGCCCGTCGGGAAGGTACTTCGGCATGATGTCGTGGCCGATCTCCGCCGTAAGATCGTCCGGGATTACGCGAACGAGCGTGTCGGTTTCGAATGTGTACTGCCAGATGTTCCAGGTGGCGACCTGGTCTTCCTCATCCACGCCCTCTTCGAACGGAGTGCGCATGCTGAATAGCAGCCTGCTGCCATCGTAGTCGATCTCGACATCGCGGATGGCGCCGAGCCCCTGGGTGATATCCCCGGTGATATTGACGGCTTCGGAACCGACGGCAGCGCGATCGCGGAAGAAAAGATCCGCGCCGAACTCGAACGAAATTTGCGTCCGCAAATCCTGTTGTTCGAAAACGCCGTTGTCGTCCGTCGGAATCGGCGCTTTGATGTAGGCAATCGGGAAATCGATCACAACGGGATCGGGATCCTGACCGGTGCCCAACTGGACACCTTCGCCTTCGCTGCACGCAGCAATGGCAATGGCCGCAATCGACAACGCAACCGTCCTGGTCGCTTTGGCGGCGATTCCTTTTCTGAATTGTCGCGATAGCCTGTTCATAGCTCTCACCTCAGTTCTCTTGGCAGGGTACGGTTTGATTCGACGCGTAACCGTTAACGCAGTCACAAACCGCCGACCCGATCGTTGGAGCCGTCAAAGTATAGGAGAGCCCCGAGCACCGATGTAATGTCTCAAAAGCACGACACAGACGTGCCGGACGTCGGTGTCATTGCGTGAGGCGTCGCAACTGTTTCGGCCGTTTCGTTGTGTCACCGCAGTGTCGCCCTGTCTCTCTTCAGCGACAGTTGCGCGGCCCTTCGCAATCAGTAGCTTAGGCAGGCCGGTCATAATTCTTGTACGAAACTGCCGACAAATACCTGACATAACCTTGTCTCGGAAAGTCCTTACCAAACGTCTTCAACTTTCTGTTTTTCATATGTTTTTTTGGGAAACGCCAGAGCGTCATCGAGACTGGCACAGCACTTGCTTTAATCCTTGTGGATCGAAGGGCAATGCGGCAGGACGCTGCGATGGATCCGCAGGACTGTGAATACACTCACGGCAATGAGCGAAGGGCTTTGGCAACATTTTCCGGCCACGCTTTGCGTTATTAACCGACGATGAGCAGAACGATATGAACAAGATGTGGAAAGGACACGTACGCATCGCGCTAGCAACATTACTTGCGGTAATGATCGCGGCGCCGGCAAATGCGGCACCCAGGGAACAGGCGAAACGCATTCACGAACGCATAGCGGGTGTACCGCCTTCCGCCGCCGTGCTCAGCGATATGATCGACGCAATCAACGGTGCCAACCCCGCGTGTTCGGGGTACGGCGTAACCGGTACGGACTGCGCCGCGTACATCGCCATGGAGAACGACAGTTTCTACAACGTCACGTTGAAGAACTTCGCCGCGCCATGGACCAACCGCGATCGCAGTGTCTTCGTACCGTTAAACGACTACGTGGCGACGGTCATCGGCATGATTCGCGATGACGTTGGATTCAACACACTGTTGTCGGATGACATCACCTATGTCGGCCGTGCCGGCACGGTTGGTTCGGCTCCGGCAGCGAACAACAACACCCATTACGAGCAACTCGAGGCTGGCAACCACAATCTCAAGGATGTGCTCGAGCGTGCGAATCAGTCGACCGTGCAGGGAATTCCTTCGAATGCGACCGCGGGCGTCTTGACATCGCGTGCCGCGTCCGAAGCGTTCTTCATCGCCGGTACCAACCGCGCGATGTTCCGCTTCACGATGGTCAATCACTATTGCCGCGACATGGAACAGCTGACCGACCCGCGTCTGTCGCCGGATCGAATCCGCCAGGACGTGAGCCGCAGCCCCGGTGGTGACAGCCGCCTGTTCCTCAACAACTGTGTCGGGTGCCATACGGGGATGGACCCGATGGCGCAGGCGTTCGCGTATTACAACTACGACGAGACCGCAGGCGCGCTTCAATACACGCCGGGCGCTGTCCAGCCGAAGTACTTCAACAACGATCTCAATTTTCCGCAGGGCTTTCGCACGCCGGATGACAGCTGGACGAACTACTGGCGTACCGGTCAGAACCGCTACCTCGGCTTCAGCCAGGCGCTGCCGGGCAGCGGCCAGGGTGCCAAGTCGCTCGGTGAAGAACTCGGCAACAGCCGGCAGTTCGCATCCTGCCAGGTCAAGAAGGTGTTCAATGCAGTGTGCCTGCGCGAACCCGAGACGACGGTCGATCACTCGACGGTCGAGGCCATTACGGACGATTTCCAGGCGACCGGCTACAGGATGAAGCAGGTCTTTGCAGATACCGCGTCGTACTGCGCGGGCCAGTAAGGAGACAATACAATGATCAGAGCAATAGCAATTGCTGTACTGGCCGGCTTCGTGCTCTCCGCCTGTGGTGGCGGCGCACAGACGACCGATTTGCCGCCGCCTCCGGGGGGTACCGGCAATAACGCCGGCGCGCCTTACACTGGGCCTGTTGCACGCGACGCTGACGTCCTGAAGTTCCAGCAGGAATTCTGGTCGAAAGCGCGGCCATCCGATCGCTGCGGTTCCTGCCATAACGAAACGGTCGGCGAGACTCCGAGGTTCGCTCGACACGATGATGTCAACATGGCATACGACGAGGCCGCCGGCATCATCGATCGCGATCAGCCACAGCTGTCTCGAATCATCGAGAAGGTGACGACGCCGCCAGTCGGCCACAACTGCTGGGTCGCCGACCCGGGTGTTTGCGGCACGATCATGACGACGTGGATCGAGAACTGGGTAGGCAGTGCCGCGGGCGGCGGTCGCCAGATCGTGTTACTGCCCCCGAGCGACATCGATCCCGGCCAGTCACCGTTCATGAGCTTCCCGACTGACCCGGCGCTGTTCCAGCAGCACATTCACGGGCCAATCCTCGCTCAGTATTGCGCGGGCTGTCACAGCTCGCAGTCGGCGACGCCGCAGCAACCCTACTTCGCGGACCCGGATGTCGCGAGTGCTTACGAAGCAGCCAAGTCGAAGATCAACCTCTACGCGGCCGCAGATTCGCGCTTCGTGATCAAGGTCTCTCCGGGCTCACAGGGCGGCGAGGCCCACAACTGCTGGAACAACGATTGCCCGACCGCCGGCGCCCAGATGCTGACGGCAATGAACAATTTCATCGGTGCTCTGCAGCCGACTACCGTCGACCCGAACCTGATCTACTCCAAGGGAGTGCGTCTTGTTGACGGCACGCTCGCTTCGGGCGGCAACCGCTTCGAGAACGACCAGATCGCACTGTGGGAGTTCAAGACCGGCAACGGCACGGTCGCTTTCGACTCCAGCGGCGTTGATCCCGCGATCGATCTGAACCTCTCGGGCGACGTCTCCTGGTACGGAGGCTGGGGCATCACGATTGGCTACGACATGGCGCAGGGACCGGGCAAGGCCCAGGGCTCGACGGTCGCCAGCAAGAAGCTGCATGACATTCTCGTTGAGTCGGGTGAATTCTCGATTGAGGCCTGGGTCGTACCGGCCAATGTTACTCAGGAGATGGCCCGTATCGTGACCTACTCGGCCGGCCAGAACTCACGCAACTTCGCGCTGCAGCAAACGCTCTACAATTACGACTTCCTGCTGCGCACGAACGCCGAGGATGCCGACGGCAATCCGCTGACGACGCTCAACGGTGACCCGCAGCTGTCGACGCCGGATGCCGACGAGGTCCTGCAGGCGACCTTGCAGCACGTTGTCGCGACCTATAACCCGATTGACGGTCGTAGCATCTACGTGAACGGCAACCTCGTCTCGCAAACGGACCCCGTGCCGGGCGGCACGCTGATTCCGTGGCAGGATAACTTCGCGTTGGTCCTCGGCAACGAAGCCTCGAGCGACGGTACGTGGGAAGGCGTGTTCCGCCTTGCCGCGATTCACCGCCGCGCATTGACGCAGGAGCAGATTCAGCAGAACTTCGACGCCGGTGTCGGCGAACGCTTCTACCTGCTGTTCGACGTATCCGAACGCATCGGCTTGCCTGCGGACTCGCAGACGGCATACATCCTCTTCGAGGCGCAGCAGTTCGACACGTTCGCGTATCTGTTCGACAGGCCGCACTTCATTACGCTGGACGGCTCGACGCCGCAGCCGGTGACACTGGAAGGCCTGCGTTTCGCCATGAACGGTCTCGAAGTCGAGGTAGGCCAGAGCTACGCAAACCTCGTCGAGAATCTCGATCTCAATTCTCCGGCCGTCGGTGAACTCGGCCTGCCGTTGTCCGATCTCGGCGCGATCCTGCCGCTGCAACTCGGCCCGGCCGATGACGTGTTCTTCCTCACGTTCGATAACCTCAACGGCGTGACGTTCAATCGACCCGAGTACCCGATGCTGGTCGAGTCCGACTACATTGCGACACCTGAAGAACAGACGTCGGATGTCGGCGTGAAGACGTTTGACGAGATCGACGCGACCTACGCGTGGATCACTGGCGTTGATCGCGTCAACTACCAGCGCGGTGGCATCTTCCTCGTCGATGAGGCTTACCAGGAGCTGCGCCAGTCTCTGCCTGCGGTCGAAGATCCGAGCACGTTCCTGTCCTCTCATCAGGTCGCGATCGCCCAGCTGGCTATCCAGTATTGCGACGCGGCCGTCGAGGACTCGACGATCTGGCCGAGCAGTTTCTTCAACGATCCGGCGGCAACGGCGTTCAACGGTGCCAACCGCGACACGTTCGTCGAGCCGCTGATCGCGCGCGCTGCCGGACACAACTCGACCGATCCGCAGATCATGTCGCAGCCGAGCTACACGGCAATTCACGGCGAACTGGCTGCATTCCCGGGTGGCGGATTGCGCCCGGCCAACCTCATTGATCGCCTGCTTACAGGTCCCAGTGACACGCGCGCTATCGCGAAAGGCGTATGTGCCTCCGTGCTTGGCAGTGCCGTCACGCTGGTTCAATAACGACAGGACTTAGAAGGAACTTACTGAGATGACCATGAAACGAAACAAGGGCAACTGGGATTTGCCGCTGCTTCACGCAGATCATCCGCGTCCTGTCACGAGACGTCAGTTCTTGTCGCAGGGCTTCCTGAGCGGCGCGGCCTTTACGGTCGGCGGTATCGCACCGCTTCTGAACCCGCGCAACGCCAATGCGGCATTGTCGGCGGACCTGAACGCGCTGCGCCTGGACCCGTGTCAGATCACGGACGGTGCCGGCAAGATCCCGTTCATCTGCTTCGATCTGGCCGGTGGCGTCAACATCGCAAGCTCGAACGTCCTGGTCGGTCAGCAAGGCGGCCAACAGGACTTTCTGAGCACACAGGGCTACGAGAAGATGGGTCTGCCGGGCGACATGGTTCCCGGGCTGAACGACGCCGCGGGCAACCCGTTCGCAAACTTCGACCTGGGGCTGGGCTTCCACTTCGACAGCGCGTTCCGGCGCGGCATTCTGTCGCGGATCAGCCCAACGACGATGGCCAACATCAATGGCGCGGTGATCCCGGCACGTTCGGACAACGATACCGGCAACAATCCGCACAATCCGACGTACGGCATCGCACTGGCGGGCGCAGACGGAAACATCCTGACGCTGGCCGGCTCCGAAAACTCGGACTCTGGCGGCAACTCGATGCTGCCCGCGGCGCTCTTCGATCCGGAACTTCGCCCGACCAAGGTCGATCGGCCAAGTGACGTCGTGAACCTCGTCGACACCGGCGACCTCGTCGGCATCTTGTCGAAGGACGACGCAACGAAGGTCATGGAGTCGATTTACCGCCTCTCGGACGAGAAAATGTTGAATGTCGAGACGCTCGTCAGCCGCGATGCCGATATCGATCGCGCAGTTCGTTGCGGTTACCTCAAAGCCGCCGACATCGCCGACCGCTTCGGTGGTACGCCGATCGACCCGGGCCTCGATCAAATGATCGTCGACGACGTCGCAGGCATCTTCACGAACGCCGAGTTCTTTGGTGGCAATCGTGATGCACGCGAGTTCCAGAAGACGGCGTCGGTCATGAAGCTCGTCATGAACGGCTTCGCCGGTGCCGGTACCGTCGAGATGGGTGGTTACGACTACCACGGCGGTGCGCGCGCTGAGGGCGAGGTGAAAGACTTCCGCGCCGGCCAGTGCATGGGTGCCTGTCTCGAGTACGCGGCCCGCCTGGGCAAACCCCTTATGCTGTATGTCTTCAGTGACGGGTCGCTGTCCTCGAACGGTGCTATCGACAACTCGGCCGAAGGCCGTGGCAAGGGCGAGTGGACGAGTGACAACTCCTCGACCGCCGGCTCGTTCTTCCTCGTGTACAACCCGAATGGGCGACCGAACCTGCTGGGTGGTACGCCGGAAGAGCAGGCATTGCACCAGCAGATCGGCTACATGAGCGCCGATGGTTCGGTGCAGCGAGCTGCAACGCCAATGGCCAACAACGTCAACCTGCTCGTCAACTCCGTCGTGCTCAACTACATGGCATTGCATGGTGAACAGGGGCAATTCAACGCGCTCTACCAGTCACTGGGCCTCAGCCACGGCCTGGGTAGCGATCTCGACAGCCTCACGGCTTTCGCACCGATCGTCAACGGCACGATTGCCAACCCCGTATAGCCACGGCTATACCGCTGTGCACAAGCACAGCAACAAAGACGGCCAGCCGCCCCCCTTCGGCTGGCCGTTTCTTTTAATGCATAATGCCCAGCCATGACGGACCTCACTGCCCTACTCGCCTGTCCTCGCTGCGACAATGCGCCACTCGAGACGACCGCAGACGGTTTTCACTGCAAGGCCTGCAAGACCGATTTTCCGTCGATCGGCGGCATCCCGTGGATGTTCGCCGAACCGCAGGCAGCACTCGGCGAATGGCGCGGGCGTCTGCAGTTCGCATTGCAGAAGCTGGGCCAGGAAGTCACGACCCTCGATCGGGAACTCAAGAACAAGTCGCTGTCGCAGCTCGCGAAGCGCCGCGTGGAGCGTTACCGAAAGTGCGTCGACTCGCACCGCCGCAAGTTGGCCAAGCTGCTGCGTCCGATCGACGTACAGTCTCTGCAGGGCAGTGTCGAGACCTATCTCGCGCTGCGTACACGCCTGCCGCCGGACCAGGGATTGCAGACCTACTACGCGAACATTCACCGTGACTGGGCCTGGGGTGACGAGGAGAATGCCGCCTCGTTCAAACAGGTGCAGGCTGTGCTTCACGACCATGCCGAGCTAGGCAATGTGCTCGTACTCGGTGCCGGTGCCGGTCGCCTTGCCTACGACATTCACACGAATCTGAGCTGCGACGCGACCGTCGCGATGGATTTCAACCCGCTGCTGATGATGGTCGCGAAGACCGTCACCGGTGGCGATACGCTCAGCCTGTACGAGTTCCCGATCGCACCGCTCGCGCTCGAAGACGACGCCGTGCTGCGCAAGCTCGCCGCGCCCGAACCGGCCGACGAGCGTTTTCATCTCGTGCTGGGCGATGCGTTGCGACCGCCCGTCCCGGAAAAGGCGTTCGATACGGTGGTTACGCCGTGGCTTATCGACGTCATCACCGAGGATCTGCCGGTATTCGCGGCACGCATCAACCGCCTGCTCGGGAAAGAAGGTCGCTGGATCAACTTCGGGTCGCTGTCGTTTCATTCCTCGCGACGGTCGCGCTGCTACAGCCCCGAGGAAGTCAAAGCAATCGTCGCGGAAAACGGCTTTTCGGATCCGTACGTCTCTCAAGCGACGATTCCTTACATGGACTCGCCGGCGAGCCGGCACGGCCGGCGGGAACGTGTTTTCTCGTTCTCGGCTTACAAGGAACGCAATGCGAAGAAGCCGGAACGCCACAAGGCCCTGCCCGACTGGCTCGTCACGGGCAAGGAACCGGTGCCGGCGACACAGTCGTTCCGGCAGCAGGCCATGACGACGCAGATCTACTCCTTCATTATGTCCCTGATCGACGGGCGTCGGTCGATCAAAGACATGGCCGTCGTACTCGAAAAACAGAAGCTGATGACGAGAGAAGAAGCGGAGCCCGCGATCCGTTCATTCCTGACCAAGATGTACGATGACTCGGAGAGGCAGAAGGCCTTCTGACGGACGAGACCCGTTTCTCACAGATGATCGCGAATCGTGGCAGCCGTTTGCTGCTTCTCATCCGTGACGACGAGATAATCATGGTGTTTCAGGCGGCCTTCCCGTTCGAGCCTTTCGAGGTGCGGCGGGCCGAACCCCCAATCGCTGCCGGGTTGTCTCGGCACAACGTGAAGATGAAAGTGCGGCACTTCCTGGCCGCTGCCGACCCCGTTGTTTTGATAGACGAGTATGCCGTCCGGCGAGTAGGCATCGACGAGAGCCCGCGACAAGCGTCTGGCCGCCGCGATGACGGCCGCTGCTTCGGCGGCTTCTAGGTCAAGTATAGTCGGCGCGTGCCGGCGCGGTATGACGATGCTCTGGCCCATTTCGAATTGGCGGCCATTGAGTAACGTCATCGTCAGTTCGTCGTCCTCGATTACCTGCCATTGATTCGCATCGCCGCTGACGATCTCGCAGAAGTAGCAGGGTTCGACCTCTGGCATCGGAAAGTGCATGTTTATTCCTGGCAGTTTGCTCCAAACGACTCCGCATCGACACCGAAGATAGTGTCCGAGTAGCCATTTCGTCCAAGGCTAGAAAAATACGACATGATCAACAAGATAACGACCGCCTTCCTCGACGAGAACGAGCTCGGCGACGAACTCATCATCGGTCTTCGTGCAGAACTGTTTCCAGACGACCGCGATCGAGTTCTTCCGCCGAAAAACAGCGACAAACTCTCGTCTGTCGAGGAACCCCCACTTCTCCTGGTAGCTGCGACATATCCTGTCGAGATTCGCCGGAGTAACGATTGCCTTCAACCTGTCCGTAAAGTCCCGGACGTGTCTGGCGTGGTCGATGGAGGTGGATGCCGCCATCAGGTTGTCCATAATCGGATCGACGACGGCGAGAATCTCATTGTCACTTCGATTGGCAAGTTCCATGTTTATCCGGCAACCCTATCGCCACTGTTCAAGTTCTGATATTTCTGGCAAAAAAAATCGTCGTCTAAGTATATGATAAAACTAGGAAAAATGCCCCTTTATGAAGTCGCCGATCTTGTCGACGGCGGCGCGGCTTTCGGGCATCTTGCCGACGAAAAGCTGAAACACGTGCCACATCTCGGGATAGATCTGCAGTTCGGCCTCGATGCCCGCGGCTTTCATCTTCTCGGCGATGCGTGTCGAGTCGCTGAGCAGTATCTCGTCGTCACCGACCTGCACTAGCGTCGGCGGCAGTCCGGCAACGTTGGCAAACACCGGCGAGATCAACGGATCCTCGAGATTCTCATTGGGACAGTAGTACTTGATGACGACGTGAACGTCGTCGGCGCGGAACCAGGGTTCCTGTGCCGCGCGCGTCGTGACCGACTCGCCGCTTGCGGTCAGGTCGAGAAACGGTGACAGCAAGACAGCTGCACCGGGGAGCGGCAGCCCGGAGTGTCGCAACTCAAGCATCAGGGACACAGTGAGCCCGCCGCCGGCGGAGTCTCCGCCAACAACGATGTTGTCCGGGTTGTAGCCGTAGTCGAGCAACGCGCGATAGACGCCGACACAGTCCCGTAAACCGGCAGGGTACGGATGCTCGGGCGCTAGACGGTACTCGGGCAATACAGCATCGATCGTGCCGGCGCGCGCGATCTGCGTGACGAGTTTGCGGTGCGAGTCGCAGCTGCCCAGAACGAATGCACCGCCGTGAACGTACAGGAGGATCTTGCCGGACAGTGCATTTTCCGGTCGATACCATTCGACCTTCAGCCCGTGGAGCGTGTCTTCCTCGAT
>JAAUYD010243980.1_pt1 | contig 12092 bp, 9 predicted proteins | sample 7278101 | NCBI WGS metagenome assembly JAAUYD01 (sample SAMN14350128, study PRJNA611818) | marine sediment metagenome | isolation source: surface marine sediment (0.6m) | place: French Polynesia: Moorea | collected 2018-08 | reverse complement strand
TTACCTATTATATGTATAGGTGATTTAGTTAAAGATAACGATATTTTTCTGCTAAAAAACATTGGCAAGTTTACTGTTTGTGAATGTTAGTATCAAGGTTTATAAATTAGTGTTTTAATACTTTTTTAACCTAGCAATGAGACTTGTAAGGTTCACGCACCGACAAATGATTGTGACACTTGCGTAAGTCATATTAGGGGGGAAAGTAGCGAAGTGACAGTTGCGTAAGTCCTGGGCTAATATTTTGATTAGGAAAATTTAAAATTAGTGAAATGAGTGAAATTGATAAAAAGTATCAAAATACTATGCATCTTGGTGAACCACTACATGAAGAGCGTGATATCTATAACCGAAAAGGTAGATACAGGACATATGTTAATAGGGGTTATTTGTTTTATCAACCAGAGAGAGATTCCTCAATTTATTGGTCTCCTGAGACAGGTGCCCATGTTCTACAAGGTGGTATAAGGAAACAGTGGATAAAACTTGGTTCTGAGAACGGTTTTCTAGGATTACCCACTTCCGACGAAATTCCTTTCACCGAGGATGGGGTTATCAAAAATCGCTTCTGTAATTGCTGCTGTCATTCAATATTCAATTTTGGATTTGGGAAAACAGATAATCTATTATCCGTTATCCGCTATCCGTTGCCTATTTTAGATTAATTCTATACTACTTCCCTAATTCTTGCGATCGCTTAGTTGCTGCGATTACCGCTTCAATCAACGCCGAACGAAAGCCAGCTTTTTCTAACCGAGTAATCCCAGCTATAGTCGTACCCCCAGGACTGGTTACCCTATCTTTGAGTTCCGCCGGATGAATTTTAGTTTCATTTAATAATTGAGCCGTGCCTAACACAGTTTGCAAAGCTAACTGACTAGCAATCGCCCTTGGCAAACCGGCGGCGACTCCCCCATCAGCCAAAGCTTCCAGCATCAACGCTACATAAGCAGGGCCACTCCCAGAAAGTCCAGTCACACAATCCATCAGTGGTTCTGAAACCTCTACCACCTCTCCCACTGCTTGAAACAGTTTTTTAGCTAGTTCGTGGTGATTGGCTTTAGTGTAAGCACCTGCACAAATGGCTGTCATTCCCGCTCCCACCGTGGCTGGAGTGTTAGGCATTGCCCGAATGATAGGTAAACGAGGAAATGCTCCTTCCAACTGCTTTAAAGGCACACCTGCCAAAATAGAAACTAATAATGGCTTAGTATTATTTTTATGAATACCTGTAGGACGGTTTTGAGTCCCATTAATTTCTGAAACTTCTGCTAATTCTTGAGCGATTGCACTAAATACCTGGGGCTTCACCGCCAAAAATACCACTTCTTCTGCTTGGATGAATGCCTGACGATTATCCGCCGTCACACTAACTTGGTATTGCTGCTCTAAATAACTTTGTCGAGAAACTAAGGGTTCACTAACTATTACTTCCGAACATTGATAAACACCCCGAGAAATCAGGCGGGATAATAATGCTTCTCCCATTACCCCGCCACCGATTAAGGCAAACTTGATTGTCATTGGTAATTAATTACTTGTCATTGGTCATTAGTCATTAGATTTATTCTGGATGACTAATAACTAATGACTAATCCTGATCTCATTGTGCCATACGGTTGACTTCATTTCCCCAATTGGGATTACCTGTATTGGTTTGGGAGCGTGGAGTATGTACTGGGGGTTGGGGTACCTCATGGAGTACGGAACCGTGGGTACTTACTTGTACGCAGCTAGGAGTGAACAAGAAAATACTTTCTCCAATGCGCTCTTGATGTCCATCAAGGGCATAGGTACCACCGGCGACAAAATCCACTGCTCTTTGTGCCTGATCCGGATCCATTATGGTTAAATTTAACACCACAGACTTCCGCTCCCGTAGAGCTTGAATTGCCTGGGGCATTTCTTCAAAGGTTCTGGGCTCAACTACTAAAACCTCTGAAATTCCGTTAATAGCTCCCGGCATACCAATAACATTACCCACTTGTTTTGTTCCCGTTGTTACATCTGTTGTATTCATTGTAGCCATGGGTTCCCGCCAACGTCGATTCTGGTTTACAGTCTCTTGGGGTGCGGGTTGGGGATTTTGCTCTTGGTATAAATTTTGGTACGCCTCTACATCTGGTTCTTCCTCATAGTATTCGTATTCTACGCCTTCATTTAAACCAACAAAGTCTTTTAATTTGGAAAATATACCACTCATACGTTTACGCTCCTGGTGCAAATCACCCTTAGTTAATTGGTAAAAATCGATGCAACTAATGTGCTCGAATTATAATTGCGATTTTTGAAAATAACTACTACGCGATGCTCCTAAGGGTAAGAGGCGATGGCAAGTAGATACTCATACGTTATATTATCGCTGTTTGTAACATCTATCACGAGGTTTGCCAACCAACGGATATCTAAAACAAACATTTGTTTTTTGACCCTACGGAATAATTGAGTCAAGATTATATCCTAAGTAATCTGATATGCAAAGTTGTTAATGCCCCTGATTGAATTTCCCTTTGCTTTATGTCAACACTATATCCTTATTAATAAGGAGTAAAAAGGTCAACAGGTTTTTTTACTTGTAACGCTTTGTTAACAAACTCGCAAGTTTCTTTACTTCTAAGTATTGTTCAGTAAACTTTATGGCAGTATTTATGTTAAGCGTTCTCCAAATAATATAGTTCCTAAGCGTATCATAGTTGCCCCTGCTTGAATAGCTAAATGGTAATCCCTGGACATACCCATAGATAGTTGTTTCATCTGAATATGTGACCAATTTTGGGATTGGATTTTTGCTGCTAGTTCTTTAGTATTCTTGAATACATCTAAAGTTTCAATATCATTTAATCCTAAGGGCGGAATTGTCATTAAACCCTGAATTTGTAAATTTTTGCATAGATCTAAGGCTGGTAAATCTGCTAATAATTGGGGTATATGCCACCCTGATTTACTGGGGTCAGCAAGAATTTTCACTTGCAAACAAACTAGGGGATTAACCCCTAGTTCTGCTGCTAAGTCATTCAAACGCTGTGCTAATTTCAAACTATCCACGGCATGAATCCAGTGAAAATGTTGAATGGCTTTTTTGGCTTTATTGCTCTGTAAGTGCCCGATAAAATGCCAGGTAATATCTGTTAAGTCTTGTAAATCATTCTGTTTATTTATGGCCTCTTGGATGCGATTTTCGCCAAAATCCCGGATACCCGCATCATAGGCAGAACGGATGACCCCAGAAGTAACTGTTTTTGTCACGGCAATTAACCGGACTGAATCTGGCAATTTTGAGCGTATGGCATGAATAGATTCGTGAATGGAATTGATCATTGGAAGGTTGTTTTAAAGACACTCTGAAGCTGATCGTACTCCTGAGTTTGCCCTGTACGGCGCAGATTACGCAAGCGACTTTCCAAAACCATTCTGGCTTCTGTACGTCCTATGGATTGAAATTTAAGTCCTTTAGGATCGGTGGTTACTAAAAAGAAAAGACGTTGGGCATAAAGTGTTGTGAACAGTTCTTGGTTTTGCTCGACCATACAAACTCTATAGAGCAAACCCCAAGTTGGATGATTTATGTAGGTTTCTAAGTTATCTGGGTTCATTTCATACTAGAGCATGAGTACTTGATGGATGGGTAATTAGAGGCAAAGATTGTCGATAGATGGTAATGCCCTTGCTTGCTACAATCCTTGTTGGCAATGCCCTTAGTGGTTTATCAAGACAGCTGTGCTGGGGTTGTAGTTGGGCTTTAGCCCTAGAAAATTCTTGGGATAATCCCCTTAAGCATTACTACAAACCCTAAATAACCATACAAAGTTGGTTTGGTGGAGCTAGTACTTCACCACACTCCCCCATCTCACCTAAACAGGGATTTTGGCATTACTGAATCGGTGTTCTAGGGTTCAAAGGTCAAATAGTTGTGCTTTCTATAGCAATGGACATATTAGTTAGGACAGTATTGTTCGACTCAAAGACTGTCACCGAAGAGGCAGGGGGAGTGTGGGGAGTGTGGAGAGTGTGGGAGGTTTAACCATCAACTGTCAACTATCAACTCCTAACTCCTACCGTTCGGCTGAGCTCACGGCCGAAGCCTGCCAACTGTCAACTGTCAACCGTCAACCGTCAACCGTCAACATCAAACTTTAAAGTTAATAATTATTCTGAGCATATTGATTGAGTACCATTGCTAGTGCTTTTAATTGTGCCCGGGCTTTGTGCAAAGACTCATACCATTCTTTCTCAGGAATGCTGTCTGCCACAATTCCGGCTCCCACCTGTCCCCAAATCACATTGAGTTTTGGTAACTCCTGAGGTAACTGTTCCCATAGAAGTGATGGTAAACAATTTTGGGAATTAGTTTGGGAAGTAGAGCAATCTGGTAAATATCCTGCTGGCTTTATCCGAGCATCGATCCCTTTATCAGGGCCCTCAGCATCATAGCAGGGTTGGTTAGTTGATGGGGTGAGGGGAGATGAAGTTTCTGTGGTAGATTTTGATGACTTTTGTATATCTTCATATATTTTTGTATCAACCTTGGTTGTCATGGCTGAAACTGGAACTAAGAGCAAAGTTCTAATCAAAATATTTAGATCTAAGTTACCTTGCCAGTCCAAGTATCCACAGGAACCATAAAATAAGTTACGCCTAGTTGGTTCTAATTCTTCAATAATCTCCATACAACGAACTTTGGGACAACCAGTAATCGTCCCTCCAGGAAACATGGCACGAATCAAATCTACTCCATTTACAGAGGTTTTTAATTTACCCGTAACGTTACTCACAAGATGCATGACATGACTGTAACGTTCAATGGTGAGTAATTCATCGACGGTTACAGTACCCCACTCACAAACTCTGCCTAAATCATTGCGTTCTAAGTCTACTAGCATGATGTGTTCGGCAAGTTCTTTGGTGTTACCGAGTAACTCAGCTGCTAATTGGGAATCTTGCTGGGGAGTTTTTCCCCTGGCTCTTGTCCCTGCAATTGGCCGAGTTGCAGCTTTACCCTGGTTCAATTGTACTAATCTTTCTGGAGAGCAACTGATAACTTCTCCCCAAGGGGTATGCCAATAACTGGCAAAGGGAGAAGGATTGATGGTATGTAAAGTTTGGTAGATTTCCCAGCCAGAAGCTTGAGTGGTTGTTGCAAATCTTAAGGAAAGATTTGTTTGAAAAATATCCCCAGCTTGGATATATTTCTTCGCCCGGTTGACAGCTGCTTCGTAATCCTCCTGAGATGTGAAAAAGTAGGGAAACGGGGGAGTGTGGGGAGTGTGGGGAGCAGATGAAGATGAAATAATTATTCCATCACTCCTTCCCTCCATCACTCCATCACTCCTTCCCTCCTTCACTCCATCACTCCTTCCCTCTAGCCACCTCTTCTCCAACCCATCTAATTGCTCAGGACTACCAGCAGCTAACCACAAAATTTGTTCCTGGTGATCTAAAACGGCAAAACACTCTGGTTCATACCAAAAAGCTACGGGAAATGGTAGGGAATCGGAATTGGTATGGGGTAATTTTTCAATTTCCCAAGCAATATCGTATCCCAACCAACCTAACCAACCTCCCGTGAAAGGAAGTGGGGGAATTGGTTGAGAATTTTCTTGGCTAACTACTTTACCTGGTTGACGCTTGAGTAAATTTTCCAGGAATGGTAACACTTCTCCCAAGGGGGGTGTCCACATTTGGGGTTTACCATCTACTATCCGAGGACTACCCGCACAAATAGAGTAACGGGCTATTTGGGGATAATCCGTGGGAGTAGGGTAGGGACTTTCGAGTAAAGTAGCAATTCCCAAATCAGAGGTGGGCAAAAATAAGCTGGAAAAAACAGCAGAACCAGTACATTCTTCCAGAGGATGCGATCGCCAGTACCAAGCTGGTATTCTATTGTTGGCTGCAAGGTCAAAAACCATAACAATGTTGCTGGGCTTTGCTGAATAACCGTTATCATACAGAAACTATTTTCTCTGGCTAGGGATTTAATCGGGCTGAGAAAGTTTGGTTGGCTGGTAGATTTGGGTAAGGACAAATGTAATTTATCAGTGCCAAGTTCTTGCCGACAACTGGATGCATGATGCTGTAAGTTTTGTTCAGGGCGAGAAAATCCCTGGTTCAAACCCAATTTAATTGCATATTGGAATTAATGAAGTTTTAATTTGCACAAAGAAATCTAAAAATTGTGATTGCAGACACTAAATGCCTGTTTTCCGTTTTCAGCAGGTAATTTTGATATTTCCCAAGCTTCAATTTAAAGGCTTTTAAAATACCCAATCTGATTTTTGAAAGATTGGAATTTTTGAGCATATTGTTAGTTGTCAAACATTTAATGATGTATTCGGTTTTTCTCTTTCTTCTACGTAATCCATAAATTCGAGCGCAAAACGAAGTAATTATTCAGATAGTTTCATAATAAATTTATTATGAAACTATCTGACTATTTTTGTCTATATTTGACTACATTCATTGATTCTTAACTGGATACCCTTATAGCTCAATGCATTTCATTTAAGAGTTTTCATTCAAAAATATACAAAAATTTCCTGTGGTGCAGGCAGGGTTCGACGGATCGACTGAGCTTCGCCGAACGTCTGAGCTCACGCCGTAGACGTAGTCGCCCCGGAGGGGCTAGGCTTGCGGTGCTAATAATACAAGGACGGGCAGGATGCCCATCCCACAATAAGAATGGTAAGATAGGCACTGCCCTACCATTATTCTTTACTAAACCCCTACGATTTATCGAGGGGATGAAATACGACCCGACGGGTTTTAACCCGGGGTATCTCTTATACAAATATTGAGTCTAGATTATTTTCAAATGTGCTAACTTGCGTATTGTTCACAAAGGCTACTTTGTCACCGTTTCGGAAAATATCGACCCCATTCCCAGAAGCCATGAACTCTAGGTTGTTAGTGTTACCTGCTTGAAGTTGAGTACTACCAAGCTGGAAGTTTTCGATTATATCGAATCCGTCTCCCCTCCTCAGAAGGATGGTATCCTCACCCCCATTGAGTCGAATAACATCGAAACCAGAGCCAGAATCAATAAAATCATTGCCAGAGCCAGTGTTAATAGTATCATTGCCAGCACCAGCATAAATTAAATCATCGCCACCATTGCCATTGATGATATCGTTACCACGACCACCATAAATTTCGTCAATGCCAGAAGCACCATTGATGGTATCGTTGCCACGACCACCTACAAGTGTGTCATAGCCACCATTACCGTTGATGATGTCATCACCACCATCGCCATAAATTTCGTCATCGCCAGAAGCACCATTGATGGTATCGTTGCCACGATTACCTACAAGTAGGTCATTGCCACCATTACCATTGATGATGTCATCACCAGCATCGCCATAAATTTCGTCATCGCCAGAATCACCATTGATGGTATCGTTGCCACGACCACCTGCAAGTGTGTCATAGCCACCATTACCGTTGATATTATCATTGCCGCGATCGCCATAAATTTCGTCATCGCCCGAACCACCATTGATGTTATCGTTGCCACGATTACCTACGAGTACGTCATTACCACCATTACCGTTGATACTGTCACTACCACCACGACCCCTAATAAAATCATCCGATGGTGTGCCGTTTAGCGCGTCTGGTTCGTTAGTCCCAACTATCTCATTAATATTAGACATAATTTTTTGTCACTGGTGTAAATACACCCTTTGGAAATTTCATGTATTAGTATATTTATTTTCTTCCTCTACAAATATATTTTTTTGATATTTCTTATGTGGATATATGTTAAGTCACGATCAAGGGTATTTTGGTCAACAAATATTATTAAATTTTTGTATATTTTCGAGATATTACTGTTAAAAATATGTAAAAAATAAATACATAAGTGACGCAAAGTTTTCGTTACTTTTAACCTAAACTTAATTTATTCTTTAGCGTTATAGCTTTTCTTAGTTTACTGAAGTACACCTATCTATTTTTAATCCAAGTAATCAAAAGTAATCATCTTTGAAAGCGTACCTCACCAGAGTGAGAATTGTTATACCTAATGGGAAAATGCTGTTTTCCCCTGCTTCCCTACTTTTTGATTTTTGGAATAATATATGAGGTCAAAGGTTGGATGTGTGAACTCGGGCTTAGTTATTTTTGACCTAAAACTTCAAAAACAATAATCCATAAAACGTACATAAAGTCAATCTAGTTTGTGACACTTCAGTTACGTATCTTTATAGCTAGGTTTGAATCGCAAATCTTTCCAGGTAAATGGCTGGAAAATTGATGATTGGCAATCATAAAGCTGAATTTTATCAGCTTTAAATGGTAATTGTGGCAGATAAACCAGTAAATTGTTATGTGGGGAGTAAATAATTAAACTAACAAAAGCGATGTCTAACGGCAAGCTACAAGATATCTATACACCGAATTTGGTATCCATAGTTGGAGAAGATAATGCTATGGACTGGGAAAATATTACACCCAGTCTGCAAGCAACTGTTTTGGGTTCAGTGTTGCCGGAAAATGCACCTAGTTGCATTGTTTATCCCCGTACTCAAGCAGAACTAGGTGCAGTCATTACCGAGGCTTACCGCAATCAATGGCGGGTTTTAATTTGTGGTAGCGGGAGTAAACTCCATTGGGGTGGTTTGGCTCAGGGGATAGATATAGTCATTAGCACCGCAAGGCTGAATCAACTTATTGCCCATGCAGTGGGTGATTTAACTGTGACTGTGGAAGCTGGGATGAAATTTGCCCAACTGCAAAAGATTTTAGCGCAAGAGAACCAATTCCTTGCCCTCGACCCTACATACCCAGACAATGCAACTATTGGTGGTATCATTGCTACCGCCGATACTGGTTCCTTCAGACAACGTTATGGTAGTGTGCGTGACCAAATACTAGGTATTACCTTCGTTCGTACTGATGGGCAAATTGTCAAAGCCGGGGGAAGGGTGGTAAAAAATGTTGCTGGCTATGATTTAATGAAACTATTTACTGGTTCCTATGGTACATTAGGAGCGATCGCCCAAGTGACATTTCGTCTTTATCCCATACCACCAGCATCCCAGACTATCATCCTTAGCGGTGATGTAGCAGCTATACTCAAAGTTGCTGATACTCTCCGTGGTTCTGCGCTCACCCCCACCAAAGCTGATTTACTCTCCCAGCAATTGGTATCTAGTTTAGCTTTGGGTACAGGATTGGGATTAATAGTACGCTTCGGTGGTATCCCCGAAAGTGTTGCCGAACAATCAAAACAATTATTAGCGATCGCTGATAAATTAGGTTTAGACAATGCCATCCATATAGGCTCAAACGAAGCAGACTTATGGCAAAGATTGCGAGAATCAATGCATAGTATGACCCAAGGGTCTGCAATTACCTGCAAAATAGGAATATTACCCACCGCGGCGACAAAAGTTTTAACCAAAGGGGAGATGGGGATGATTCACATTGCTAGTGGTTTGGGTATATTGCGATTTACCAGTGAAAAAGGTGTATTAGATATGCGAAATATCTGCGAAAATCAAGGGGGCTTCTTAACCATCCTCTCAGCGCCAACCCATGTAAAACAGAAAGTAGATATTTGGGGCTACAGGGGTAACACTTTATCCTTAATGCAGGGAATTAAACAACAATTTGATAGCAAAAATATTTTCAGTCCTGGGCGGTTTGTTAGTGGAATATAGCTTAATCAAAGTAGTTAATAGATACAGCACTTTACAGGTAAATGAAGTACAAGACTACATACAAAAGCTCTTGTGGGATGGGCATCCCTGCCCGTCTGGATGTACTTCGCTGTGCATTTGTTCAATCCATAAAAACATGACCTCACCCCCGCTTTTTGCTACACAAAAATCTTTCCCTCTCCTTGAATAAGGCTCACGTGTACACACAAGTAATAAAATTTAGCCAAGCCCTCATCGAAACGCCCCCTAACCCCCAAAATTGGGGGAACAAGAGTTCTCAAAGTCCCCCAGGTACCCCCAGGATTGGGGGTCACGGGGGCAGGGGATTTAGGGGGCATTCATAGGTTTAAACGCAGACAGGCAGGACTTGTGTATACACCTTAGCCTGATTAAAGAAAGGGATGTCCGCACCCACAGGGTGAGGTTTCCAGAGAATCTGAGAAATTCGATAAAATCAATTAATTATGCAAACTTCAGATAATACCCTTAACCAAACAGCTAATATCAAAAACCTCAAAGGTTTCGATCCTAACCATCCACCAGATCCCAAATTAATTGATAGTTGCGTTCACTGTGGATTTTGTCTTTCCACCTGTCCTAGTTATAGAGTCATTGGCAAAGAAATGGATTCACCCAGGGGAAGAATCTATTTAATGGATGCTATCAACGAAGGGGAAATAGCTTTAAATTCAGCCACAGTCCAGCATTTTGATAGTTGTTTGGGTTGTCTGGCTTGTGTCACCACCTGTCCTTCTGGGGTAGAGTACGACAAATTAATTGCTGCCACCCGTCATCAAGTGACTCGCAACTATCCCCGCAGTTTGGGAGATACAATCATCCGCAAACTAATATTTTCCCTCTTCCCCTATCCTGAGAGATTAAGAATTCTGCTCTTTCCTTTATTAGTTTATCAAAAATTAGGTTTTGCTAAATTCCTCCGTGCCACAGGATTACTCAAAAATATATCTCCCCGGTTGGCGGCGATGGAATCAATTTTGCCAGAAATTACCCTCCAATCCTGGCAAAATAATTTACCTGACGTGATTCCCGCCCAAGGAAAGAAACGCTATCGGGTGGGAGTAATTTTAGGCTGCGTACAAAGGCTGTTTTTCTCCCCTGTAAATGAAGCAACAGTTAGGGTTTTAACAGCTAATGGTTGTGAGGTGGTAATTCCCCAATCCCAAGGTTGTTGTGCGGCGCTTCCAGAACACCAGGGACAAACCGAACAAGCGCAAGTCTTAGCTCGACAGATGATTGATAGTTTTGCAGGGACTGGTGTTGATTATGTAATTATCAATGCTGCTGGTTGTGGTCATACTTTGAAAGAATATGGTCATATTTTAGCAGATGACCCAGAATACCGAGAGAAAGCCCAAGAATTTGCCGCAAAAGTTAGAGATGCACAGGAGTTTTTAGTGGATGTTGGTTTAACTGCAAAGTTATCACCCTTGGGGGATAAACCATTAAGTTTGGTTTATCAAGATGCTTGTCATTTATTGCATGGACAAAAAATTAGTGTCCAACCCCGTCAGTTATTAAAACAAATTCCTGGGGTGAGTTTAAAAGAACCGTTGGATGCAGCAATTTGTTGTGGTAGTGCGGGTATTTATAATATGTTGCAACCGGAAGTTGCTGAAGAGTTGGGTAAACAAAAGGTACGGAATTTATTAAATACTGGTGCAGATTTGATTGCATCTCCTAATCCTGGCTGTAGTTTGCAAATTGGCAAACATTTACAAGGGAAGAAAATAGAGATTATGCATCCGATGGAGTTGTTGGATTATGCAATTAGGGGTGAGAAATTGCCAGATGTTTGAGAGGGCATTTATATCCCCGACTTCTATTCGGAAGGAATTGCTACAAGTGTGCGGATATTGATATTAGAAGTCGGGGATCTGTTAGCTAGCCATCAAAACTAATGCAATGAAATACTAATGCTTTGTTCCAAAGTGAGTAAGTATTGATAATACCATTTTGAAAAAAGAATGGGTTAAAGATGGGTAGGGAACATCGGTCAATCTTCCAATATACTAAGATTATCTTACTGGGTTTCTCCTATGCTCCGGTGCTCCCCTGCCCCCTGCCTCTTCTCGACTGGTGCCGTGCCCTGACGAAGAATTTCTGTGTCGCAAACATTATTTGAATTGTTATAACAAATTACGTTCTCACGCCGGATGAGAATGCAGATATACAAAATCATCAAATGAATAAGAATTATTAAGTAGCTCTTTATGTAGCACTACGTTTTCGGGTTAGGACATTTTTCTGTCCCCTGTCAACCGTCACCGAAGAGGCAGGGGGGAACACCGGAGGTGTGGGGAGTGTGGGAGGTGTGGGAGGTGTGGGAAGTGTGGGAAGTGTGGGAAGTGTGGAAGGAGTGATGGAGTGATGGAGTGATGGAGTTTGAACTGTCAACCGTCAACTGTCAAC
>JAAUYD010148133.1_pt1 | contig 12096 bp, 11 predicted proteins | sample 7278101 | NCBI WGS metagenome assembly JAAUYD01 (sample SAMN14350128, study PRJNA611818) | marine sediment metagenome | isolation source: surface marine sediment (0.6m) | place: French Polynesia: Moorea | collected 2018-08 | reverse complement strand
CCTTCGGGGTAAGACAGTGCTTTTGGGATAGTACCGACCAATAACATTAGCGAGGCTAACTTTACCCCAGCAATGGGAGTTTTTGAGGGATACAACAATTTCCCTCTCCCCTTTTGGGGACTGCGGTTAAAACCGCTACTCGTTTTCCTCTTCGGTCTAAAGACGCGAAGTTTCCAACGCGCGGAGATTTTTTCATGAATATTATATATCAATATCTCTTTGAAAAGACGCTCGATCGTCAACAGAAAAAAGGACGATTTAACCGACTATTATTTAAAATAATGAACGAGTTTCGTAGTTTAATAGTCAGGTTTAACGACCCTTTGGTCAAGTTTCCTATTGGAGACTTTGAATTATTACTTCCTCTTTCCCATCAATTACCATTTTATTTAAACAATTATCCCAATTACTCTTATAATCTTGGCAGAATAGCTCGACAAGTTAAAGAAAAATATAGCGATTTAAAAGTTATTGATATCGGAGCAAATATAGGTGATTCAGTGGCTATAATGAGGCAATTTGCTTCATTCCCCATTTTATGTATTGAAGGAGATGATAATTATTTTTCCATTCTCGAAAAAAATGCCGATCGAGTTTTAGATGTTTCTGTTGAAAAAGCTCATGTGGGCGATAGTAGTCAAATTACTATGAGTGAATCACAGAGAAATGGAGGAACTGCTCGCCTAGTTCACTCACCAAATCTTCAAGGTGTTTCTATTAAAACTTTACCAGAAATTTTAGCAAAACACTCAGACTTTTCTTCAGCTAAAATGATTAAGATAGATACAGATGGTTACGATTTTGCTATCCTCAAAGGAGCTATTAATTACCTAGCAGATGTAAAACCTATAATTTTCTTTGAATACGCTCCTTACTTATCCAAACAAAATGATGACGGTATCTCTATCTTAAGTCAGCTTAGAGAAATTGGCTATAAAACATTGTTAGTATACGATAATTTGGGGAATTATATGTTTTCCTCAGATTTAGATAACTCAGTTTTTATTGAAGAGATTAATAATTATTTTTTAGGAGGAAATGGGAAGCGTTACTGCGATATGTGTGTTTTTCCCATCGAAGATAATGATTTGTTTCAAATAATAAGAGACTCAGAAATACCATCAATTTCAACGAGGGAGGAAGTAATTAAAAAACTTCCCCCTAACTTCCCTACACTAAATCGTACATCAAACCATGCGACAGCGACTAATCTTACTCTTGGATAGAAAGTGCGTGAAAATTGATGCTCTTTCAATAGAAGCGGGAGAAAAATTAAGCCAGTTAAAACTATCAACCATAAATCGAGCTTTCACTAGCAATGTTAATCCTTGCGATCTTAATGCTTTGCTCGTTTAATTGGAGAGTTTCATTGAACATATCTCAAGGTGTTAAAACAAAAATCGCCTCGTACTATAAGCGACTAATGGGTCAAGGGAACGTTGCCGTTCTAATGCGCGGTGCAGGTAGTAGTTTCACAGTTAAAATTTTGGGCATAGGGCTTGGTTTTGGCGTACAAGCAGTGGCTGCTCGTTTGCTTGGTGTAGAAAGCTACGGTAACTACGCCTACGTACTGGCTTGGACGAACATCCTAGCGTTACTGGGTAAAATTGGTTTTGATACGGTATCTGTTCGTTTTGTTGCTACTTATTATAGTCAGCAGGAGTGGGGTCTTCTTCGGGGTTTTTTACGTTACAGCAGTGCGATTATACTTATTAGTTCAACAAGTGTTGCTGTTTGCTTAGGGTTTGGTGCTTGGCTACTTAGAGAAAACCTAAGTAGGGAACTGCTACATACCTTCTGGGTTGCTAGTGTCATGTTGCCTGTGATAAGTACTTTAAAAATCCAAGAAAGCAGACTGCAAGCTTTACGAAGAATCTTTCAGGCACAATTTCCTCAAGCGGTTTTGCGACCTTTAATTATCCTGATCGGACTAATAACACTGACTCTTTGGGCAGAAAATGTCAACTCAAGTTCTTTTATGAGTCTCAATCTGGTGGCAACTGCGATCGCTCTGGGCACTATCTCTTTTGTTTGGAAGAAGACAATTCCAGGGGAAATTAAACTGGTAAAAGCTAGCTATAAATCTAAGGAGTGGCTGAGAATAGGACAAGCAATGATCCTGATTGCTGGTTTTCAAGTAGTGTTGTCTCAGAGTGATGTTGCTATGATTGGTACCTTTGTCGGGACTAAAGAAACTGCTCTGTATGCGGTAGCAGCAAGAATTGCTGGTTTGTTAATTTTTATTTTAATCGGAGTTAACTCAGTTCTTGGACCTCTAGTAGCCTCTCTTTATGCTCAAAAATCCCATGTTGAGCTTCAACGAATTGTCAACTTAGGTGTTAATTTTGTATTTTTTTCAACTTTACTAATTGCTATAGTACTGACTTTATGGGGTAAGATAATCCTAAATTTATTTGGTGAAGAATTTTCTTCTAGTTATCCAATTCTTGTAATCCTATTATTAGGTCAGTTAGTAAATGCGATGGCAGGGCCTGTAGGCTTACTACTCGCCATGACAGGACATCATGAAGATGCGAGCAGAATCCTTGGTATAAGCGCTATTGTCAACCTAATACTCAATGCATTGTTGATACCTAATTGCGGAGCTTTAGGAGCAGCAGTGGCAACGGCAATTTCAACTGCATTATGGAATGTTATTATGAGTGTTCTAGTTTGGCAGCGAATTAAGATTATATCTGTAGCAGTACCCAAATTTATAATCTCTTCAAGAATTTAAATTGTTCAACAGTGTACAGTGTAGGGTGAAAAGAATTAATTCATGATTTCAATTCATCAAAAAGTATTCAATCGTTTAAAAAGAATAGCGACAGAATCAAAGTACCAAAGAACTCTTCCAGTAAATTACAGGATGGAAGATATTTTTCTCGTTTCATTCCCTAAATCTGGAAATACTTGGTTAAGATTTTTAATAGCTAATGCTATTAAGGTTCATTACAATATTCAAAGGCAAGTCAATTTTTTTACAATACAAGATATAATACCTGATGTTAACTTCTCGCAAAATATAACGAGTCCAGGTATATTTGGCAGGTCTGATTTGCCCAGAATTATCAAAAGCCATTCTGCTTATAATCCTTATTATAATCGGGTAATTCTGATCGTTAGAGATCCTAGAGATGTATTGATTTCTTTCTATTATTATACTAAAGAACGCAATCTGATACCTGATAGTTGGACGATATCAGAATTTATTAGAGAGCGAAAATATGGAGCTCAAGCTTGGCTAGAGCATACGCGATCGTGGTATTTAACCTTCAAAAACGGTCAAACTATAAAAATTTTTAAATACGAAGATTTTTTGCAAGAACCTGAAGCTACATTGTCTAGTTTAATGAATTTATTAGGTATTATAATGACCAGGAAATCTCTAGAAGAAGCGATTGAACTGTCTTCAATAGAAAATATGAAACAGTCAGAGATTGAACATTTATCTACCTATATAATTCAACATCAGAAAACCCCATTTGTTCGTCAAGGAAAGGCAATAAAAGGTAAAATTCTTTCAAAGACAGATAGAAAGTTTATCGAAAACGAAACAAGAGCTATAGCTCAAAAAATCGGATATCAATACTAAAGTAGTTATGCAGATTATGAGTGAAACATTAAAGAGCGCAGAGCAAATAGCTAGCGATAGCCTAACAACATCTCTACTTAACCTAGTTAATCAAATTAATTGGTTAAAAGAGCAAATAAAGATTAATTTATACCTCAGAAATGGTCGCAAGCCTTGGTCGAGAGGATATAGTATCTTTAAAAAAAATTTTATTACCCAATCGCTCGACGATCCTGCTCTAGTTAAGCTTTTTGAAGAGAACTTAAAACTACCCGATCGGTATGGAGAATTTTTAGACGATCGAGTAGTTGAATTTCCTTGGTTGATTTCGCGACTAAACAAAGAAAATGGGACAATACTTGATGCTGGGTCGGCTTTAAACTTTGATTGGATTCTGCAACATGCAAAAATAAGCGATAAAGACATTACAATTGTAACTTTGGAACCTGAGCGCAATTGTTACTGGCAAAATAGAGTATCTTATCTGTTTGGGGATCTTCGCAATCTGCCAATTAAAGATAACTGGTTTGATGAGATAGTATCCATCTCAACCATCGAGCATATTGGTATGAATAACTCAATTTATTCATCCGATTCAAAGTATGTAGAGCAAAACAATCTAGATTATTTGAAGGTTATATCAGAACTTAAAAGAGTTACCAAGCCTGGGGGAAAAGTTTATATTACCGTCCCCTACGGTAAATATACTGACTTTGGTTGGTATCAACAGTTTAATGGGGAAATGATTGACGCAATAATTGAAACTTTTGAACCAGCAAAGTTAACTGAAACTTACTACTGTTATGAGTTTGGTGGATGGTCAATTGGTGACAAGCAATATTGTCAGAAATTTGAGGGATTCAATATTCGTGACACAAAATACTTCAATCCTCATAGTAATAAGGATTACGATCTCGATCGAGCGGCTGCCAGCCGTGCGGTCGCTGCTTTAGAATTATGGAAGTAATTGAATATGACTCCTAAATTTACTCGCAAGTAACTTGTGAGTCTAGAAATTTCAGATAAATGAAATAATAGGGAGAAAAAATTAGATGAATCGGTGTCCCATATGTGAAATGGAAAGGCAGCAATGTTTTAGGGCAAAAATCTTAAATGAGTATGAAATAACTTATCTATTTTGTCAAAGTTGTGGTTTTCTTCAAACAGAAGAACCATACTGGTTAGATAAGGCATATAGTAGTGCAATAGCTGACTCAGATACAGGATTAGCTAGCAGAAACATACATATATCTAAACAGCTTGCTAGCCTTCTATACTTTTTGTTCGACAAAGATGGAAAATATCTAGATATAGCAGGTGGTTATGGTCTTTTGACAAGGCTGATGAGGGATATTGGATTTGACTTTTACTGGTCAGATTTATATTGTGAAAATATTTTTGCGCGCGGCTTTGAGTTGACAAGTGCCAGTCAATCATTTTCTGCTATAACCGCATTTGAAGCATTAGAGCATATTTACGATCCTCTTTCTTTTATTAAAAAGTCATTAAAACAAGCAAAAACATCAACGATCGTGTTCTCAACCCAGCTATTTAATGGTAGTCCACCAAAACCTGGGTGGTGGTATTATACTCCTGAAACGGGTCAGCACATTTCCTTTTTTCAGCGCAGTACACTTGATTTTTTGGCTAATCAGTTATCTTTAAATATTTATTCCTATTCAAATTTACACATCTTAACAGACAAGAAGATTAACTCCGCACTCTTTAGAATTTTAATCGGCCGGCTCTCTAGCTTACTGTACCCATATGTGAAAAAGCGTATGAACTCTAAAACTTTTCTAGATCGGGAAAAAATTAGTCTGATTATATCAGAAGGCGTGAAAAATGAAAATTGTGTATGACTATCAGATATTTAATTCTCAAAAATATGGTGGTGTCTCTAGATACATATACGAAATTGCTACCCGTATTGCACGATTTAATGGTTTTAAAGTAAACATACTAGCTGGTTTATACGTTAATAAGTATTTGAAAAACTCCAGTCAAGATCTAGTATTTGGCTGGCCGAGACCTTTACTTCCAAAAACAACAAAAATTATAGCTCGATTAAATGCCCAAGTATCCAAGATTTTGCTAAGACGAGACCCTCCTGATATTATCCACGAAACTTATTATTTGCCTAGGGGCATAGCTCCTAAATCTTGCAAAACTATAATAACAGTTCATGACATGATTCATGAAAAGTTTAGTAACTTGTTTAAAGAAAAACAGAGAAGGTTTTCTTTAATTAAGGCAGAGGCTATTAGACGTGCCGATCGGGTTATATGCGTATCTAATCAAACTAAAAAAGATTTGATAGAAATTTTAGATATAAATCCTCAAAAAATAAGTGTAATCTATCATGGCTCCTCTCTTCAAATAAGTGATTCACTCGATCGCGATACAAGCAGTATAGAATATCCGTACATTCTTTATGTGGGAAAAAGGCAAGGATATAAAAACTTCGATCGATTACTCCAGGGGTATGCTAAATGCGACAGTCTCAACAATAACTTTAAGCTAGTATGCACGGGACAAACCAGATTTTCTTCTAGCGAACTAAATAGGATTTACGATCTGGGATTGAACGAGGATAAAGTTAAATATGTTTCAGGAGACGATCGAACCTTAGCAAAACTCTACAAGCAGGCATCCGTATTTGTCTATCCTTCTCTTTACGAAGGGTTTGGTATACCTCTTTTAGAAGCTATGTCTCTTGGTTGTCCTATAGTATGTAGCAATACTAGTTCAATTCCAGAGGTAGTTGACAATGCGGCTGAATTTTTCGATCCCTATGAAGTAGACAGTATTGTCAATGCTCTCGAAAAAGTTTTGTTCTCATCTGAGAGAGTTAAGAGTCTCGTTACACTTGGAGGGGAAAGAATAAAGCATTTCTCGTGGGAAGCGAGTGCAAAACAGACTAGCTTAGTTTATTCATCATTATTATTATAGTATCGCTCAGTTGAAGAGTTCAATATCTTAGATATAAGTATTGTTGTCAAAAAAAAAATTTGGAATCGCTAGGATTTTTGAAAATTATGTCAGAGTTACTAACGTACTTTAATTTAATAGCAATACCTCTATATTGTTGGCGCAGATTTAGAAAAAACTCATACTTAATTCTGCTCAACCCTTGTTTTTATTTATTAATATTATCATACATTTATTTGACTTTATCAAGTGCTTTATTTGGTCGGCTTATTATTTCGCTTAAAGGAGTTTATCTTTATAACTTTTTTAATCAATTTCCAGAAGAATCAATAGAGGTAGCAAGCTTATTATCTAATTGGTTTACTCTAGTATTTTTCTTATTTTATATCTTTTCTGTCGATGGAAAAATTTTGCCAACTCGATTTACCCCAAAAGCCATAACATATAAGATTGCTTTATACTTTACAGGCATAATTTCCCTAATTTTATTGACCTTAATTATAGTTTACACTCCTTCTCTAATAACTATGTCTAGCAGATTAGAATCATTGCCTTATTTTAAATCAGAAATATTGGATAAATACAAACTAACTATTTTAATAACTGTTCTTCAGGCATGTATTGCAGTGATAGTGTGGCGAACTAAAAATTTTAGATGCTATATACTATTATTACTTCCTGTAGTTTTAGAAATGTTTTCACAAGGGAGAACGATTACTTTTGAGTGCATTGTTTTTGCTTATATTAATTATGTATTTATTACTAGAAAAACTAGAATATTTATTATTTCTTTAATCTTGTTTGTGATAGTTTGTTCTGTATTTTTACGCTTCAATAGCTTCGAGTTTAATTTGGAAAGAAATATATTAACTATCCTGACAGATGGCATATTTCCTCATATTACTACCATAATAATACATAAAGATTTAATGAATAGTGGAAACTTAGGCGAGCACATGTTAATTTCTAGCTTAAGAATTCTGCCTTCGCTAGTATCAAAGCTACTATTTGGATACGAAGACTATCGAGATCTAGCACTAGCTAATATAGTATTAAAATCTTATGAAAATCAGGTCGGATTTAGTCTGGCTAGTAATATTGTTGGAGAAGCATTATACTACGGAGGGATAGGTTTTGCGCTCTTGAGTCCTATGATTATAGGAAGTATTTTCTACAGCATGAATCGAGTAAAAATATATAGAACATTCCCAGGTTTTATTTTCTTTTGCTTCATGATGTCAGATATTCGGAGAATTATAAGAAGCAGTTTTTATGATAATTTTTTAACCTTGGTATACTTAATGTTTAGCTACTTAATATGGATTACGATTTTAGAGTGGGGTAGAGTTATATTTACTAAAGTTAAAAAAAATAATTTTATCCTATCGAGGTATCTATAAATGAAAAATGAAATCAGTATCTAGGAGAATTTTGTCGTAAAGTAGTTTTCAAAAATTTTAGTTTTGAGCGATTTTCCAGAACTATTAAAAATATCCTTGGTTCCGAACTTATTTTCTTTGCCGTCATGAAACTTAGTGCTTCTCTAGTCCTTTATAAAAATGATCCTGACATTCCCTTAAGTCTCTTAACTTGTGACGAATGGATATCTAAAGTACTATATTTTAAGCCGTTATCAACCGCGATTATGGATTGTAAGTACTGGGCGAGCTGGAAGTATTTTAAATCCTGGCTTTCTTGTCTCGTGGATAGGTATGGTGTACTGACCGATCCTGTTTCAATTTTATTGTCTAAAATGAGAGGGGCACAAATGTGCTATTCTCTGATAGAAAAGCGCTTGCTTTGCCATTTGAATTAGTTTCGCACTCTAGGATATGGAAATTATCCACTTAGATGATATGGAAATTATCCACTTAGATCCCATATTTTCCACTACCCGTCTACTGGCACGGGAGCAGCTATATCTAGACAATAACTTATGCCCAAAAGGGGATAACTTACTGTTCTTACCTCCAAAACTCGATCGACAAGGCGAAGGTGGGTTGAGAAAACAAGGATATTTCAAACTCTCTTACAGTGAAGTTAATGCCATCGCTAAAGGGGAAAATCTTGGGAAAATAAACTTAAGCAGCAATACTTTACCTCTTCCCTTGGTAACAATAATTACTGTAGTATTCAACGCCGAGGAATATCTGGAGCAAACTATTGAGAGTGTTATTAATCAGACCTATGATAATATTGAATATGTTATCATTGACGGCGGCTCTAAAGATGGTACTCTTGATATAATTCGTGAGTATGAAGAGGCTATTGATTATTGGGTGAGCGAACCAGATGAAGGCATTGCCGATGCCATGAATAAGGGCATAAATTTATCTTCAGGCATTCTCATCAACCACCTTCATGCAGGAGATAGATTGGCTTCAAAAGATATAGTTTCATACGTTGTTTCAACTTATAATAACGAGCAATGGAGGTGGTGTTTTGGCAATCAAGCATTAAGGGATTCTTCAGGCAATATCCTCGGTACTTTATGCCCGCCCAGATTTAGCTCAAAACTACTGAATATAGTAAACACAATCCCACATCAAACCGTTTTTTCGGAGAAATCATTAATGCGAGAAGTCGGTTGTTTTGATAATCGTTACAAGTGTGCTATGGATTACCACCTCTGGCTCAGATTCGCTAAAGTAGCACAACCAAAACAACTAAATAAAACAATTGCTGAATTTTTATTAGGAGGGCGTTCTTCTAACACAAAATTAGCTTTGACAGAGGAATTTAAAGCAAGGACTGAGCTTCTAAATTTTTCAATCATAGCTAAGCTGTTTTCTCTAGTTGTTGTCTTGATTAGATATATTAAAAGAAAGCTGAATCTAACAACATTTGTAAAAAGCAACTGAAAATCAAAATTAATTAACAGTTTTCAAAATAGAAGCAACATTTGACTTAATTTATAGCAATAACATCCTAGTCATGGTAATTGGAATTTGTAACTTGTGTGGGTTTCCTGTTATTAAAATAAATAATGGATATTTTGGTACACGTTGCATTAAGTGTAGATCGACAAAAATCCATAGAGGGGTTGGTTTGGTAATTGACCATCTAGATTTTCCTTATAATGCATTTGTTTACGAATTATCTTCGCGGGGGGCATTGTTTGAATTTTTAAAAATAAAATTTAATAATTTGTATTACTCTGAATACTTTGATGATGTACCTCCAGGTTTAATGAAAAATTCCGTTGTTTGTCAAGATGTTCAACATTTTATTCTCAATAATGAATCTTTTAATTTAGTTACTTCCACTGAAGTTTTTGAACATGTCCCAGATGATAGAAAAGGTTTCGATGAAGTTTACAGAATTTTAAAACCAAATGGATATTTTATTTTTACCGTACCTTTATCAGATAGTTTAACAACAGTTGAAAGATGTTTCCTCAAACCTGATGGAAGCATCTTTCATAAACTTGAGCCTGAGTACCACGGAGATAGAATTCGAGGACAGGGAAGAGTCCTCGCATTTAGAAATTATGGCTTGGACATAGTCGAAAGACTAAGTGATTGCGGCTTTTTACCTGAAATTCGCTCGATTAACTTTAAGCATAATTTAATAGACAATCAGAAGGTGATTATCGCAAAAAAATTATAAAATTAATTAGTGTTTCTTTTTTTTAGGAGCAAAAATGCTATCTTAAAACTCCTAAGTATAGCCGATAATAATTAAGGCACATTGATTCTAGATCGAATTCTTTTTGTACCTTTAATTTTGCTTTTTTCTTCTTAGCTCTAATTTCATCTGTTTTAAGTAATTTTTCGTTTAAGTCGTGAATATTATCAAGTTGAAAAAAGGTCACTTCATCTTCTGCAAAAATTTCGCGAAATGTAGGTATGTCAGAACATATAATTGGAATTTCTAAGCTAGCAGCTTCAATTAATGCAAGACCAAATCCTTCTGAGCGAGATGGAAAAATGAAGACATCGCTATTAATAGCAATTTTCCAGGGATTTTCTTTATAGCCAGTAAAAATACATCTGCTAGCAACTCCTAATCTTTCTGCAATTCTTTGCAAACGTGAGATATCTTTCCCACTACCACCTATAGCTGTTAAATGGAATCTTTCATTTAATGTCAATAATTTGATAATTTGCTCCACTCCTTTTCTTCTATTTAGAATTGAGACTGTTGATATCCAGATCTCATTTGATTTTCTCGAAGTATCTGTGAGGCAAGTACTATCATTAATATTAGGTTGTATAATCCCATTATAAATTACTCGTGTATTGGTGAAACCTTTATTTTTATAATATCTTTCCATGGTTTTACTTATGCAAACAGATACATCAAATTTTTGGCAAGCAAAATCCCATAATTTTCCAAAAATAAAAGAAAATATAATACCTTTGTAATATCTTAATTCTTCTAGATGATAGCCATGAATTGTTGTAAGTTTGATGGCATGTATTTTAGATTTATTGAGTAAAACATATACGTCAGGTTGGATTCCATGAGAATGGACTATATCGTAATTATTTAAATCATGACAAAAATTAGTGAAGCTAATTTTTTCTACGGGAACTTCAAATTCAAGAGATTTTTCCCCTGGTTTTGTTTCACCAAAATAAAATATTTTAATGTCATTAGAGGGAGAAAATCTCTTAGATAACCAAAAAGGTATTCTGATTATACCACTATCTTTTAATTTCGGTAATATATATGCTATTTTCATGCAGAATATTTACTCCTCTTTGTTTGTCTTTAATAAATATAACTCTACCCTACTCTAAAAATGTAATCCATATTAACTAGCTAAACATTAAGTAAACCAGGCATGGCTCAAACCAGGGTTACAAAATAACTCTTTTTTTTGAACTTTAGTTTTCAGTAAGTCATCAAACCTTTTACACCATCGGGCTGATTTTTACTTGACGCTTTGTTTAAGTACCAATATAAATAGTTTTAAATATGAGTAAAAAATTATTACTATAGGGGGCTGATATTTATGAAATCACCTAAAATTAGACTGGTCTTAAGTTGCTGAACACAGCTAACTTTTGAGCCATCAGGGAGAGAAACACAGCCCCTTGGTGTAGGTCTCGATCCTGGAAAGAAATACTCAGGGATAGGAGTTCAAAGCAGCAAAGTTACTCTATTTACTGCTCATCTGATTCTCCCTTTTGAGCAGGTCAAAAAACGCATGGAGGAAAGAGGGCTGATGCGACTTAACAGAAGAGGCAGACGTATTAACCGTAAACTAGCTTTGATAATTTTAAACTTCCTTTAGAAACCTTGAGTTTTAAGCGATTTTACCGAACTATTAAAAATATTCTTCGTTCCTAATTAATTTTCTTTGCATTCTCATGAAACTTAGTGCTTCTCTAGTACTCTATAAAAATGCTCCTGACATTGTTCGTAATGCCGTTATATCTCTACTGAATACTCCCATAACAATACACTTTTCAGTAGTTGACAATTCACCAACATCTGAACTATCCCAAGTATTTAGTGAGTTCCAAGATTTCGATATTGAATACTTTCACAATAAAGGAAACAATGTTGGTTTCGGCAAAGCACACAACTTGGCTATTAGGACTGTTAAAAAGTGCAAATATCATTTAGTAATGAACCCAGAT
>JAAUYD010108017.1_pt1 | contig 12102 bp, 7 predicted proteins | sample 7278101 | NCBI WGS metagenome assembly JAAUYD01 (sample SAMN14350128, study PRJNA611818) | marine sediment metagenome | isolation source: surface marine sediment (0.6m) | place: French Polynesia: Moorea | collected 2018-08 | reverse complement strand
ATGGGCGATGGCGTGATCGTCATCGACAATGATGAGAACATCATCGATTTGAATCAAAAGGCCAGAGTGCTCACCGGTGTTAAAGCGCATAACATCATCGGCGCACATGCAGAAGAGATCATTCCCTGGTGGAGCGATTGGAAACGATTGGCACCTGCGAATCACCAGGCGCCACTGCCGATTCTCGAACTCGAGGTGGACGGAGACAGCCGCCTGATCCAACTCAACCACTCTTCCTTGTGCAACAAAGATAAATTCCTGGGGTATATGCTGTCCCTTCAGGATGTGACGGCCGCCAAACTGGCTGAAAGGGCTGTTAGTGAAAGCGAGGAACGCTTTAAGTCCCTCAGCGAAAATGCCCCGGTCATCATCTTCACCCTGGATGGAAACGGTGCGCTAAGCTATGTCAATCCGGCCTGGGAATCCCTGATGGGCTATACCCGGAAAGAGACCAGGGGACGGAAACTGTCCAATTTTATCCCTGCAGATAAGATTTCTAATATTAACAGAATTTTTGAAAAGTTGATTGAGGGACAGCTTCCAACAGCTGATATTCATTTGAACCTCATTCGCAAGGACGGCTCACCGCATATCTTTGACACCAGTGTTTCAGCCAATTCAGATTCAGAGGGCAGAGTGACCGGCATCCTCGGCCTGGCCAAAGATGTCACTGAAGAGAAGCGGTTGCAGCAACAATTGTTTCAATCCCAGAAAATGGAAGCCATCGGCACCCTGGCCGGTGGCATCGCCCATGACTTTAACAATTTGCTGATGGGCATGCAGGCCAATCTATCACTGATTCGACTCGAAACCGCCGGCTCTGCGTCCATAGAAGAGAAGCTCCAACGTGTGGAAGATCAAATCCAAAACGGTGCCTCGCTCACGCGACAGCTCCTTGGTTATGCCCGCAAGGGAAAATATGCGGTCACCGTTTTCGATCTCAACGTCCTGATAGAAGACACCTTGAATGTGGTCAAGCGCACCAAGAAAAACATCATCGTCATGACCTCCCTGTCGGAAACGCCGGCCCTCATTCGCGCCGACCAGGGGCAGATGGAATTGGTGCTGCTCAACCTGTTCCTTAATGCGGCGGACGCCATGCCCAATGGCGGTGAGCTGACCGTTACATCGAAATGCAGGTGCAATGGCACAGGACTTCCCGCAAACACGGAATTTTTCGTGGAGGTGGTGGTCAGCGATACAGGTATCGGCATGGACCAGACCACCATGAACCGCATCTTCGAACCCTTTTTTACCACAAAAGAGATGGGACAGGGCACAGGGCTAGGATTGGCGTCAGTGTATGGGGTCATAGAAAATCATGCCGGCCGAATCAACGTCCAATCGGTTCCGGACGAAGGGACCACCTTCACCGTGCATCTGCCGGCAGCCGAGGCCATCGAATGCCAGTTTCCGCTCAGATCCGGCGCCGCCGATCTCACATTTGACGGCGCCAGAGTGTTACTGGTGGACGATGAAGACCTGATCCTCAAATACAGCCACGAGATGGCCGCGAGTCTCGGATTGGATGTCATTTCGACCCAGGATGCTGATGAGGCTTTGCGCTTGTATGAGGCGCAATGGCGGGAAATCGATATTTTGATGCTGGATATGGTGATGCCCAAGATGGACGGCATCGCCCTGTTTGAAGCCATGCAGGCAATCAATCCCCGGGCGCAAGCCATCGTCACCACAGGATATGCCATGGACAGCCGCATATCCGCCTTGATCTCAAGCGGCCGGCACGCCTGCCTTAAAAAGCCCTATACCCGTGAAGACCTGGCCAACACCATCGGGGGGCTGCTCAGCCAGCGATATGAACTATCCGAGGCGGCAGGTTCACACAACCGGTAACATCAACCGAAGCAAATCCGGAGCAGCTCACGCCATAGGACCTCTATTTGACAAATTCAACACGCACCGATACAAAAGGATCTCGCCCTCAAACGGTGTCGTCGCAAAGGTTTATACGACAGATCTTGATAGTACGATTGACCTAAACGCCAAGTGGACTCTGCTGAATCGTGTTCGCCATTGATCATCCATATACCTTAGCGTTAATCGCCTCGGTGATTATCTCCCTCAGCATGGCCGTCGCTGTCTTAATGCAGAAGCGAACGCTGGGTGTCTATGCCTTTGCATCATTAAAAGCGGCCATCGGGCTGTGGGCCTTGTCCTCCCTGTTCGAAGTGAGTGCCTATAATTTAACCCTCAAGACCCTGGCATACAGCGCCAAATTCTACTTTATCGTCCTGGTCCCCATCACGTGGTTCGTTTTCGGTCTCTACTATTCAAACCGGTTGAGAAAACTGACCCTGCCCCAGGTCGTCATGCTGGGCATTATACCGGCGATCACCATGCTGATGGTGGCCACCAACCGCTACCACAGCTTGATGTTCACCTCTTTGGAGGTGATAGACGCAGGGGCCAACCTTTTTATCGTGCGTCAATTCGGCCCCTGGTTCTGGATTCACGCCGGTTACTCCTACATTCTGCTGTTTCTTGGCTTTTTTTTCATGGCCAAGCACCTCATCGATGCACCCACGCACTACCGCTGGCAGGTCGCCACACTTCTCATCGGTGGCCTGACGCCCTGGGTCGCCAATATCGCCTTCACACTGGAGCTGACGCCTTATCGCTACCTGGACCTGACACCATTTGCCTTTACCATCAGCGGCGTGGCCTTTATGGTGGGCATCGTCCGTTTTCAATTATTGGATGTGGTGCCCATCGCCCAGGAAGTGGTGATCGAAAGCATTGATGACGCCATCATTGTCGTGGACAATGAACAGCGTGTCCTCAATTTTAATCCGGCGGCCCAACGTATCGCCTCCCCGCCCGGCTCAAAGCTGATCGGCGCGCATGTGAAAAAGGCATTCAAATGGTGGTCCCAGTTGGGCATCGGCGACAATCCGATTCCGGACGGGAATCTGCCCATCGTAGAGCTCTTTTTGGCGCATCGTTGTCGTCTGTTTCGGCCGAAGATCCTGCCGCTGAACTTGAATGGCCGCGAAAACGGTCATCTCATCACCTTGCATGATGTAACCGAAGCCATGTCGGCCAAAGAAGCCCTGCGAAGCTCGGAAGAGCGCTTCAGATCGCTCAGTGAAAATGCACCGGTGATCATCTTTGCGTTGGATCCCATTGGAACCATCACCTATCTGAATCCGGCCTTTGAAAAAATACTCGGCATCGACCGCCATGCACTGCTGGGCCGACCGTTCATTGAATGGATCAACAAGCGCGAGAGCAAGGCCTGTAACCATACCTTCGATCAATTGATCCGGGGTGACATCGCCTCTGCCGAACTGAACCTCACGTTCTATCACAAATCCGGCGCCAAACGTTTGTTCAACCTCAGCGTCGCTGTAAATCTTGATATGCAGTACCATGTCACCGGCATTATCGGCATGGCAAAGGATATCACCGAAGAACACGACCTGCAGTGCCAACTGGTTCAATCTCAGAAAATGGAAGCCATCGGCACGTTGGCAGGCGGCGTGGCCCACGACTTCAACAATTTGTTAATGGGCATGCAGGCCAATCTCTCATTGATGCATCTCAGTCCGTCTGCCGACCCCACACTGAAAGACAGGATCCAGCGCATCGAACATCAGATCCAAACCGGCGCCAATCTGACGCGACAACTGCTGGGCTATGCCCGCAAGGGCAAATATGTGATCACCACCGTCAATCTGAACAACCTGATCGACGAGGCCTTGGCCATCGTGGAGCGCACCAACAAAGCCGTCTCCATCGTGCGCCTGCTCTGCGAAGACCCGGTGCTGATAAGAGCTGACCAGGGGCAGATGGAACTGGTGCTGCTCAACCTGTTCGTCAATGCGGTAGATGCCATGCCAGAGGGCGGAACGCTGACGGTGGCAACACAGCACCTCGATCAGCAGGACAGCCTAAGAGGCAACCGCTGGGATGAGCCGTTTTGCGAAATTCGGGTGACCGACACGGGCATCGGAATGGATCCAGCGACCCAGAAGCGCATCTTTGAGCCGTTCTTCACCACAAAAGAGGTGGGGCAAGGCACAGGACTGGGTTTGGCGTCCGTCTACGGCGTGATCCAAAATCATGGCGGCAGTATCCATGTCGATTCCATCGAGGGCTCGGGGACCACGTTCACCATCAGCCTGCCCGAAACCAGTGAACCGGTTCACCCCAAAACGAGCCCAATGAAAAACGTGATGCTGAAAAATGGCGGCAAAATTCTATTGGTCGACGATGAGCCGCTCATTCTAAAGTATACGCGAGAGATGATTCAGAGTCTTGATTTCGATGTTCTTCCAGCCTGCAACGGCAAGGAGGCCATCGATATCTACCGGCAACATTGTGCAGATATCGACTTGGTCGTACTGGATATGATCATGCCGGGGATGGATGGCCTCGGCGTCTATAAAATCCTTCGAAAAATTAATCCCGATCTCCGGGTCATTGTCACCAGCGGCAACACCTCCCAGAGCCGGTTGGAAGAAATTCTCTCCAACGGCTGCAACCGTTGCCTCAAAAAGCCATATTCGCGCAATCAGCTGGCGGAAGAAATTCAGGAAATCCTGTCCATACCGGCGGACCAGTCTATGGCCCAATCTGCATCTTCTGCCTGAGCCTTGTATTCCGTATCCACAAAATGGGGTTCGAAAGATATGGTTGGATCGGCACTAAAGAAGAAGCATTAAATGGCGGCAATCAAAAACCCCTTGATCTATCTGCTGTCGATTGGCCTCATCTTGGGAGTGTCGGCCAATAAGGCGTTTGCCCGCCATGGCAACAAGTTCGCCGACGCCAAGAACGTGATCATCATGATCAGTGACGGCGCCGGCTACAATACCCACCTCTCCACCGAGTACTGGCATGGTAAGAAACAACCCTATGACAACCCGAAATTTATCAAGTACGCAGTTGCCACCTACAATCTGCGATACGGCAGCCCGGACGGCGCCGCCCCCATGGATGACAGCCAGGACATTGATCTGGTGTACGATCCGATCAAAGCATGGGACAACACCCCTCTTCCTGAGGGTACCGATGACGACGGCGACGGATACCCCGATTACTTCGCTGGCTACCAATGGCTTCAAGCCACGGATCCGGACTCGGCGGGAACCATGAGTGCCATGGTTACCGGTCGCAAAGTCTACCGCGGTGGCATCAATATGGATGGCTACGGCAACCCGCTGCGCACAGTGCCCGAAATAGCAAAAAGAATGAGCAAATCCTGCGGATCCATCAGCTCAGTTAGGTACAATCACGCAACGCCGGCTGCCGGCGGCGGCGCACACAACATCAGCCGCAACAACTACATCGACATCTCCTACGAGATGTTCGGCGCCGGTATCCTTGACGTCATGGGCGGACCCGGTCATCCCTGGTACAAAATCAACGGCTCCCAACGCGAAACGCCGGAATTAGGCTCCGACCGTTTTGATGCTCCGCTGTGGGACGTCATCAGCAATGGCAAAGGAACAGCCAGCCGCACCACCGTTGACGGTCGTGAATTTACCGTCAAGGGGGCCGAGTGGGTACTGGTGGACGACAGGGAGGCGATCAAAGCACTTGGCAGCGGCAAGACTTACCGCGGCAAAAAGCTGATCCTGCTGCCCAAGGTATGGGGCACCCTGCAGTATGAGCGTGACGTCACCAAGGATTGGGACGGTGACGGCAACATCGGCAACCGGCATCCGGCCACCAATGCCAACCTTGACTTGGGCGCCGCACCGGTCAACCCGGGCAATGATGGGGACGGGGATCCGATGATTCCCACCGTTCCCAGCCTGGTGGAGATGTCCATGGCGGCCATCAACCACCTTGATGACAACCCCAAAGGCTTCTACCTCCACATTGAAGGCGGTGCCTGCGACTGGGCCATGCATGGCAACTCGATGGCCCGCATGATCGAAGAGCACACCGATTTCAACAACACGGTCCGAGCGGTGATCGACTACCTCGACGCCAATACCAACGGCAACAATTGGGAGAACACCCTGCTGATCGTCACCTCAGACCACGATCACAACCTCTATGGTCCGGATTCGGATCTCATTGCGTTCCAGGATGTCACCCCGGCGCGTGACGGCGGCCTGCCAGGCCATATGTGGCATGACGACAACCACGGCAACCAGTTGGTACCGGCTTGGGTCCGCGGCCCCAACGCCGACAAGCTGGCCAAAATGATCGATGGCTTCGATGCGGTCCAGGGTTGGTATATCCACCAGGTCGATCTGGGAAAGGTCATGAAGAAGAGCCTCAGGGCAGGCTACGGCAAATACCACCGCAGCAACATTCGTTAGAGAGTGCTCAGGGGTTTGGGACCAGGGGCTGAAGCATACCTGCAGCCCTTATTTATTGCCCGGCTGGGGGAACTGGCTAACGCCTCATTTTAATGGCCAGTACGATCTGGTTCCGCAGCATGGCCAAATAGCGATGCTCCATGGGATTGATAAGTGATCCGGTGGATTCCATATCCGCGTACAAAGCGCCCACACAGACCTGTTTGTAAGTGACCGGCAGGAAGACGAACGATGGTGCATCAATACCCTTGCGGTACCATTCGGGAATCAATGGATAGAGCTCTGCCGCATGCGCATCCTCCACGATCAAATCTTTACCCGAAGCAATGGCCCGAGTGAACAAGTCTTCCGACGTCTCCAGTTTGAATTCGATCTGATCAACGATCTGTTGAATATCTTTTCCATATCCGAAACGGGCCTGCATTCTATCGGACCGACGGTCGTTGATAAAGAGAATCGCCCGATTGCAGTCCAGGGCACGGTACACCACCTCCAGGCTCATCAAGGCGATATCGTTGATATCGAATCGGCCCACCATGGAGTTGGAGAGCTCTTGAATCCCGGCCACGATGATCTCGGCAGCGCTTTGATTGGGGGCTTCTGCCGCTGTTTTCAGGTCCTCATCCCCCACCAGCAGGTAGGCAGGGGCAGTGGCGATTTCCGAGCAGGCGGCCGTCGCTTCTCCCGACTGCGCCGCTTCTTCGTTCGCCCCACAAAATTGAGCCAGGAAGAGACTCTCCTGCACATCGAATTGAAGCGCATCGGCGTAACGATAGAGTTTGTCCAGGCACTGGGCCATCATCGCTCTGATCTGCCGAAAAGAGAGGGAAATATAGTGTTGGTAACGGTTCAACTGTTTCTTGATGGCTGCTTTTTGTCGCGCCGGCTTCACAGTGGAGATGATGTTTGCCGTGCTGCTGGAAAATGCAGTGATGGCCCTCAAGGGATCAATCTGTCGAGTGAGATCGGCCAGGTCGTGCTTTGAAACGAGGGCCATGGCACTGTAGATGCTTTCCGGGAAATTCCACTCTTTGGCCATTGCCACTCCCAGGGTCCGGTAGGACATGCCGAGAATCCGCTTGGCCGCCTGAGCCTCATTTTCTCCTCCATGAATCACCTGGTGCTGAATCTTCCGATAATCATGATCCATGTGGTAGATGGTCAGCAGCTTCCCCAATCGGAGGAGCAATCCGCAGATAAACGCCTCTTCCGGGTCCACATTGTGAAACGTCTTGGCAATTTCCTTCGCCAGTAAGCCGCACCAAAAAGAGCGAATGATTTCGTCCTTCAGGTCTTTTGCCGCCGCCCGGCTTTTAAAATGGTCAAAAAGCACCAAGCTGATGGCCGCCATGCGCACATTATCATGCCCCAACAGCACCACGGCACGGGTGACGGTTGTGACTTTACCGGCCGCAAGGCCATAAAAGGCGGAGTTGACCAATTTCAACAACTTGTTGGTCAAAGCGTAATCCTTGAGGATCACATTGGCCAGTTCAGATGCAGACGCATGAACGGAAGTATCCTGGAGTTTCTGATTGATTTCAAGAACATACTTTGAAATGGCAGGGAACTCACGGGTTCTGCGGATCCGGCGCAGGGCCCGCTTCAAAGGATCGGCCGCTTTGGTGCGACCGCCACCTTTATTCCCGGTCTCAGGTGTCTGGTTTTCAGTTACCACACTTCGCGCTCCAAATTAAATGAAGGTCAATGCTTATGGTCATGGTTACAGCCATACCTATGATATCGACCCTGCATCGAAATTCTTAAAGGATATGAGGCTGGTGGAAGGAGGAGGCTGCGCCTCCGGTTCAAAGTTCAGGGTTCAGAGTTCAAGGTTGCCGGTGCCACTCGACCAATCGCATCTCTGTTATCCCGGCGAAAACCGGGATTCATGGCTTTGCACAAATAGACCCCTGGATCCCGGCTTTCGCCGGGATGACGCCGGGGGAGAAGGCCGGTTTGATCAGGGAAGAAGTGTCGGGATGATGTACACTGTGCGGGAGCATGGCAAAACAGGTTGTAATTGCACCACCACGTCGAAAAAGCCTGAGGGCACCATAGCCAAGGCGAAGAGGGCGCAGCCGTAGTCAGACTACTGCAAGCCCTCTACAACGCCGGATATGGTGCCCTCAGGCTTTTTCGATGACGGCCTTGGCAGGAATCAAGCCGGTGGCCGCAGCGGAGACGATGTTGCCGGCCACACCCGGACCGTCTCCGGCCACGAACATTCCGCCCACAGCCGTCTCCAGTTGATTATCGGTGTCGACCTGTGTGGCGAAAAATTTGATCTCTGGTGCATACAGCAGGGTCTCGTCATTGGAAACGCCTTTGACCACCCGGTTGAGCTTTTCCAGACCTTCGATAAGGTTGGTCAGAATCCGTTCGGGTAACGCCATGGCAATGTCGCCACACACGACGTTTGTCAGCGTCGGCGTAATGTATCCTTTTTGAATCCGGTGCCAGGTGGAGCGCCGGCCGCGTTTCAGGTCGCCAAAACGTTGCAGAATTGGCTTGCCACCGCCAATGAGGGTGGCCAACTGGCCAATGGACTCGCCGTAAGCCTGGTTGTCTGTGACCGGTTCGGTCAGCACAACCTTGGAGAGAAAGGCAAAGTTGGTATTCTCCGATTTCCGGTCCAGATAGGCGTGGCCGTTGACGCAGACGAAACGATTGTAGTTTTCCATGGCCACAAAACCGCCCTGGTTGGTGCAGAACGTCCGGGTCTGGTCGTCATACTTCGCGGTCTGGATGAAAAAGGTCGGGTCATAAATCACATCGCACAAATCCTGCATGATATCGTTGTGCACCTCCACCCGAACGCCCACTTCAATGCCACGCTGGCTCAATCCCAGATCGTACTTGGCCGCCACCTGTCCCATCCAATCAGCGCCGGCACGACCGGGTGCCAGAATGAGAAACCGCGTTCGGTAGCTTTTGCGATTGGTTGTCACACCGGCAACGCACCCCTTCTCGATGATGATATCGCGAACCTCTTCCGAGGTATGCATAACAGCTCCCCGGGATTTGATATGGTCCGCCATGGCCGAAATATAGCCAGGAAGGCGGTCGCTTCCCAGATGCTTCTGTTTGATGATCAGCAGATCGATGCCGTGTCGTTTGGCGGTCTTTCGGATGGTTCGCGCAGTGGCAAGATCGGTGGGATAGACCGGCCCGTCCATGCCGAACCGGTTGAAGATCGCTTCGGTTTCATCGATGAGTGTCTGTGCCTCGGCCACCGGCATGAACTGGGAGAGATCGGTCTTTCCCAGTTTATGGATATAATTCAGCTTTCCATCAGAGAAAAGCCCTGCACCGCCCACACCGCAGAGAATATTGCATGGTTTGCAGCGCTGGCACCGGATTGTATCTGTCATGGGACAATTGCGCCGCTGGGGTGCCTTGCCCTTGTCGATGACCAACACGCGCAAGTCGGAACGCTCGCAAAGGTAGTGGGCGGCAAACAACCCGGCCGGGCCAGCTCCTACAATGACGACATCATAGGTATCTGCGGATGATTTACGTTCAAGTGCCATAGGTTACCGCCTTCCGGTTCCTTTGGAGCGGTCTGAGCTCCACTGGGACAAGCCATACTTCAGTCCTGGGATCGGCAAATGTGATCCGGAGGATAAATTGCTTTAAGACGCGTCATCAACTACCATGCACCGTCTTGGCAAGTTCCGCCACCCTGGCCCCGAGCTTGCGCCCATTTTCGATAGCACCGCCGTCAGGCTGGCCGACACAGGCCACACCGTAATGCCCGGTGGCTGCGATGGGATCGCCGACGATGATCATCCCATAAATGAGCAACGCCTGAATGATGGACATCATGGTGGTTTCCTTGCCGCCGGTGGGATCGCCTGAAGTGGTAAAAGCGGCGCCGATCTTATTTTCCATCTGGCGGCGCACACTGACAAAATCATCAAACACCTTTTTCAATTCAGCCGCCATGGTACCGAAATAGACCGGTGATCCTGCAATCACCCCTGCGGAATGGACGAAATCGTCTCGCGAAACATCCCGTGTGTTCCGCAACACCGGCTTCAAGCCGCTGACCTGCCCCACCCCCTCGGCAATGGCCTCGGCGAGCCTCCGGGTATTCCCACCCTTGGAAAAATAGAGTACCAGTATCTGCATAACGTTCTCCTCATTGTCGATGATTTGGACGTTACCTTCCACGAAGGTTTTGGAACCGCTTCCAATGCCTCAGCACCACAATCCTTACCAACGCGGTAGTGGGACCGCTGGATTGGGTAGCGTAATAATTCTATGGACAATCAGGACAATGATCAAGATCCCATTCTTTTTCAGGACGTAAAAGATTGCCTTTGACTCAACCCCGATGCTGAACTTATAATAGAGATGGTCCGCAATACAGTTCTGTTACCTCGAATGCTTCAAATAACGGATCGCCCATGCCACTGTTCAGATTTGTGGATAGCGATACAACTATCACCAGTTAAATTCTGTCGACATTAACCTGAATCACCACAAGGAGGTTTGTATGGCCGTTAAAGTCATCATCAAGCGCCACGTGCCCGAAGATAAATCTCGGGAGATGATTCCGCTGTTCAGGAAAATGCGCTCGCTGGCCATGAACCAGGAGGGCTACATTGCCGGCGAAACCCTGCGCAACATGAATGATCCGGAGGATTTTATCGTCATCAGCAATTGGCAATCCTCGGAGGCTTGGATTCGGTGGCTGAAGAGTGCCGAGCGGCAGGAGATCCAAGGACGAATCGACAACCTGCTGGGTGGGCAAACCCAGTATGAAATCTACCACTACGGCTTCACCGAATAGGCTGAAACCGCCATAAAAATCAGCGGGTATCAGGGCTCTTCAGCTACACGCCATACCGTCCCCAGGCATGACATGCGGTGGGAAATGAAGAGCCGACCCGCCTATTGCCTTGCGGGACAGGGTCGACAGGGACGCCATTGCCGGTTGGTTTAGGGCGCCAGCTCAGCCTTAATCTGTCCGGTGGCATTCCATAAATCATTCCATGCTTGCCGCAATGCCACCTGGGCAGCTGCCAACCGCACCTGGGCGGCAGTTAAATCGCGCTGTGCTTCGTTGAGACGGACCAACGAACCCACCCCGGCTTTATATTCCTTCTCCACCAAATCCCGATTCTTTTGGACCAATTGCGCGTTTTTGCGCTCTAACAGGAGCTGTTTCTGCGAAGAAAGAACCTGTTCGGCAGAGGTTCGCACCTCCGAAGTAATGTTGATTTTTAGATTCTCGCGACTTTTCTCTGCTTCCTTCAGCCGCATTTTGGCTTCCTGTTGCTGGGCATGAAAAAGACCGCCGGCAAAAATGTTGTAAGACAGATTGATGCCCACACTGGAGCCGAAGTCATCATTCTCGAATCCCAGGTCATCGGTGCGCTCGCCATCGTAGGAAGCGTTCAGGGATAGCGTGGGGAAGTAATTCCCCCGTTTGGCCTTGACGTCAGCCTCGGCTTGGAGAACCCCCCAATCGTTCTGTTCCAGGTCTGGTCGATGCGCATAGGCCGATTCGATCAAAGGGTCGATTTCCGGTGCCTGCAGCTCGGCTTGATCGGCCTCTTTCAGCGCTTCCGGAGCACACCCGGTTGGAAGCGCTGAAAGAGGCCGATCAAGCCGAACTGCAGGCACCGGAAATCGACCCTTTGATCGAATCAGTCTATGCGCATCGACCAGACCTGGAACGGGACGATTGGGGGGTTCTACAAGCCGAGGCTGACGTCAAGGCCAAACGTGGGAATTACTTCCCCACGCTATCCCTGAACGCTTCCTACGATGGCGAGCGCACCGATGACCTGGGATT
>JAAUYD010150055.1_pt1 | contig 12103 bp, 10 predicted proteins | sample 7278101 | NCBI WGS metagenome assembly JAAUYD01 (sample SAMN14350128, study PRJNA611818) | marine sediment metagenome | isolation source: surface marine sediment (0.6m) | place: French Polynesia: Moorea | collected 2018-08 | reverse complement strand
CGGCTGACATTGAAAGGGGCCATGGAATTTACCGAGGAAACGGAGTTGGCCCTCGAAGCGTCCCGGGACTTGAACAAACTGCCCTAAGGCCAGCCAGGCACCGGCCTCATCAGGAAATGTGCAATGACTGCAGACCATTCTCACAAGCCCCCCGCGCCAAACGGGACAACGGCCCCTCAAACGACCGACCGGGGGCAACAGCGCCGAGCAATGACCGACACCAACAAGGAACTGGCCGCAGAACGGGACGCTCTCAAGCAGAAGTTGTCAGAGTGTTCGCGACTGCTGCAGGCATCGTCCAGCGGTCTGATCGCATTGGACAAGGCGGGCCTTATCGATGGAATCAATCCACGGGCGGTCGAGATGCTCGGTGCCGAGAAGTCCTTTGTGTTGCACAAACCGATCAGTATGTTTATCGCCCCCGAGGATCAGTCCGTCTTTTATATCAACCGCAGCAAGGTTTTCGCCGGCGACCAGCGAGAACCGTTCGAGATCAACCTAAAAAGGCAAGATGGAACCATCTGGTCGGCCCGCGTCAATGCTCGGCCGTTCCATACGCCCGATCAACGTCTCCCGGGAATGCTGCTGTCGTTCGAAGATATCAGCGCCTACCGGCAGGCATTGGAGTCCCTCCAATTTCAAGAGGATTTCGTCAACCTGCTCGTTACCATCCTGGATGATTTGGCCGCCTGGTCAACGACCGATATTGACGATGTCATCGTCTACTCGCTGGAGAAGGTCGGTTTGGTATCCGGGGCCGACCGCGTGTATGTATGTCTCTTTCACGACCGCCGGACACGATTGACCATCACGCATGAATGGCTCGGGGATGCTGTCGATTCTCCGGCCGACCGCCTGAACGGTGCCGCCCTGGGGGCCTTTAGCGCAATGCTGAACCAGGCCAAGAAAGGCAACACAGTTGCCGTTGCGGATATCGAAACACTGCCCGCGGACCTTCGTTCCATCCAGGAACATTTCCATGCCCCCGGTGTCAAAGCCATGCTCTACACCCCTTTGTTTTACGGGCGCTATCTGTTGGGGATCATCGGTTGCGACGCGGTCAAGCACCGAGTGACCTGGAGTCGCGAGGCCGAACATCTGGTCAGATGCGTCGGCGGAGCCATCGTCAATGCCCTGCTTCGCAAACAAACCGAGCGTGCACCGGCCAAGATCCGCGAGACCATTCTCCGTTTTGTAGCGCCCGAAGCGGTTGACGAAACCGAGGAGCCCTTTGAGTACGAAGGGCCCATCGAGGTGATGGATAACGAGCCGGCGGCGGCACCCGCAGATGAGCCCCGGTGGCACGTCGAAGCCGGCGAACCGGACGACCCCAGTCTGATGGGGACGGCACGGCTCAAAGATGGCACGACCGCCAACGTCGCCTGCCAGAATTGCAATCGACAGAAACAGATCGATCTTTCTGACATCCGGACCCTGGGTACCCGGTTGAAGGTGACCTGCATTTGCGGCAATATCTTATTCTTTAAAGTCGAACTGCGCCGCGAGCATCGCAAGAAGGTTCGCCTGGAAGGAATCTTCATCCGCGGACCGGGCGATCGCATTGCGCCGAAATCGGACGACTGGGGCAGAATCGTAATCGACAACCTCTCACGCAACGGGATCGGCTTTACAATTTTCGACAAACAAGACATTCGCGTCGAGGACCGCTTCCGGGTGAAATTCAACCTGGACAATACGGCCCGCTCGACGGTTCAAAAGGAGGTCATCGTCCGATCCGTGGCCAACGATGTGATTGGCTGCGAGTTCACCGGTAAAGACCCGAGTGATGTCACCCTGGGTTTCTACATGATGACCTAACCATACCGCGCTGGTGTCTTCCCGCTGGAGGGTCCCTCGACGCCGCCCCGCCCGCCAACGCAGGGCGTTTGCGGATCGTCTTGCGCAGGGATGCCGTTCACAGGGCAGCGGTGCCGCTGATCGCGGCCACTTCGCCGTATCGCGACATACGCAGGAATCAAAACTGTCCGTTCAGGCATGCGCGGATCGTTCGATTGACGTCCACTCGTCCGGCGACCCAACCGATGCAAACAGGAGGCGTTCTCCCATGAACCGCGAGGAAACGACCCGCACCGCCATCCACCAGCTGTTGCGCGTCCAGCAGCTGGGCGTGCTCTCCACTGTCGGTGACAAAGGGCCTTATGCCAGCCTGGTGGCCTTTGCCATTACCGATGACGACCGCCAAATTTTCTTCGTCACTCCCCAAGCCACCCGTAAATTTGCCAATATCATGAGCGATGCCCGTGTGGCCCTGCTGGTGGACAACAGCATCAACCGCCCGGAAGATTTTCATCAAGCTGCGGCCGTCACTGTGATCGGCAGGGCTTCACGCTTGCCCGAGTCCCAACTTACCGCCGTTCGGGATCACTATCTGGCCAAACACCCCTATTTGGAGGAGTTCACCCATTCGCCCAGTTGTGCCTTCTTGGCCATTGAGGTGGAACGCTACATCCTGGTGGAACGCTTTCAAAACGTCACCGAATACAGGATCGACAATGCACTGGATCCGACCGATTGATGCACTGCCGGCTGGCAGCGGGAACCTGATCGGAGGCAAGGGGGAGGCCCTGCGGCAGTTGTCGGCTGAGGGCCTACGCATTCCGCGGACCCTGTGTGTGACCACTCGCGCCTACAATGACTTTGTGGATGGTTCCGGACTCAGAGAGAAAATCAATCTCGAACTCAATCGCAAAATTTTTTCCCAAATGCGTTGGGAGGAGGTGTGGGACGCCTCGCAGCGCATCCGTCTGTTGTTCCTGCGCACGCCCATGCCAACAAAGATGGGCGCTGCCGTGGCTCAGGCCCTATCCGAGACCTTCGCAGATCGACCTGTGGTCGTTCGCTCGTCGGCACCGGACGAAGACCGTGGCGGCCATAGTTTCGCCGGCCTGCATGCCTCTTTCACCCATCTGCAGGATACCGACAGCGTGATGGACCACCTGCGGCTGGTGTGGGCATCGCTTTGGTCAGACGCCGCCCTGCTGTATCGTCAGGAACTGCATTTGGACATTTTGACCAGCACGATGGCCGTGCTGATACAGGAGATGGTCGCCGGCCAGACGTCCGGTATCCTGTTTACCCGTGACCCGACGGATGCAAACCAGGCCATCATTGAGGCGGTTCATGGCATGAACCCGCCCCTGGTCGACGGGAAGATCTCACCGGATCGCTGGGTTCTGGATGCTGCTACCGGCCATGTCATTAACCACGTAGCGCCCCCGTCGCGCACCCAATGGCAGCCCCCCCAGCGCACCATCGAGGCGGACACGCTCATGCCGCTGCCCGAACCCTTGCAACATCGGCCGCCGCTGTCCCGGCAGCAAGTCGCCCGGTTGTGGGAAGCGGCTACCACGGTCACCGGACTGGTCGGTGTCGATCAGGACATGGAGTGGACGTTTGAGGGCCAGGAACTGGTGCTGTTACAGGCGCGGCCGGTCACCACGTCGACGCAGGTGACCGACGGCGATCCACGGGCATGGTATCTGAGTCTGCATCGCAGCCTGGACAATTTGATCGACCTGCAGCGACGCATCGAAACCGTCATCATTCCTAAGATGCAGGACGACGCCAAGGAGATGGCCGCCGTTGCGCTGGGCGAATGCAGCGATATTGAACTGGCCGCCGAGATCCGTCGACGGTGGGAAAGCAACCGTCATTGGACGTCCGTTTACTGGGAGGATTTCATTCCCTTTGCGCACGGCATGCGCCTGTTCGGCCAGGTCTACAATCAGGTCATGCGGCCGGACGACCCTTTCGCGTTCATGGCGCTGCTGAAAAGCCAGGATCTGATCAGCACCAGAAGAAACCGGACCTTGGCCGAACTGGCCGCCGGTGTGCGCCAGCGCCCCGAGCGGGCCAATGCCCTGGCCGATAACGACCTGGAGGGCCTGGATGCCGCTTTTCGGGAACAACTGGACAGATTTATCGAGCATTATGGGGATTTGAGCTGCACGGTCACCGGTGCTGTTGATTGCGCTCCCGATGCCGGCACGCTGGCCAACATCCTTCTTGAAATGGCCACGCTGCCCGAGGAATCGCCGGTGGATCGACAACCGCCGTTGCCGTCCGATTTGGAAGCCGAGTTTTTCAAGGCCTGTTCGCGTTCGATGGCTGCAGACTGCCGTCAACTGCTTTCCGTGGCACGCGCCAGCTACCGCTTGCGGGACGATGACAATATCATTTTGGGTTCCATTGAGGCTCAACTGATCGCCGCGTCCCAGGAGGGCCGACGACGCGCGGGCAGCGGCAGCCAAGAACTTGGCGAGGTGATGGCCGAGCTGGGTCTCGATCATGTTGACGACACGACCCGGCCGACCCGTGTATCGCGACCGCGGGCTGTGCGTGATCGACAAATCACCGGTCAACCCGCCGGCCCCGGCATCGCCCGGGGGAAGGCCCGAGTGATCCACCGTCACACCGACATTGCCCGCTTCAAACGGGGCGAAATCATCGTTTGCGACGGCGTGGATCCCAATATGACCTTTGTCATGCCCCTGGCTGCAGCGATTGTCGAGCGCCGTGGCGGTATGCTCATTCACGGAGCCATCATCGCCCGTGAATACGGTTTGCCCTGCGTGACGGGTGTGGCCGATGCCACCGAAAGAATCCGAACCGGTCAACTCATTACGGTGGACGGGTACCTGGGCATCGTGACGGTGGCCGACGAAAACGAGCATCCCAACGTGCCGCCCCGGGAAGCGAAGGCGTGATCGTCAAATCAACCGATTGGCCCATGCCAAGGCGTGCCACCATCAGCGGACGGTGGCGATCAGCGGGTATGTCTGCCGTCACCGACATCGATCGGATATGCTCGACCGCAGGGATCGCCCGATCACCGATCGTCGTGATTGCCTCGACCAGCGGATCTGCCGCCTGCACTATCGTCATCCGTGCGTATCGCTGTGATGGCTACCGATTCGGGCGCCATAAGGGTCAGCAGAAATTACAAATCATGCTGTCCAGGGGGACAAAGGCGCGATACTTTCTGCCGGAGGCCTTGGCGAGGTATCCGGGAACGGCCATACCGGAATCATATTCGGCGTAATTGACGAACGTGCGCCCGTCAATGCGCACTTTCATGCCCTCTTGGGGCGCTTTGAGTGGAATGATCGCGCAGGCGGTCTTGTATTTTTCCCCCAGATCGGCAAATCCCAGTTCACGGGCCTGCTCGGCAAGGTTTACCTCCATGTAGTGGCGAGCTCCGGACTGCATTTTGCCACCATAACGATCCTCCACATGCTTGAGCAGTTCATCGATACGGGTATCCATGTCTCATTCTCCTTTTGCAAACGTGTCATCATCACTTGGCAGGGCCGCTGAACCGCATGAGCATTCGCGAACACAATAGCGCACCAGTGGCCGTAGCGGCGGTCAGACAGGTGCCCCACATCATGTCCACGATGGTGACGATTACCGGCCAGCCGTCGAGAAGCGCCAATGCCGTCAAGTCAAAGGTGCCGTACGCAAACAGGCCTAGCAAACCGCCCGCCAAGGCGGTCCGGCGGATGCTGGCGCCCTGTTCGATTGCCGGCACCAATACAAAAAACACGATGCCCCCGATGTACATCGGATAGAACAGGAGTGCGGCTCCCCAGTTGACCGATTCAGCCAACAGATCGCCGATCGTACGCGCATAGAAATCGCTGGCCACGATACCGATCCATATCAGGTCAATTAGAAAAAAAACGACCGTTGTGATACCATAGACCAAAGCGTAAAAAGCAGCGCGCGATTGCATAAAAGCCTCCTGATACGGCAGCACCGCATCACCAATGGATTTGTACATGCCCAACATGCCCACTGGCCGCAAACGTGCAATGGGAAAGACAAATGGGGCTTATGGTAGGTGAATTCTATGATCTGGATCCCTGAACAGGATTGCCCGCCGCATGCCGTCGCTGAGGACCTCGCTGCCGGCAAGGTAGCGATTGTCGTGGAGTTGCGGTGTTGAATCCCCCCCGGCGTCACCGCAATATCACCGTAAAGCGGCTGCTATGGGATGCCTACCAGTTCTTCCGCAGCCAATCGTGGGTCTGCCACCGGTTCGGCAAACCATTTCACCCCAGCCGCAAGTACGTCGAAATCGACATCACCTACCGCTGCAATCTGAAATGCATCAACTGCAATCGCTCCTGCACCCAGGCTCCCAGTGAAATCGAAATGCCGGTGGCCATGATCGCGAAATTTGTCGCCGAGAGCATCGATCGAAAGATCAAGTGGCAACGAATCCGCATTCTGGGCGGCGAACCCACCCTCCACAGCCGGTTTTTCGACATTGTCGGCCTGTTGATGGATTACCGGCGAATGCATAACCCCACGGTTCGCTTGGTGGTGGGAACCAACTATCATGGCCGCCGGGTTCGTCGGATTCTGGAGCAACTGCCGCCTTCCGTGGTCATCAAAAGCACCCTGAAACGATCGCGTTCGAATTTGTTTCGGCCGTTCAACGTGGCGCCCGTGGATACAACCGTCAACCGATTTTCTGAGTATACCTGCGGCTGTCGCATCATCGAGGAGTGCGGTTTGGGCATGACGCCATCGGGGTATTACATGTGTGCCGTCGCCGGCGGGATCGACCGGATATTCGGCTATGGCGTGGGCCGATCGACCTTGCCGCACGTCTCCGATGGCCTGGGCGATCAAATGGCCGCTTTTTGCCCGCTGTGCGGTCATTTTGGCTTTCAGTGGCCCACCCGCAAAAGCAGGTGCTCCAAAACCTGGAGACGGGCCTATGCTTCGGCAGCAGGCCCCCGCGAAGAGGAGGCTCGCTGATCCGATGACCGATCTGCGCGTATTGCATGTACTTGGACAACGACCGGAAATGACCGGCAGCGGGATCTATCTCGAGGCCCTTATTCGGGAGTCCCGCCAGCACGGGATAACCAGTTATCGCGTTGCCGGGGTGCCGGCCGGCAGCCGACCGCCTTCTCCGGCGGGGTCCTTGGCAGGCGGGGCGTACGTTCGTTTCGAAACGGACCCGCTCAACTTCCCGGTTGTCGGCATGTCCGATGTTATGCCCTATCCCAGTTCACGCTTCAGCCAGCTAAAGGGCCGACGGCTAACCGCTTACAAAGCGGAATTTACTCGGGTGATAACCCGAGCCGTCGACCAGTTCCATCCCGACCTGTTGCACACGAACCACCTCTTTTTATTGTCGGCCCTGATCCGGAAGCGCGTTGCGAACATTCCCATGGTCACCACCTGTCACGGCACCGATCTGAGGCAATACGAATTGTGCCCCCATGTAAGGCGTTTTGTGCGGCGCCATTGCCGGAGAATCGATGCCATCATCGCCTTGAGCGAGGATCAGAAGAGCGAGATTCAACAGGTCTATGACATTCCAGCAACCCGCATCGCCGTGATCGGTGGTGGATACGACGACACCCTCTTCACCCGGGGCTATCGGAGAGCGGCCTCACCGGTTCAACTGCTGTATGCGGGCAAGCTGAACCGGAGCAAAGGCGTTCCCTGGCTGTTGCGGTCCCTGATGAAGATACCGGACAGGGGCTGGCACCTGCATGTGGCAGGCAGCGGCAGCGGTCCGGAGCATGAGGAGTGCATCGAATTGGCCCGACGGTTGGGTCGCCAGGTAACCCTGCACGGGTACGTGAGCCACCGTCGCCTGGCCAAGCTGATGAAGACCGCCCACATCCAGGTGCTGCCGTCTTTCTTCGAAGGGTTGCCCCTGGTGCTGTTCGAAGGGCTGGCTTCGGGATGTCGGGTCATTACCACCGCATTGCCCGGTTTTCATGAAATCTTTGGAAGCACCCAAAGGGACACGGTTCGCCTGATCCCCCTGCCGCCCCTGGAGACCATCGACCAGCCGTATGCCAGAGACGAACGGCGCCTGATCGAGGTCCTCGGCGACAATTTGATGGAGATGCTAGCAATCGCCAGGCACGCTCCCGATCTCCACGACCCCGAGGCGGAAAAGATCGCCAGCCGATACACCTGGTCGCGGGTTGTGGAGCGAACCGTGTCGATTTACAACGACCTGGCATTCCGTTGAATCAACGCACGCAGTGTCGTCGCAGCGGCAGGTGACCGGGCGGACGCAAGTTGTTGGATCAGGTTTTCAACGGATCGGGTACCTGGTGTCCCTGCTTGATCAGGGCGATGCCCTCCAGGATCCGCTGGTGAACCGTCTGCGAAATGGGAAAGGTTAGGGCGATGCCAAACGCGACGGCATTGCATACGCTGGGAACCAGAGCGTACAGCACTTTCAACGCCTGAATGACCTCCGGCGATTGGGGTTTGTCCGGCACATACCCCGCCATGCCCAAAAGGGTCAAGCCGGCACCCACACCCACAGCGGCGGCCAACTTCTTGACCACAGACCAAATGCCGATGTACCAGCCTTCCTGCCGGCGGCCCGTGAGAAATTCATCGTAATCGATCACATCGGCCTGGATGGCCGACGGCAGGGCCAGCGTGGCGCCAAAGCCGATGCCGGAGATGGCCACCAGCACGGCATAGGCCCATTCGTCACCGGCGCCCAAGAAGTAAACCCCGCTGAAGGCACACGTGTTGATGGCCATGGATACCAGCCATGCATTCTTTTTGCCGATCCGCCGGGAGATGGCTATCCAAGCGGGCAATAGCAAAATGCCGCAGGCAAAATAGAGCAGCAGAAACAGGTCGGCCCGGCTCGACTCGAGCACATACTGCACATAGAAAAGAATAAGGGTGGCCGGCAGATTGCTGCCCAGGGCACTGATCATGTAGGAGGTCAGCAATATCAGAAAGGGGCGGTTGCGGCGAACGCTTGTCACGCTTCCGATGGCAAAGGCCGGTGGTGTGTCCCCATTGTTCCGGGGTTCACGAATGCGCGCCACGCACCACATGCAGGTACCGATCAACAGGGGGGCATACACCAAGGCGATCCAGAGAAATTTCTGGCGTTGGGCGGCATCGGAGGCAGCTCCCGCCTGCACGGCTTCGACAATCGCCGGTGAGGCCGCCGCGAAAAGAGTACCGGCGATCAAGAGCCCATCCCGAACGGCGAACAGGGACGTACGATCGGTGTAGTCCTGGGTCAGTGCCGGCCCAAGTGCCTCATACGGCACCGTGACGACGGTCCAAAACAGGAACACAGCCACGATGGTCACCGCAAACCAAACCGTTGCCAACGCACCGTCCAGGTCTGGGGGCACGAACAGCAAAAACACCGTCGCGGTCAGGCAAAAACTGCCCCACAGAATAAACGGACGGCGTCGCCCCATGCGCGTGTTGACGCGATCGGAGAAGATTCCCATCAACGGATCCGAGAAGGCGTCGAACACCCGTACCGTCATGAGAATCGCCCCCACCCAAGCGATGGGAACACCGATTACGTCCGTGTAGAACTTGGGAATGTGGACGTACAGGGGAATGCCTACCATTGCCAGCGCAAAAGCCGGCAGGCCGTATGAGAATTTTTTGCTCAGGGTCAGCCGGTCAGGGATGCGATTGGTGCTCATATCCCCCCCAGAAGCCGATCCCTAAAGCTTTCATCGATGGGGTTGACACCCAGCCAAATGGAAAAGACCGCCCGAGCAAAATCATCGCCCGGAATGCTGCCGATCACCTCTTCATTGAGAGCGAGCTGCGTTCCCTCGCCCGGCACATAGGTCAGCGCATAGCGGTCTCCCGGCTGCACGTCGCGGTACATGGCGCCCAGCCGTTCGATGCGCGCGGCGAGCTTCTCAAACTCCGCAGCACTTACATTGTCTGCAATCTTGACGCGAGTGGCTTTGTCAAAGTCCTCACCAGTGATGGAATGATAATACTCAAGCTCCAACCGCTTGGCGACAGGATCCAACGCCTGCTCTGCAGCCACGGTCGCTGGCAGGTAAAGTGCACCGGCATATGCCTTGATGAACAGCATGACCCGGAGTACACCCGCACCCTGGAGGTGGAGCTGCTGATCGCTCACATCAACGGTGCGGGTGAACCGGACATTGTCCACCTGCACTGCCGCACTTGCAGCGATTAGGGGCGCTGCCAGCAGCCATACACCCGTCCATGTTGCTATGCATCGCTGTTTCATCGCAGGAAACCTCCCGTCGTATATTTGTTCACGAAACACTGCATAGTTGTAAGATAGGCAACAGGGCCGGTTTGACAAGCACCCTCAACGGACAAAGATTGGTCTATTATTGTGGTCGGAATGATAGGTGTGGCGAATTCAGAGAAAGGAACGTGCATGCAGCATCGCGTGTGGTGTACCCAAAAAACCATTGACATCCATCAGTCCGTGGATCGGGTCTACGACTACCTGATCCACTGGAACCACTTGGAAGAGTGGGATCTTGGGGCCTCTGCGGCGCGTCAGTTGACGCCCGGTCCGCCGGCTGTGGGCACACGTTTTGGAGTTGCCCTGCGGCTGGGATGGCAGCCGATAACCATGACCTATGCCATTGTGGCGGCAGATCCACCCCGTTTGATCACACTGGAAGGCCATGCAGCCCGCTTTCACGCCGTAGACCGCATCCGACTGGGCCAGCGGCCGTTTGGCACTCGTTTGACCTATACCGTCGAAATCACCTTTGACAAGCGCCGATCCGCCTGGGTCGATGCCATCGGGCGTCGCCTGTTTGATATTTATGCTGAAAGAACCATTGGCCGGCTGCAAGCGATGCTGGGCGGAACGCCCGCATCACCGCCGCAGCTTACGCCTTTGACCCGATTGGCCGACCGGGCCATCCTTCCCGGTTTGATCGGCTTCACCACTCTCGGCTACACCCTGGGAAAGCATCGGCGGCCCGTAGCGTCAGGTGTGTATGCCGGACGGACCATTGTTCTCACCGGCGGTACTTCCGGCATCGGCAGGGCGGTGGCGGGCCAGCTGGTTCGGCGAGGGGCGCGAGTCATCGTCATCGGACGCAATGCCGACAAACTGAACAGCCTGCAAGCCGAGTTGACCGGCATGGGTCTGAGCGGCGAGGTAACAACCGAATTGGCCGATCTGGCCTTGATGGTCGACGTGCGGGAGGTGGCCACCCGCCTGCTGCGCCGCCATGGGCGAATCGATGGGCTGATCAACAATGCCGGCGCATTGTACAACACCTACCAACGAACCGCCGAGGGAATCGAACGCACGATGGCCACGGATTTGGTCAGTCCGTATCTACTGACCCGCCTGCTGTTGCCGGCGCTGAAGGCGTCCGGTGACGCCCGGGTCGTGAACGTGGCTTCCGGGGGGATGTACACGCAGGCCATGCGTGCCGATATGCTTGCTGCGCGGCCAACCGACTATGACGGTCCCACCGCATATGCCCGGGCCAAACGAGGCTTGGTCATGCTGACCGAAGAGTGGGCCCGACAATGGGCCCCATTCGGGCTCAGCGTGCATGCCATGCATCCTGGATGGGTGGACACTCCCGGATTGCAGCAGTCATTGCCCCTCTTTCACCGCCAGCTTTCCCCGTGGTTGCGGTCGCCGGAACAGGGGGCCGACACGATTGTGTGGCTGGCTGGATCACCGGACGCTCACCGGGCGTCGGGTCATTTCTGGCTGGATCGAAAGATACGTGTCACCCATGTCTTCCGCCGCACTGCCGAATCCCCTGGGGATCGGTTCGGATTGATCCGGGCGTTGGATGCCATGGCCGGTTGCGCGCCGACCGAATGATCGTCGGCATGCGATGCCCATCCCGGCCTGATCGAAACACTCCCTTTTGCCAAACCCACGCATCTCAGCCAGCCAAGTTTGCATTGCCCTCACGGGTCAGGACCAATTGCAAATCGGCCAATACGCGCTGGCGAAAGCCCGCCTCGCAGCTCTTCAGGTAATAGGCCCATTTCCGACGGAAGGTCTCGTCGAAGCCCAAACGAATGACCTGGGCCTCATTATCGACGAAGCGACGATGCCAGCGGGCCAGGGTGGTGGCATAGTGGTTGCCGATATTTTCGACATGATCCACCATCAGTGTGGAATGGCGGGTCATGGTCTGGGTCAAACGAGTGAGGGACGGCACCAGTCCGCCCGGAAAGATATGCTTTTGGATCCAGTCGTGGGTTTTGCGATACGCATCGTAGCGCTGATCCGGTATGGTGATGGTCTGAGATCGGAAGAGCGTCGGGTCGGGAACGAGTGGGTTCGGTG